>Ga0157375_10001204_pt1 | contig 22309 bp, 21 predicted proteins | sample M35metaG_FD_115311 | JGI IMG/M metagenome (GOLD analysis project Ga0157375, IMG submission 115311) | Miscanthus rhizosphere microbial communities from Kellogg Biological Station, Michigan, USA - M3-5 metaG | ecosystem: Host-associated > Plants > Roots > Rhizosphere > Soil | place: USA: Michigan... | reverse complement strand
CGGGAATCCATCTTGGTCGTAAAGTAGACCTGAAAACGGATCAAGCTGGATTCCGGCTTTCGCCGGAATGACGAGATACAGGGCAAGCGAGTTTTCCTGATGTCCCAACGCAATGCCTTACCGTGGTTGTCACTGTCGCTGGTCGTCGTCGCGATGGACCAGTTGACCAAGGAAATCGTGATCCGGATGCTGGAACCGGGGATGCCCCACGCGGTGATTCCCGGCTTCCTCAACTGGACGCTTGCCTACAACACCGGCGCGGCCTTCAGTTTTCTGGCGGACCAGGAAGGATGGCAGCGCTGGTTTTTCACCGCCCTTGCGGTCGTCATCAGTGCGGTACTGGCGCGCTGGCTGGCGCGGACGCCTCGTTCTGACTGGCGCTCGGCGTTGCCGCTGGCGCTGGTGATCGGCGGCGCCATCGGCAACCTGATCGACCGCCTGCGCATCGGCTACGTCACCGATTTCGTCCAGGTGTACTACCAGCAATGGGCGTTCCCGTCTTTCAATGTCGCCGACTCGGCAATCAGCGTCGGTGCAACGTTGCTGGTTCTTTTCGGCCTGTTCGGTCATCACTCCGGCGAACGTCGGTGATCGTGGATCAAAGCGTGGTCGCCGCGATGCTCCTTCTCTCCCGATCGCGGGGAGAGAGTTGGGGTGAGGGGGCGGCGTGTCGCATTCCTGCATCACCAGGTCGCGCTCGTGCGGTTCCTCGTAACGTTCTCGCCAATTGTTCTTGGGGCACAGGCCTCGCCCTGACCGGCCGAAAAAGCATCGGCACGACCTCGATGCGCTAAAATCGACTCATGCAAATCCTGTTGGCTAATCCCCGCGGTTTCTGCGCCGGCGTCGATCGCGCGATCGAGATCGTCGAGCGCGCTCTCGAATCGTTCGGCGCGCCAATCTATGTGCGCCACGAGGTCGTGCACAATCGTTTCGTCGTCGACGGTTTGCGTGAACGCGGCGCGATATTCGTCGACGAGCTCGACGAGGTACCCGATGGCGCAACAGTGATCTTCAGTGCGCACGGCGTCTCGCAGGCGGTACGTGCAAAGGCAGGCGCGCGGCATCTGCGCGTGTTCGATGCGACCTGCCCGCTGGTCACAAAAGTGCATATCGAAGTCGCCCGGCATGCCAAGGCCGGCAGGGATGTCGTCCTCATCGGCCACGCCGGCCATCCGGAAGTCGAGGGCACCCTGGGCCAGTGGGGCCGCGAAGGCGCAGTCGGTTGCATCTATCTGGTCGAAACGCCCGAGGATGTGACGCGGCTGCAGCCAAAGCACCCCGGCAACATCGCCTATTCCACGCAGACGACACTGTCGATCGACGACACCAAGGCCGTGATCGAAGCGCTGCGTGCGAAGTTTCCGGCGATCATGGGCCCGCGCCACGACGACATCTGCTACGCCACGCAGAACCGCCAGGATGCCGTGCGCCGGCTCGGCCAGCAATGCGACCTCGTGCTCGTGGTCGGCTCACCGAACAGCTCAAACTCCAATCGATTGCGCGAACTGGCCGAGAAACAGGGCGTGCCCGCACACTTGATCGATGGCGCCGAGGACATCGATCGCGCATGGCTCGACGGCAAATCAAGAATCGGCGTCACCGCCGGCGCGTCGGCGCCGGAGGGGCTGGTTCAGGGTGTCGTTTCAAAGTTGCGTAAATGGGGTGCGACGGGGGCGCGAGAGCTCGATGGCGACACCGAGAACGTGACATTTGCATTACCCAAGGAGCTACGCGTCGAACTCATCAAAAAGGATTGAGCGCGTCAATTCTGGCCGAAACACGCCGCTGGATTCCTCAGACTGTTGCTTGTGAGGCAGGGATCGGTCGTCAAGTTCGCGCAGATCGTGAGCGAGGCGCAGTTGGTTCCGAATTGGTTGTCCTTGGCCTGGCTGCCTATCGCCGTTGCGACGATAACGTACTGGCTCGCCGTGGGAGCCGGAGCAAGTGTAAAAGTGTAATAGGTACTCGTGGGTGCCGCCATGAAATTCGCGCCCGCCAGCGCACAGGTTGCTGTGTAGACCTCGCTGAAAGCCGCGTAGCTTGGACAGTTGGTCCGCCAGCGCTCTTCATTCAGTACAACGGTATTCATCGTTGCGATTGCGTCGCTGCGGCGCGACTTGCGCACCTGCGCAAGATAGGAAGGTATCGCGATTATTGCCAGAATGGCGATGATGGCGACGACCACCATCAGTTCGAGGAGGGTGAAACCACGCGATTTCGAAGGCGACATGAGAACCCCTCAGCGGTAACCGCTATCCCAAGGTGTGAGCGCTCGAAGTGTGACCGAGGCCGCCGGACGAACGCAAGGCTCTTTAGCATCCAGGCGATCAGTGAGGCCCCGGCCAAAGCAACCGCGCCTAACCGAGCCCAATGGTATCTCCGGGTGGTCAGGATGGCCTCGTCGTTCACGAATCAAACCCTACCGCCTGTCCTGTAGCGCGTTGCGGCGGCGCCTGTTTCTCCGTAGCTTCCAGAGTGCTCTAGAACGGGGTCAATTCCATGCATCCTTCTAAACGAGGGCACACTTTGCCGCGCGCACGGATTGGTGGCTTTACGGTCATTGAACTAATGATAACGATTCTCGTCGCGGCTGTATTGATAGCGTTGGCGGCCCCGCTGTACAAGGAGGTCAGAGAGCGGTCGATTGTGCTTGGCGCGACCGGTGATCTGGCTGCTGCATTTCAGCAAGCCAAACTGGAGGCCGCTAAGCGCAACGACTTTGTGACCGTCTCGGTGCGCGGTCCGGCGGGCGCCGCATGGTGTATCGGCGTGCAGTCCGGGGCGACGGGCTGCAATTGCCTCAACACGACGTGCGACATCAACCAGGTCAATGCGACGCAGTTGAATGGCGCACGGTTGCTGGCCGCTGCCGACTTCAACATACCCAGTGGTGGGGGTGCCGGGTCCACCGACGTCACGATCGATCCGCGCTTGGGAATGATCAGGAACCTCGGCTCGGGCGGCTCGCTGGTCGTGCGCTCACCAAGCGACAACTGGGATTTCCGCCTCCAGTTCAATCTGTCGAGCACGGCCCAGACATCTTTGTGTTCGCCGACGGGTGGTCGCCCGCTTTCCGAGAATTCCTCATGCCCATGAAGATGCTCCGGCTCGGCAAAGGGTTTTCGCTGATCGAGATGATGGTCGCCATGGTGGCCGGCCTCGTCGTAATTGGCGCCGTCGTCGTCTTCACGATCGCGACCTCGCAGAGCAGCACCACGAACATCCGTTCCGTGCGAGTGATGCAGAACCTACGTACGTCTTTGAGCCTCATGGAACGCGAGATTCGTCGCTCCGGGTACAACGAAAGTGCGCTCAGCTATGCCGGGCTGTGCGTGAGCGCCAGCGGGGTGTGCCCGATCGGCGTTTTCAACCAGCTCACCGTGGTCAGTCCCGACTGCCTGGTCGTGAGCTACGATAATTCCGCCAACGCCACGGCTGGTGCCGTCGATGCAGGCGAATTTCACGGGTTTCGCCTCAAGAAAAATGCCTCTGGCGTGGGAATCATTCAGGCGAGCCTGAGCGGCAATACGACTGCCCCCGACTGCACCGTCGCGGTCGATGACACAGCGTGGCTGAATGTATCCGATCCGACTGTCGTCGACGTAACCGATCTGACATTTACTCAGTTAGTCACCAGTGGCGGTTGTGTTCAGCAGTCCAGCACATTGGTATGGCTGGTTGTGCAGGATGTGCGCATCCAGATGACCGGGAAGTGGACCGATCCCGCAGCAAAGTTGATCACCACACGCGCCCTCGATGAGTCGGTGCGCGTCAAGAACGATGCTGTCAGCTTGACCAAGCCGGGGATATGCACTTGATTCGCGGCACGCAGGAGGTTCGAGTGAAACCCAACACTATGCAGGCCGTGCAATCGATAGGCAGGCAGCGGGGCATTGGCGTGCTGCTGGTAGCGATCGTCTTGCTCGGTATCGTCACGGTCATGACGCTGTTTTCGCTTGCGGCCGGAGTCTACGAAACGCGCACGACGACGAACGAATCGCGTTACAAGCTCGCCTACCAGACGGCGGAAACGGGGCTCGACCACGGGCTCGAATTCGTCAAGTCGAACACGGGACTCCTGGCTTCCTGCTGGATCTGGCCGGGTATGTCGCAATGCACTGCGGGTGAAACGGCGCGCTGGACACGCTGTGCCGCCAATGATCAAACCACACCGTGTGGCGCAATCGAACCGACCGGAGCCAATGCGACAAATTCGACTATCCGCTCCAACTATTTCTACTACAGCGATGCCAACGGCCGCGCGGTGGGAGCCGACCCGAAGACATTGAATCTTTCCCTGTCGCCGGTCGTAACCAGCAGCGGCACGGTGGGCCAGTTGGTGACGACGATGGACAACTTCCCCGTCGACTACGAAGTCAACGCCTTGCTGTGTCTCATTGATACGGTCACGCCGGGAAATCAGTGCCTGACGCAAAGCGAATTTACGTCGACTTATGGAAGCGGGACGACGCCCAGCACGAGCGGAAGTGTCAGCAGCACGGGTTATGGGGCAAACAACTTTTCGTCCTCTGGCCTGTTTGCTGTGACGCTCGTTTCTCGTTCGCGTTTGGTCTCAGCGACAACGGCCGTTGACGCGGACACTGAGAACGCGCAGGTCGTCCTCAAAGCCACCACGGCCACCTACCGCATTATCGGCTCTTCGCCGGATGTTCCCCTGATCGCATCGGGCCAGGTGACCGCCCTTGGGAACGCCGAAATCGTTGTGAATCCCAACGCGGGTGGCCCGGGCGTTCCGCTGTCGATCTGGTCGTCGAACTGCATCCATGTCACAGCGGCTGACAAAACCTGCGGCAATAGCGATGCTAGCTTTTCGACCTGCTACGCAGATGAGTTTTTCCAAACCGGCGGCAGCAATACGGGTACCTGCAACGCGCCCAGCTCCGGCGCGCCCTGCCAGTACGACGGCAGCACGACTTGCAAAGGCGGAGGGAGTGGCTGCAGTTGCCAGCAAATCGCCAACATGGTGGGCAACAGCAAGTCACCGTATGGCCTTGGCGCGCTCAGCGGCCATTACGGCGGCAACACTGTAGCGGGCCCGGATCTGCTCGGTACCAGTACCGGTGGCATCATGCCTCCCGTCCAGTATTTCCCGTTGTCGCCGTTGAACATTCCTCCGGACCAGATGAACAACTCGCTGTTCGAATATGCGTTCGGCGTCCATGTCGCGAACAGCAGCAGCATTCTGCTCGACACCGACGGCAATGGTATCGACGACGCCACCGACTATGAGCAGAGCAACTTCACCGACATCACCAATAGCGGTGGGTGCGGTGGTCTCACTTCGACTTCACAAGGCTTTCTATACACAACAAAGGGTGTCGGTTGCAGTCTCCCCAACGGGCAAGTCGGCACACCGCTTCTGCCGGTCGTCCTCGTCGTACAGGGTGACCTGGACTTCGGCTCGGGGACCACATTCTTCGGCCTGATCTTCGTGCGCTCCGATGCTGGAATTGGCGACAGCCTCGTCACTGCCGGGGGCTACAAAGTCAGGGCCAACGGATCGCCGCAGTTGTACGGCGCGATGATCATCGAAGGTTCTCCCACCATCACGGGTTCGCCGCAGATCATTTACGACAAGAATGTGCTGAACAATGTTGTCAACGGGCCGAACAACACGCGCATGGGCATTCTTCCGGGCTCCTGGTCCGACGCGGGTCGAATCGACGTGACGAATAACCAGACTTATTCGGAGAACTGACATGGACTCCCGCAGCAAGTTCGGCGGAAACAATCCGATGCCGCGCGGATTCAGCCTTATCGAAGTCCTGGTCGCGGTTGTAATACTGTCGGTTGGCCTGCTGGCGCTGGCAGCGTTGCAAGGCTCGCTCGTGCGCGGTGGCTCGGCAGCCAAGGCACAGACGCAGGCCATGGCGCTGGCACAACAGACCCTCGAACAGTTCCGCGGCTTCAAGACGAAGACTGGGGGCTCTGACAGCTACGCCGCCATTGTGGCCGGTACGGATAGCGTAACGATCGGCGCCAACACGTATACGCGGACTGTAACCGTAGATCGCTACGCCTATGTGGCGAATACCGGGGCCAGTGGAGGGTCGTTCAAGACCACCGCCAGCACAACCGTCGGCAACAATGAATTCAAGAATGTAACTGTCGCAGTCAGCTGGACCGACGAAACCGGGCAGACCCGGACCGTTCAGGAAGCCGATGTCATCAGCGTGTCGGCCCCCGCGGACTCACTAAGCGCCCTGACTTCCGCCAGTTCGACGCACCAGGGACCCAAGGTATATATCGATCCGAGCAAGTTTGCGCCCGGCGTCATCCCGATCGCATTGGGCAACAATCAGTCTGCGGCAGCTTCTGATCCACAGCCAGAATCCTTCAGCACCGGCAATATCACCACGCGGTTCTCCGTGCAGAACTACAGCACGTCTGAGACGAGCAATGGTTACGATCTTCTGAACAAGCAATTTGACTTCGCTCTTACGAGTTGCACGTGCAATATGAGCACAGCTAGCACGAGTGCTAATCCGGCGTACGGCCCGACGTATTGGAACGGTACGAAATATATTGCTCCATCCACAATGGTGGGAAAGCAAACCGGATCTGATCCCGTGTCCAACGGCAACCCAAGTAATTCGACGCAGGATCCGATCCTTTGCAATGCTTGCTGCCGTGATCATCACGACATGGCCAGCACCTCGGCGCAGCCCTATCCCGTCAAATTCGACGAGTTCCGGCCGACCACCGAATATGTCAGTAACGACCACAAGCACTACGATACAAACAGCAACAACATACTGCAGACCTCTGTAGTATCTACCGGATCGGGAACAGAATATTACGAAACCTGCCGCTTTGTCAGAGTGGATGGCATCAATTATGTAGCGACCGATGCGCGTGCGGAAAATCACATTCTAGTGGCGCCGCTGTCTCCAATCACGATATCCAAGACTCAAGTAAGTTGTGACCCAACCGGTGACTCGATTACCCCTGGCCTTTGTTATGATCATTCACTTGATACTACGACCTCCGGTACTACGTATCCGAATTTTGTGACCGACTACGTAACAGCTTGGTACAACGCATGGAAGGCCGATACGGGTTATCCGACAGACGAGGGAACTGCAATCGGTGATCTACTGGTAAGTGGAGGTGCGCCGTCGAGTCTGGCTACGAAATATCAGACACTGATCAATCCGGTACCGGTTTCACCCGCGACGCAAACTGCAATAAGCTTGGCATCTGGAAGTACAACCGCGAGCTACATGGAAGCTCGAGCCATCTACATTGATAACATTAGTGCTGAAACGTCAGCAGCACTCGCGTGCGTCGGCAGCACAGATCCTGACTGCACCAACTACAAGGACCTCACCCCTCTGCAAATTCTTCCGTTTGTTGCAGTCAACTTGACGTATCTTGACTCTTGGAGCAGTTCCGACACGAGCAACTCGAGTCCGGTTAGTATTAAATCCGATCAAATACCAACGACTGGCACCTATGATCCGTACGTGACGGGATATACTTTCGATCGTGGCACAGCGCTGGCTGGTACTTCGGCGGGATCTGCAAACGCCCTTGCAAACTTGCGCCCGGGTAACGCAGGTCTGATCGACTCGATGACCGTATCGGCAAGCTATCCAATGGAAGCGTTTACGTACACATCCAGCGGGAGCCCGCCAACCTACACGTATACGTCGAACACTCAGTTTGTCACTGATCAGCAGAAGTACACGATCACCGCGCCAGTTGTGAATCCGACGTTTACACTTGCGATATCGAAGCCGAGTGGCAATGCGGGCAAAAATTTCGGCTCCGTGCAGCCGGCGGCGCAGTCTCCTTCGCCCGGACAGCCTAGTACAATCATAACCACTCCAACTACGTGCACCAGCAAGAACAATTCGTATACGTGCACGGGCGCCGCAGGTTCGGCGACGATTCTCCTTGCGTTCACAAACTACAATACGACCTGCACCAAGAACTGCACCGTGACGGTCAACGATTACAAATTGTGTTCAATTAGCGGATTACCGGGATCGGTAACTCTAACGACTGGATATCCGTTTGATGTCGTCAATTCGGGGCTGGCGAATGAGGCGACATATGCCGAACTCAGCGTTGCGGGTGGCTCCCCGGATTCGATTGTAAGTACATTGTCTCTGACTGCCACCTTTGCGCTTGGAACGGCTGCCTGTCCTTAGGGGTGTGTGCCGGCGTCAGGCGCGCAAGCCGTTCATAGACCCGCGCACGCGGAAGCGATACCGGCTCCCTCTGGGGCTGTCGAGTGCAAGTTACCGTTATTGGCCATCGCATAGGCTGTGGCCGCGTGTGGACCGCGAAGGTCGCAAAGTGTGAACGTCACATTGCTGCCTGCGTTGCTCCCGTTGCCTTGGAACCGAATGCGCGTGCGACCTGCGCTGGTCACCAAGTGGACTCTGGCTGCGAGCGCGGGTTCATGCAGGATCACCGTCTCTCCTGGCACGTGATTGCTTCCCGGTTTCGTCGCCTGAAACGCGATCCAGCCTTCCTCCCAGTGGAAACCCGCGGAGCATGTTTTCCCGTCGACGCTTGGACAGAGCACAACGTCAACCTCGGTGCTTGCCGCAACGCTGCGCGCGCGCGTTAGAGATGCGATCAGGCTGGCAAGGCCGCCCGCGGAGCGTGAGGCGTAGATTGCCCTGGTTACCCCCTGAATCGCGAGTGCGGCGAGCAGCGCAACAATTGCAATTGCGATGACCAATTCGATGAGGGTAATTCCCGCTTGATCGTGCCGCTTGACCTTGCGCATGGCGTCTCCCGAGTTTCGAGGTCAGCGCAGGTTAGAGATCACGGCAGGAACAAGGCATCGGCAGGGAGCTTGCGTTCGTGTAGGAGTTTTCCGATGGCCAGCGTCGGCGTTGCGCCGCCCGCTGACGGCTCGACGGGTCCTTCTGGCGTCATTTGCCGACCGATTGCCTTGAGATCGAAGCCCACAGCCGCTAAACTGCGCGCCCGCGCCGGGGTAGCTCAGCTGGTAGAGCAACGCATTCGTAATGCGTGGGTCGGGGGTTCGATTCCCTTCTCCGGCACCATTTTCCAGGGCGATTAGCTCAGCGGTAGAGCACTGCTTTCACACGGCAGGGGTCAGTGGTTCGATCCCACTATCGCCCACCATCCTTCGGCAGAAACTCCACGTGCCCGTGGCTTCCCTCAGCGCGGCGCCGACGGAACGACGGGGCCGATCAAGGGCGTATAGCCCAGCGCCGCCGCTCGGGCCGTTTCCAGGGTCCAGACGTCGTCCTGCTGTGGCACGAATTCGTGCGGCCCTGCTTCCAGATCGCGCGGAGCCGTGTAGCGTTCTCCGTCGAGTGTTCCCGCAACCCGGCCGGAGTTCGACAGGATCGCGTAGCGGTTTGGTACCGCGACGTCGAAATCGAGCCGATCTCCCGCGCGCGCCGTGCCGAGCAGCTTGCCGGCAACGTCGACGTGTGGCGCGATCGCCACATAGTTGTGCTGCACGAAGTCGAAGTCGCTGCCGCGTTCGCGTTCGAACACACCCACGCCGACCCGGTCAGCGACGAGCTGCGCGGCGATATCGTCGCGGATCGAGCCATCGCCAAGGCGATGCAGCGTGACGTTCTCCAGTACCCAGTACGAAGGGCGCTGGCGAAATATCGACTCGGCCTTGTCATCCATCACATATTCCGTGGGACTGCTCAGTTGCAGCAGCGTATGCAATTCCCGCGTGTACTGTTCGGCATCGTCGCGCCACGGGCGGCCGTTGTGCAGCGCCAGTGTGAGCTCGAGCAGGGCAACGGCACCGACGGCGATGTGTCGGGTCGTCCTATTCGTCCAGCGCACGAGCAGGGCCGCGACGAATGGCGCCAGCATCGGCACGAGCGGCAGCACATCCTGCTTGTCCAGCAGCGGTTGGTAGCCGATGCGCAGGGTAGCGTAGAGCCCTGCGACGCCGAGTATCCAGGCGCGCAGCCCGGCTTTGTATGCATCGCCGCGGTCGCGCAGCATTTCGTGCATCGCCAGGGTGAGCGCCGGCAGCAGCAAAGGCAACGCCCACAGTCGCCAGCCGGCGTGCGACCAGCGGCCGAGGCCGTCGGCGACATTGTGCACAAATAGACAATAGCGGATCGCCGCCCAGGCTCCGGCAGCCGCAAAGGCAATGGCGATCGTCGCCGGCAACACCGCGCCACCGGCAGCCGTCATCGCCGCCATGCGCAATGTCGCCAGTGCGCCTGGCGCGCGGCGTTGCCAGGTGAGCAACGCGAGGACGAGCGCGGCCGCAAGCAGCGCCGCCAGGATCAGAACGCCGGATTTGATCGAGAAGGCCAGCGCCAGTCCGGCGAGGAGCCCGCAGCGCAACGCGCGTTGCGGCGTTGGCGGCCCGCTGGCGGCGAGCAGCAGTGTCGCCATCCATGCGGCCGCCCAGGCGTCGTCGGGGCGGAATTCGACGGACCGCGTGAAGAAGGTCGGCTGCAACGCCGTGATCAGCGCGGCAATCCAGCCGATATGACGGTTGAACAGCACCGTGCCGACGCGCCAGGTCAACCACAGCGTCAGGGCGAACCATGGAATTACAGCCAGGCGCATCAGCGGCACGATGTCGGCGCGTTCGCCGAATGCCGCGAGCAACGGCGCATAGAGGATATGGAACAATGGAGCGTGGTTGTCGAATACGTCGCGATAGGGCAGGAGGCCCTGCGTCCAGCACCAGACGATGTGCAGGTGCTGCGTTTCGTCCGAATTCACGCGCAGCGTCAGTGCCATCCAGATGCGCAACGCCAGCAATACGACGAGCGCAATCGCGACGCCGGTGCGCCGGCTCAGCGTGATCGGCCAAAGGGTCGCGGTGCGAACCATGCTTGCCATCGCCACAATCGCTCCGCAAGGGGTCGGAGTATTTTCGACGGACGATGTAATGAGCGGCTGTAGGCGGCGTTAAGCCCGACTGTATTTGCGTCTCCTGGAGGGTCGCTTTTTTTCGACGGCGGCCGAGCGCCAGGTCAGGCGCCGCAGCACGCTGCCGATTCGTTCGAGTGACGATCTGGTCGCTTCGACGGTCCATTCGAGCACGCGTCGTTCATCGACCCCGCTGAATGCACGCAGCGCCGCAGGCAATGCCGTTATCGGCGCATCGCGCAGTTGGGCAACGGCCTGCGCGCGCTTGCCGACGGCATACGTCACCATGGCGTTGCTGAAAGCCGACGACGCAATTGATGTCAGTGAGACCACGCCCAGGCCGATGATGCCGCCGAAGCGTCCGACGCTGCGCTTGAGCAACTGGCGTATGACCGCATCGCTGGCGATGCTCGCGCTGGTGCCCAGCACCTGCACCTTGGCGACGAGAGCATCGTGCACGGGCTTGGGCAGATCCAGGCCGTAGAGCTTGAAGGTGTCGTCGATCAGCTCGCGCTGGATCTCGGAAAGAAAGCGCGCATCGAGCAACTCGCCGAACACGAAACCGAGCACGCGCGACAAGCCGGGGATCGATTCACCGGCTGCGGTCAGCGCACCGACGCTGGCCGCGCGCAAGCACTTGCGCCGCAGCAACGCGAGGAATTCGGCATCCTTCGTCTTGCCGGCAGCGATCTGCGTGCTGCGGCTCGTCGGCGCCCTGGGCTTGCGCTTGCTCGTCGCCATGATGACGATCCTAGCAAAATGCGCGGCATAGGAGGCCAAACAGGCACAAGCATGTGCATACTGCGCTATCCTGCGCGACTCTTCGTGTGCCGGCGGCACGACAATCCGAAAAATGCCCGACGTCAACCACCACGACACGATCCGCGCCGTTGCCTACGTCGACGGTGTGCTGCGTCTGCTCGATCAGCGGAGGCTGCCGTCGGAGGAGTCATACATCGACTGCCGCAATGCGGCCGAGGTCGCCGGCGCGATTCGCGACTTGGTCGTGCGCGGGGCACCGGCGATCGGTATCGCCGCTGCGTGGGGTGTCGTGCTCGAGGCAAAACGCCTTGTGACATCTGGCGTCGTGGTCAGCGCGAGCGCGCTCGAACCGGCGATGCAGCAGCTGAACGCGGCGCGGCCGACCGCGGTGAATCTCGCCTGGGCCTTGCGCCGTATGCGTCTTGTGGCTGATGGTGCAGCAGGTGGAACGATCATCGAGGCGCTGGCAGCCGAGGCACGCAGGATTCAGGACGAAGATCTCGCGGCCAACCGCCATATGGGCGAGCTGGGCGCCGCTCTGCTCGGCAACGGCGTCGGCGTGCTTACCCACTGCAACACCGGTTCGCTGGCGACGGCGGGGTTCGGCACGGCTCTTGGCGTGATCCGCGCGGGATTCGGCAGCGGCAGGATTGCACGGGTGTTCGCCGGCGAGACGCGCCCGTGGCAGCAGGGAGCGCGCCTGACGATGTGGGAACTGGTGCGCGACCACATTCCCGCCAAGCTGATCGCCGACTCGGCTGCCGCGCACCTGATGAGCACCGGCGCGGTGCAGTGGGTCATCGTCGGCGCCGATCGCATCGCGGCGAACGGCGATACGGCAAACAAGGTGGGTACCTACCAGCTCGCGATCGCCGCACGCCATCACGGCGTCAAGTTCATGGTCGTCGCGCCGGCATCGACGGTCGACATGAATACGAGCGACGGCTCGGCAATCGATATCGAACTGCGCGATCCCGGTGAACTGTTCGGCTTGGGCGGCAAGCGCAACGTGGTCGATGGCGCGGACGCCTGGAACCCGGTGTTCGACGTCACTCCCGCGCCGTTGATCGACGCGCTGGTCACCGAACGCGGCGTGATCGAGCATCCCAATGGGGAAAAGATGAAGGCGATGTTTGGAGCAGCAGCGTGAACATCGTGGCGGCGCACAGACGGCGCCCGTCGATGGCACATTGTCGCGCATGAAGTGGCGGCGCCAATTGATGCTGTTCGGCGTCGGCGGCGTGATCGGCTTTATCGTCGACGCCGGCGTGCTGCAATTGCTTGTATCGGGCCTTGCCTGGGACCGCTTCAGCGGCCGGCTCATCTCGTTTCTGTGCGCGGCGACGGCGACCTGGCTGTTCAACCGGCGCTACACGTTCCGCGGCATACGCCGGCATTCGCTGCTCGGCGAGTGGACGCGCTACATCGTGGCGATGAGCGGCGGCTTCGCCTGCAATTTCGCCACTTACTCGGCACTCGTGCTCTGGTTCAACATCGATCGGCAATGGCTGGTACTCGCCGTCGCGGCCGGTTCGCTCGCCGGCATGGGCGTCAATTTCATGGCCTCGCGCCACTGGGTGTTCCGCAAGTCGCATTGACCGTCCGTGGTATACACGTAGACAAAATGCAAAAGTACACGGGCCTTCCGCGGGCGCCGGCGCGGGCCGCTTCGGCAGCGTTGGCCGGGCCGGAATTCCGACGCCAAATATCCAGCTAAGTCAATAGAAAACATCGGCTTTTTTAGGGTCGTCGGGGCGCTCGATGTGGTAGAATTTGCGCCTGTCCGGCAGACGCCGCCGGACTCGATCCGCACCACATAATTTCGGAAGAAAAAACACGATGGCTGAGCTGGCCAAAGAAGTCATTCGCGTCAATATCGAAGACGAAATGCGCAAGAGCTACCTCGATTACGCAATGAGCGTAATCGTGGGCCGCGCCCTCCCGGATGTCCGTGACGGCCTCAAGCCGGTGCATCGCCGAGTGCTCTACGGCATGCACGAAATGAACAACGTCTGGAACCGCGCCTACATGAAATGCGCGCGCGTCGTCGGCGAAGTCATGGGTAAGTACCATCCGCACGGCGACGCGTCGATCTACGACACGCTGGTGCGCATGGCGCAGGATTTCTCGCTGCGCTACATGCTGGTCGATGGCCAGGGCAACTTCGGCTCGATCGACGGCGACGCGGCGGCGGCGATGCGCTACACCGAGTGCCGCCTGGAACGTCTTACCGGGAGCATGCTCGCCGACATCGACAAGGAAACCGTCGATTTCGTGCCGAACTACGACGAGAAGGAATTCGAGCCGAGCGTACTGCCGGCGCGCATCCCGAACCTGCTCGTCAACGGCTCCGCCGGCATCGCCGTCGGCATGGCGACGAACGTGCCGCCGCACAACCTGCGCGAAGTCATCGATGCCGTGGTCGCGCTGATCGATGATCCGTCGATCGGCATCGACGTGCTGATGCAACACATCCCGGGCCCTGATTTCCCGACTGCGGGCATCATCAACGGCGCCGCCGGCATCGTCGAGGCCTACCGGACCGGGCGCGGGCGCATTCTCGTGCGCGCCAAAGCCGATATCGAGACCGACGACAACGGCCGCGAGACGATCATCGTCAGTGAGTTGCCGTACCAGGTGAACAAGGCGCGCCTGATCGAGAAGATCGCCGAGTTGGTCAAGGAAAAACTCATCGAGGGCATCACCGAGCTGCGTGACGAGTCCGACAAGGACGGTATGCGCGTCGTCATCGAGGTGCGTCGCGACACGATGGGCGATGTGCTGCTGAACAACCTGTTCCAGCAGACCCAGATGCAGGTCACGTTCGGCATCAACATGGTCGCGCTCGTCGATGGCCAGCCGAAGCTGCTCACGCTGAAGCAGATCCTCGAAGCGTTCGTCCGGCATCGCCGCGAGATCGTCACGCGGCGCACCGTGTTCGAGCTGCGCAAGGCCCGGGCCCGCGCGCATATTCTCGAAGGCCTGACTGTCGCGCTGGCCAACATCGATGCGATGATCGAGCTGATCAAGACCTCGGCAAATCCGCAGATTGCCAAGGAGCGGATGCTCACCCGGCACTGGGAGCCCGGTCCAGTCCGTGCCTTGCTGGCTGCTGCCGGCGCCGGCATTTCGCGGCCGGAAGACCTGTTGGCCGACGCCGGCCTCGGCGACGCGGGTTATCAACTGTCCGAGGCGCAAGCGAAAGAAATCCTCGAGATGCGCCTGAACCGTCTGACCGGACTGGAACAGGAAAAGCTCTCCGACGAGTACAAGGAACTTCTCGTCGAGATCGTGCAGCTGATCGAGATCCTGGAAGACCCGGACAAGCTGCTCAACGTCATCCGCGGTGAATTGTCCGCGCTGAGGGAAGAGTTCGGCGATGCGCGCCGCACCGTGATACTGCGCAGCCAGGAAGACCTCGACGTGCTCGACCTGATCGAGCCGGAAGACGTCGTCGTGACACTGTCACACGCCGGCTACGCCAAGCGCCAGCCGGTGAGCATTTATCGCGCGCAAAAACGCGGCGGCAAGGGCCGCTCGGCGACGTCGGTCAAGGAAGAGGACTTCGTCTCGCAGGTGTGGATCGTCAACACGCACGACACGCTGCTGACCTTCACCAGCACCGGGCGCGTTTACTGGCTCAAGGTGCACAGGATTCCCGATGCCGGCCCCAATTCGCGCGGCAGGCCGATCGTCAACCTGCTGCCGCTCGAACCCGAGGAGCGTGTGCAGGCGGTCCTGCCGGTGCGCGAGTACAGCGCGGACCGTCACGTATTCTTCGCCACGCGCAGCGGCACGGTGAAGAAGACGCCGTTGACCGAATTCGCCTTCCAGTTGCAGAAGGGCAAGATCGCCATCGGCCTCGATGACGGTGACGCACTCGTCGATGTGAAGCTCACCGACGGGCAGCGCGACGTCATGCTGTTCGCATCGAATGGCAAGGCCGTGCGTTTCGACGAGAGCGAAGTGCGTTCGATGGGCCGAACGGCAACCGGTGTGCGTGGCATCCGCCTCGCGCCGAGCGAGCAGGTAGTCAGCCTGATCATTGCCGAAGGCGAGGGCGACGTGCTGACGGCGACGGCGCGCGGTTACGGCAAGCGTACACCGCTGGCGGAATATCCGAAGAAGGGCCGCGGCACGCAGGGCGTCATCGCGATCCAATGTTCCGAGAGAAACGGCGCACTCGTCGCGGCGTTGCAGATCGACGCGGCGCACGAACTGATGCTGATCTCGAATCAGGGCACGCTCGTACGTACGCGAGCGTCCGAAGTCGCTCGTGTCGGGCGCAACACTCAGGGTGTCACCCTGATCCGGTTGCCGCCCGAAGAAGCCCTGGTCGGAGTCGTCGGCATCCAAAGCCTCGGTGAAGAGAACGGCGACGAGCCAGGTAGCACGGACGACGACAAGGCACCGGACAGTCCCGTCTGAGGCTGAACGCCTGGTGGATTTTCGGCTACGGCAGGAGGGGACTACACGACCGGTTTCGGCAGCCTGATCATTGGCACGGCGTACACCGATTTGTGATCTGCGAACCTCGTCAGCGCAGAAATAAAAAAGGGCCGGATTTCCGGCCCTTTTTCTTCGAATGGCGAGGAGGTCAGCCGATCGCCGCGAGCATCGAAGGCGCGTCGGACACCTTGAATTCGCCCGGTGCCTCCAGGTTCAACTGCTTGACCACGCCGTCATCGGCGTACAGCGCAAAGCGCTTTCCGCGCATGCCGAGGCCGAATGCCGTGCCGTCCATTTCCAAGCCCATCGCCTTGGAGAACGTGCCGTTGCCGTCGGCCAACATCAGCAGGCCCTCGGGCACGTGCTGGTCCTTCGCCCAGGCCGCCATGACGAATGCATCATTGACGGCCAGGCAGGCGACGTCGACGCCCTTGGCTTTGAACTCGGCGAATTTTTCCACATACCCCGGCAGGTGCTTGGCGGAACAGGTCGGCGTGAAAGCGCCTGGCACCGAGAACATCACCACCTTCTTGCCCTTGAAGATTTCGTCCGTTGTGATGGCTTGGACGCCGTCCTTGAGATAGTTCAGCGTCGCGTTGGGAATGCGGTCTCCGACTTTGATGGTCATGACGTGCTCCTTGTTGGGAATGGATAACGTCCGCAGGCGGACGGCCGGGTGGAATGATAAGCCCTGAACCGGTGGTTTCCCACTCTTGAAATGCTGTCGCCGAACACCATTTCGGTCGCATACGGGCCGTGGCGCCCGATACATTTTGCGAGATACCGATGACCATCACCCGTTACTATCCGTGGGGCCAGCACTCCCGTTTTCATGACGAAGTCAAGCACGTGTTCGGCCGCTTCTTGAGCGACGATGCGACCGACCCGTCCGCAGTCACCAGCGAGTGGACGCCGCGCGTCGATGTCAAGGAAGAAGACAAGCGCTTCGTCATCCTCGCCGACATTCCGGGCGTCGATCCGAAGGACATCGACGTGAGCATGGACAAGGGCGTGCTGACGATCCGCGGCGAGCGCAAGTCCGAAAGCGTCGAGGCGAATGGCAAGTCGACGCGAGTCGAGCGCTTCTACGGTGCGTTCCATCGCAGCTTCGCGCTGCCGGACAGCGCCGATGCCGAGGGCATCAGCGCCAGCGGCAAGCATGGCGTGCTTGAAATCTCGATTCCGAAGAAAGCCGAAACCACGCCCCGCCGGATCAGCGTCAACCATTGAGGGTCAAATGTTTGGGACAACGCCTGCGGTCGGCTATGCTGGCCGCGGGCGTGATTGTGTGTGGGACGCTTTCCGTGGACGCGCGACTGCTCCGAGCAACCCGCGGGCGATCGCGACGATGCAATCACTGCGCGGCAGACCTGACGAGTCATGCAGTTCAAAGACTACTACGACATTCTTGGCGTAAAGCCTGAAGCCAGCGAGGCGGACATCAAGTCCGCCTATCGCAAGCTTGCGCGCAAGTATCACCCCGACGTCAGCAAGGAAAGCGGCGCAGAGGACAAGTTCAAGTCGGCGAACGAAGCGTACGAGGCGTTGAGGGATCCGGCCAAGCGACGTGCCTATGACGATCTGCGTGCGCGCGGCTACCGACCGGGCCAGGAATTCCACCCGCCGCCGGACTACGGCGACGGCGCCGAATTCGATTTCTCGCATATGGGAGGCGAGGGCGGTTTCAGCGACTTCTTCGAATCGCTGTTCGGGCGTGGCGCCCAGGGTGGCGCGCGTCCGCGCGGGCCGCGGCGCGGCCGCGACGTGCAGGCGCGCATCGCGATTCCGCTGGCGACCGCCTATAGCGGTGGGCGCGAACGTATCTCGTTGCGCGATGCCGACGGCGGCGAGCGCACGCTAGAGGTCCGGATTCCGGCGGGAATACTGCCGGGTCAGCAAATCCGTCTGGCCGGCCAGGGCTCACCGGGATTTCAGGGCGCGCCTGCCGGCGATCTGTTGCTGGAAATCGCCATCAACGACAATACCCAGTTCCAGCTCAGTGGCCGCGACGTGCTCGTCACGCTGCCGATCTCGCCGTGGGAAGCCGGTCTTGGCGCGACGATCACCGTGCCGACCCTCGGCGGCGAAGTCGAACTGAAGATTCCGGCCGGCTCGAACAGCGGCAAGCGCATGCGCCTGCGCGGCCGCGGCATGCCCGGCGGGACGCCGGGCGATCAACTCGTCACGCTGGAAATCCATGCGCCGAAGGCGCAAACCGAAGAGCAGCGCAAGCTCTATGAGCAGATGGCGGAGTCGTTCGACTTCGACCCGCGCCCCACCGCATCAATAAAATAACGCTGTCGCGCGCAGCGCGACAATCACTCCCCAGGGTACGGGGTGAGGGGGACTCTCAGCCTTCAGCGCGCAGAAAAGCGCGTCGACGCAGCGCGACGATCGCGGGTTAGCTACCAGGCAGCAGCTTCTTGATCGCGTCGCGCAACTCGTCGTCGTTGATCGGCTTGGTCACGTAGGCCTTGGCGCCCTGGCGCATGCCCCAGACTTTGTCGGTTTCCTGGTTCTTCGTCGTCACCATGATCACAGGGATGTGGCTCGTCTTGGAATCCTTCGCAATCGTGCGCGTCGCCTGGAAGCCGTTGAGGTTCGGCATCACGACGTCCATCAGGATCAGATCGGGTACCTCGCGCTTCGCAGCCTCGACGCCGGCGGCTCCGTCCTCGGCGGTTATCGCTTGGTGGCCGAGTTTTTCGACAATGCGTTTGAGCCCCACCAGCTGCGAAGGAGAGTCGTCAACAATCAGGATACGCGCCATAGATTTACCGTTTTCCCCTGTGCGGTAATCGCATTCTAAAGACACGCAGGTGAGAAGACCACAGCGCCGCCCCGGATTGTGCGGCAGAAGTTAAGCGATACGATGTTGTTCGTAAGGTTTTACAGGAAATACTTGATCGATCGGTGGATTACGAGCGCAAGTTCATGCGAAGTCGATGAGGTTGGGCACTCGCCTTACAGCGAGACGACGGTGCGGCCGAACGAGCCGCCTGCCAGCGCGGAGTCGAAAACTGCCGGCAAACCGTCCAATCCGACTTCACGCGTCGCGATGCGATCCAGGTGTGCCGGGTGCCAGTCGCTGGCCAGATGTTGCCAGATCGCATCGCGGATATGCCGCGCCGTGCCGGCCGAGGCGATGCCGAGGAGACTGACGCCGCGGATGATCAGAGGCATGACGGTCGTGGCCAATTCGATGCTGGCTGCATTTCCGCAACTGGCGATGTTGCCGTAGGGGTGGATGACGCGAGTCAGCCCTGCAAGCATGTCGCCGCCGACGTTGTCGATCGCCCCGGCCCAACGGCTCGTCTCCAGCGGGCGCTGACCCCAGTACAGATCCTTGCGCGAGATGCATTGTTTCGCGCCGAGCGCAATGAGGTCGTCGAAATGTTCCAGCTTGCCGCTGATCGCATGGGCTTCGAAGCCGGCCCGTGTGAGGATGTCGATCGCCAGCGAGCCGACGCCCCCCGTGGCCCCCGTGACGACGATCGGTCCCATCTGCGGTGTCTGATCGTTTTGCAGCATGCGATACAGGGACAGCGCCGCGGTGAAGCCGGCCGTGCCGAGTACCATCGATTCGCGCAGCGTCAGGCCGGCCGGCAGCGGAATCGTCCATTTCGCCTGCAAACGCGCGTACTCGGCATAGCCGCCGTCACGCGTTTCGGAAAGGCCGCAACCCGTGCACAACACCTGATCGCCTTCCTTTATCTGGGCATCCGTCGATGCGACGACATAGCCGGCGACATCGATGCCGCCGTTGAGCGGCGATTCGCGCAGGATTCTGCCCTTGCCGGTACCGGCCAGCGCATCCTTGTAATTAACCGACGAATACGCGGTCTTGATCAGCACCTCGCCGGCTGACAGATCGTCAGTGCGCATCTGTTCGATGCCGGCACGATGGTTGTCGCGGTCGGCGTGGATGCGGAAGGCTTTGAATGCAGTTGTATTCGTCATGGGGCGGTCGCCTGTTCGGCACGAGTCAAAACACCTGTCTATTTCTTGCTCGTCATTCCGGCGGAAGCCGGAATCCGGCTCCTGCTGAAATCGATCTCACAAGAGTTCCGGATACAAATCCTGCCACTTCGGGTTCGATTCTTCGATGAGTTCGATCTTCCATGCACGATTCCACTCCTTGATTGCCTTCTCGCGAAGTATCGCCGACTCCATTGTCTCGTGCTGTTCGAACCAGACGAGGTTGTGAACCCGATAGGTTTTCGTGAAGCCTTCGATGAGGTCGTTCTTGTGTTCCCAAACACGTTTGATCAAGTCGGATGTCACACCAACGTACAGAGTTCCGTCCCATCCACTTGCCAATATGTAGACGCAAGGCTGTTTCATGAAGAGCTGGATTTACGCGCGGCTCCTGCCGCGCGCCTCCTTTAGGCCGTTCGCTGCGCGAACGTTCGCTCCGGCATCCTGCCTCCGCAGTCCGGCTTTCGCCGGGACGACGAGCCAAGTTCGTGACGCGAGAGGCTCAATTGGCCTTATGGATCGCCCGCTTGTCGACCGACAGTGCCGCTTCATGGACGGCTTCACTCAACGTCGGATGGGCGTGGACGATGCGCGCGAGATCCTCCGCCGAGCCGTGGAACTCCATTGTAACGACGGCTTCCGCGATGAGTTCCGATACGCCGGGGCCGACCATGTGCACGCCGAGGATGCGATCGGTTTCGGCATGCGCGATCACCTTGACCTGGCCGGCAGTTTCGTTCATCGCCACGGCGCGGCCGACGGCAGCAAACGGGAAGCTGCCCGTCTTGTACGGAACGCCGGCGGCCTTGAGCTCTTCTTCGGTCTTGCCGGCCCAGGCGATTTCGGGCTCGGTGTAGATGACCCAGGGAATCGTGTCGTAGTTGACGTGTCCGGCCTTGCCGGCGATCAACTCGGCGACCGCCATGCCTTCCTCGAAACCCTTGTGCGCAAGCATTGCGCCGCGCACGCAGTCGCCGACGGCCCACACGCCCTCGACGCCGGTCCAGCAATGCTCGTCGACCGCGATGCGGCCACGCTCGTCGATCTTCACGCCTGTGCCTTCGCTGAGCAGATCCTTCGTGTAGGCGCGGCGCCCCACGGCGACGAGCAGCTTGTCGACGACGATCTTCTGTTCACCCTTGGCATCCGCGTACGTCACTTCGACGGTGCTGCCCTTGATCTCCGCCTTGCTGACCTTCGCGCCGAGCCTGATGTCGAGCCCCTGCTTGGCGAATTCGCGCGCCGCGACCCTGGCAACGTCGCGATCGGCAGTGCCGAGAAAATCCGGTAGCGCCTCGAGAACCGTGACTTCGGCGCCGAGCCGGCGCCAGACACTGCCGAGTTCGAGGCCGATCACGCCGGCGCCGATTACGCCGAGGCGCTTGGGCACCGCATCGAAATCGAGCGCACCGGCATTGTCGACGATCAGCTTGTTGTCGAATTTCGCGAACGGCAATTCGATCGGCACCGAGCCGCTGGCGAGGATCACGTTCGTCGCCGCGATGACCTGCTTCGTGCCGTCGGCCGCGGTGATCTCGACCTGGCGGCGCATCTGATCGGCGCCGAGCAGCTTGCCGCTGCCGAAGTACGAAGCGATCTTGTTGCCCTTGAACAACAAGGCAACGCCGCCGGTAAATTGCCTGACGATCTTTTCCTTGCGTCCAATCATCGTCTTCAAGTCGATGCTCGGATTGGCCGCCGCGATGCCGTGATCCTTGAACGAGTGCGTGAGGTTGTGGAACTGCTTCGATGAATCGAGCAATGCCTTCGACGGAATGCAGCCGACGTTGAGACAGGTGCCGCCCAAGGCGGCCTTGCCGTCGCGGCCGGCCCAGGCATCGACACAAGCAGTCTTCAGGCCAAGCTGGGCCGCGCGGATTGCAGCGTGGTAGCCCGCGGGCCCGCCGCCGATGACGATAACGTCGAATTGGTCTGCCATGTTTTTTCCCGATGAAATACGAAGCGCGTGAGGAAGTGAGGGGCTAGGAGTGAGGAGTCGATCGCGAAGAGCAGATCTACTGACTCCTCACGAGGCCGCGCAGCGGCCGGCCCAACTCCTCACGCTTTTGAGGCCAACCTCACCTCTCACGCTCTCTCACATCCCCAACAGCATCCGCTGCGGGTTTTCGAGCTGATTCTTGATGTCGACGAGGAACAAGACCGCGTCCTTGCCGTCGATGATGCGGTGGTCGTAGCTGATCGCGACGTACATCATCGGCGCAGCGACGACTGCGCCATTTTCCACAAT
>Ga0157375_10001203_pt1 | contig 22312 bp, 20 predicted proteins | sample M35metaG_FD_115311 | JGI IMG/M metagenome (GOLD analysis project Ga0157375, IMG submission 115311) | Miscanthus rhizosphere microbial communities from Kellogg Biological Station, Michigan, USA - M3-5 metaG | ecosystem: Host-associated > Plants > Roots > Rhizosphere > Soil | place: USA: Michigan... | reverse complement strand
TCTGTTGCGCACGTTCATCTCCGATCGCGGCAAGATCCGGTCACGCCGGGTGACAGGGCTGTCGCCCCAGCAGCAGCGTCAAGTCGCGACGGCGATCAAGAACGCGCGGGAGATGGCGCTTCTCCCGTTCGTCGAGACTAAGTAAACGCCTTCAATTCGACGCCGTCGGCGACCAACCGGTCCCGCACCGAGTTGGCGATCTGCACCGCCCCCCGCGAGTCGCCGTGCACGCAAACGGATTCCACGGTCACCGGGATCGTCGATCCGTCGGCCGCGGCGACCCGGCCCGCGGTGACCATCGATGCCACCCGATCGGCGATCTCCGCTACGTCGTGCAGCACCGCGTTGCGTTCGCGTCGTGAAACCAGTTGGCCGTCGGAACGATACGCGCGGTCGGCGAACGCCTCGGGCACCGTGCGCAGGCCGAGTTCCTCCGCCTCGACGAAGAACACCGAACCGGACAGTCCCAGTACCGGAAGACCGGGATCGACGGCATGCACGGCCGTCGCAACGGCACGGGCCTGACCGTGGTTGTTGACGATCGTGTTGTACAGCGCGCCATGAGGTTTGACGTAGCTGACCGTCGAGCCGGCGGCATGAGCCAGCGCCTGCAGGGCGCCGATCTGGTAGATGACATCGGCCGTCAGGTCCTCGGCCGTCGTGTCGATGAAGCGACGGCCGAACCCGGCCAGGTCGCGGTAGCTCACCTGCGCGCCGATCCGCACCCCCCGCTCCGCTGCCGCCCGGCACGTCCGCGCCAGCGTGGCGGCGTCCCCGGCGTGGAAGCCGCAGGCCACGTTGGCGCTGGTGACCACGTCGAGCATCGCGTCGTCGTCGCCGAGCCGCCACACCCCAAAGCTTTCGCCCAGATCCGCATTGAGATCCACAGTCACCACGAACGCCAGCCTATGCCGGGGTAGGCGCCGTCCAGCCGTTCTCCGAGACGAATTCGCTCAGCGGACGGCCGAGCGTCCAGTGGTCGAGCTCTAGCTGCGGCCGGGGCGGGAAGTCCGGGACTGGGCCGAGGCAGAGGATCGCCACGGGTTCCGCGCCGTCGGGCATGGCCAGCAGCGTGCCGAGCGCGGCGGGATCGAAGATCGACACCCAACCCATCCCAAGGCCTTCCGCGCGGGCGGCCAGCCACAGGTTCTGGATCGCGCAGGACACCGAAGCAAGGTCCATCTGCGGCAGGGTGCGTCTGCCGAACACATGGCTTTGCCTGCCGTCGCACAGCGCCACGACGAACAGTACGGCGCAGTCCAGGACGCCCTCGACCTTCAGCGCCAGGAACTCGTCACCTCGGGGGCCCAATGCCTCCGCGGTGCGCAACCGTTCCTCGTCGACAAGCGCGTGAATCCGCGTGCGCAGCACCGCGTCGGTGATCCGGATGAACCGCCAGGGCTGCATCAGCCCGACGCTGGGGGCGGAGTGTGCGGCGTGCAGCAGTCGCGCGAGCACGTCGTCGGGCACCGAGGCGTGCGGGACGAATCTGCGCATATCGCGGCGCTCGGCGATCGCGCGATAGACGGCTCGTCGCTCCGTTGCGGTGAAGGCGTGCTCGGTCACGCCGGACAGCCTAGGTGGCACCATCGATGTGGTGAGCCGCGACGAGGTATTGATCACCACAACCGAATTGGCCCGGCGCCTGGCCGCCGATGAACCGCTGACGATCCTGGACGTGCGTTGGCAGTTGGCTGAACCGGACGGCCGCGACGCGTACGAGCAGGGCCACGTCCCAGGCGCGGTGTACGTCTCGCTTGAAGACCAGCTCAGCGATCACAGCGTCCCAGGACGCGGGCGCCATCCGCTGCCGTCAGGACGCAGTGTCCAGGCCGCCGCTCGGCGATGGGGTGTGCGTCAAGGCGTCCCAGTCGTGGTGTACGACGACTGGAACCGCGCCGGTTCTGCCCGGGCGTGGTGGGTGCTGACGGCGGCGGGCATTCCCGACGTGCGCATCCTCGATGGTGGCCTGGGCGCTTGGACGGGGCCCCTGGAGACCGGCATCGTCACACCGGAACCTGGAGACGTGTCGGTGCCGCACGCCGATCTGTACGCCGGAGCGCGTCCGACGCTGACGGCGGAGCAGGCCGCGACCGCGGATGTCCTGCTCGACGCGCGCGCGCCCGAACGCTTCCGCGGTGAGGTGGAACCGGTGGATCCGGTGGCCGGGCATATCCCCGGCGCCACGAACCTGCCGAGCACCGGGTTGCTCGCCGAGGACGGAACCTTTCTGCGCGATGACGATCTCACCCGGCTGTTCGACGAGCTGGCGAGCGGTGTCTATTGCGGCTCCGGTGTCACGGCTTCGGTGGTGGTAGCGGCGCTCGCAGTCGTCGGCGTCGACACGCCGCTGTATCCCGGCTCGTGGTCCGAATGGTGTTCGGACCCAGCCCGTCCGGTGGCACGCGGAGCCGCACGGCCGGCGACATCAAGCCAGGGCATGGAATAGGTCGACGAGTCCATGGTTGGTCATTGAGTGCCCAACAACGAAGCCGAAATCACCGGCAAGGTCATCGCCATCACGGGGGCAAGCAGCGGGATCGGTGAGGCGACGGCGCTACTTCTCGCCGCTCGCGGCGCGAAGGTCGTGCTGGGGGCGCGTCGGAGTGACCGTCTGGACACATTGACCCGTCGCATCACCGGCGCAGGAGGCGACGCTATCGCGATGGCGATTGACGTCAGGCGCCGTGCGGATTTGCGTGCCTTTGTGGCTGCCGCGCAGCAGAGCTACGACCGGCTCGACGTGCTCGTCAACAACGCGGGTGTGATGCCGGTGTCACCGCTCGACGCGCTGCGCGTCGACGATTGGGAATTGATGGTCGACGTGAACATCAAGGGAGTGCTGTACGGCATCGCCGCGGCGCTACCCGTGTTCCGCAGACAGGGTTTCGGGCACATCATCAACACGGCCTCGACGGCGGCGTTTCGTGTCGTGCCGAGTCAATCGGTGTACGCGGGCACGAAGATGGCGGTGCGCGCGATCTCCGAGGGGCTACGCCAGGAAGCCGGCCCCCACTTGCGGGTCACCATCGTTTCGCCGGGGATCACGTCAACGGACTTCGCCGATTCGATGACCGATCCCGACGTGCGCGCGCAACTCGAGCAGGCTCGTGATGCGATCGCGATGCCGCCGGACGCCGTCGCCAGAGCCATCGCCTTCGCCATCGAGCAGCCGTCGACGGTCGACGTCGGCGAGATCGTTGTGCGTCCGACGGCACAGGGTTGACTAGGCGGGCGCCGACGAGCGGTCGCGGCGTCCGATCAGCCAGCACACCAGGAAGATTGCGAACGAAATCGTGGTGACGAACACCGACACCGGCACGCCGGGCGCCAGGGACAGCACGATCCCGCCGACCGCGGCGATCTCCGCGAAGACCACCGACGCCGCGATCGTCGCGACAGGTGAGGCGAACACCCGCACCGCGGCGGCCGCAGGCGTGATCAACAGCGACATCACCAGCAGCGCGCCGACGATCTGGACGCCTTGCGCCGCCGTCACCCCGACCAGCGCGGCGAATACAATGCCCAACGCGCGCACCGGAACTCCGCGGCCCGCGGCCACCTCCGGATCGACGGTCGCGAACAACAGGGGACGGTAGGAGACCGCCAGCACCGCGACTACGAGCACGGCCACCACGGTCAACAGCGCCAATCCTGAATAGCCGACACCGACGATCTGACCGGTCAGCAAGGCGAAGCTGGTGCCCGTGCGGCCCGGGTACAGATGGATGAACAACACCGCCAGGCCGAGCCCGAACGCGAGCACGACGCCGATCGCCGAGTCCCGTTCGCGGGCGCGCTGACCGAGGATGCCGAACAGCACGGCCGCCAGCCCGCATCCGACCAACGCCCCGATGCCGACGTTGAAACCCGCGAGCAGCGCGAAAGACGCACCCGTAAGCGACAATTCACTCGAGCCGTGCACGGCGAACGACATCTGGCGCATCACGATGAACGGCCCGATCAGGCCGGACACCAGCGCGAGCACGGCGGCGGCGAGCAGCGCCTGCTGAACGAAGTCACGGCCCAGCAGATCGGCGGTGACGTCGAATGCGAAGAGGTTCGACAACAGGTCGGAGAGCCGATCACTCATGGGCATGTCCGCTCGCGTGACCCGAGTGGTCGAGGTGCTCGCCGACCACGACGTAGCGGCCGCCGACCTTCACCACTTCGATGTCTGCGCGGTACAGCTCGGACAGCGTTTCGGACGTCATCACCTCTTCGACGGCGCCGATGCGGAACCTGCCGTCGACCAGATACAGCACCCGGTCCACGAACTGCAGAACGGGATTGACTTCGTGGGTGACGAACAGCACCGCGGTGTCGGCCTCGCGACGACGCTGGTCGATCAGCGCGGACACCAGCCGGGCGTTGGCAGGGTCGAGGTTGAGCAGCGGCTCGTCGCACAGCAGTAGCACCGGATCGGTTGCCAGGGCCTGCGCGATCCGGACCCGCTGCAGTTCGCCGCCGGACATCACGCCGACCGGCACACCCGCGAGGTGCATGCCGTTGACCTGATGGAGCGCCCGCCGCACGGCGTCACGTTTGGCGGAGCGGTCCGCTGGTCGCAGGCTGACGATGCCCCACCGGTGCCCGTCATAGCCCAGCCCGACGAGGTCCTGGCCGCGCATCGACAGCCCGCGCTCGACCGAGCGGTGCTGCGGGACGTACCCGATCCGCTCGCTGCCGGTGCGTACCGGATGCCCTGCGACATTCACGGTGCCAGCGGTGAGCGCGAGCTGTCCGAGCAGCACCTTGAGCAGTGAGGTCTTGCCGGTGCCGTTGGGGCCGAGCACGGCGACGAACTCGCGTGCATGCACGGTCAAGTCGAGGTGATCCCACAGCACGCGGTCGCCGAACGCCAGCCTGGCGCCGGTCAGTTCGGCGACGACGTCAGCAGCCACAAAGAGAACCTAGCGGTTCGACTGCGGGGCCTTGTCCAGCTGGCTCGCCAACCGGTCTACGGTCTGCCGTTGCCAGGTCAGGTAGTCGGTGCCCGCGGGAAGCGTCTCGGTCACGGTGACGATGGGCACCGAGGCGCCCTCGGCGGCGTCCTGAATCTGCTTGGTGACGTCGGTTTGGGTCTGCGAGTTGTACACCAGCGCCGACACCTGACGGTTCTTGATCAGATCGAGCAGGGCGGCCAGGTCGGCAGGCGACGGGTCGGTGTCCTGCTCGATCGCCTTGCTGAATCCCTCTGGGGTCTTGTCGACGATTCCGGAGTTGACCAGCAGGTAGTGGGCAACGGGCTCAGTCGCCACCACTGAAGCACCGGGGTGCGCGACCCCGATCGCCCGTTCGGCGGCGCCGATGGTGTCGGCGTCGTCGACGAACTTGGCGGCGTTGGCCTTGTAGTCGCCGGCGTGCTCGGCATCGGACTGCGACAGCCTGTCGGCGATCTGATTGACGACAGCCTTGGCAGTCTCCAGGTCGTAGAACACATGCTCGTTCGCCGGTTGCGGGACAGAGCTCGGCAAGAGCGAATAGGCATCGACGCTCTGGACGTCCTTGTGGCTGGACAGCACGTCGTCCACCCAATGGTCGTAGCCGCCGCCGTTGTAGACGACCAGGGATGCATCTGCGATCGCGGCGGCGTCGGCCGGAGTGGCCTCGAACGAGTGCGGATCGTCGGCGGGGTTGGAGATGATCGACTTCACCGAGGCATGGTCGCCGGTCACGGCACTGGCCACGCTGCCCCACACATTCGTCGACGCCACGACCGACGCGGTCGCATGTTGATGGTCGGACGCAGCCTCGTTGTGCTGGCCGCAGGCCGTCACACCGGCGATCAGACCCGTGCTCAAAGCCAGACCAGCCGCTGCTCTGATCGCGTGCATCGTGTGCTCCTAATACAAATGAAAACCGTTTCCAATTACTTTAGCGCATGGTTACCGGGGTTTATCAACTCGATCCGCTAACCTCCTGGAGCATGTCGAGGAGTCCCACGCCCAGACGGCGTGCGACCCTTGCCTCGTTGGCGGCCGAGCTCAAGGTGTCGCGAACCACCATCTCCAACGCGTACAACAGGCCGGATCAATTGTCGGCCGACCTCCGCGAGCGCGTCCTTGCTACCGCCAAACGCTTGGGGTACCCGGGGCCCGATCCGGTCGCGCGGTCGCTGCGCACCCGAAAGGCCGGTGCCGTCGGCCTGATGATCACCGAACCGCTGAACTACTCGTTCTCCGATCCGGCGGCACTGGATTTTGTTGCCGGACTTGCCGAATCGTGCGAGGAGGCCGGTCAGGGCCTGCTGCTGGTGGCGATCGGACCCAACCGCAGCGTCAGCGACGGGACCGCGGCGGTACTGGCGGCGGGTGTCGACGGGTTCGTCGTGTACTCGGCCTCCGATGACGACCCGTACTTGACGGTCGTGCAGCAACGACATCTGCCGGTGGTCGTCGTCGACCAACCCAAGGACGTCCCTGGCACCTCCCGGGTCTCGATCGACGATCGCGGCTCGATGCGGCGCCTGGCGGAATACGTTGTGGGACTCGGCCATCGGGAGATCGGCTTGCTCACCATGCGGCTGGGGCGCGACTGGCCGCACGGCGGCCCCCGGCCGGCGGTGGCCGACCCGGAGCGGGTGCAGACACCGCACTTTCATGTGCAGCGCGAACGCATCCACGGCGTCTACGACGCGATGACAGCGGTGGGCCTGAATCCCGAGTCGCTGACCGTGGTCGAGAGCTACGAACACCTGCCGACGTCGGGCGGTGCGGCCGCCGAGGTCGCGCTCGATGCGAATCCGCGGATCACCGCGTTGATGTGTACGGCCGATGTGCTCGCCCTCTCGGCGATGGACTACTTGCGCGCGCGGGGGATCTACGTGCCGGGCCAGATGACGGTCACCGGGTTCGACGGCATTCCAGAGGCGCTGCGGCGCGGCCTGACCACCGTCGTGCAGCCGAGTATGGAGAAGGGCCGTCGCGCCGGACGGCTACTGCACCACCCGCCGCGCGACGGCCTGCCGGTCATGGACGTGCTCGACACCGAGGTGGTGCGCGGCCGCACAGCGGGCGCGCCCGCCTGAGGTTCTTTCCGCGAGCGACCGTGTTTGCACGCGACACGCCGCGAAACTACGTACAAAAGTGGTCGCTCGCGCGGGTTAGGTGTCCAGTAGTTGCGCGCAGCGCAGCAGCCCGATGTGGCTGTAGGCCTGTGGATGGTTGCCCAGCGCGCGCTCGGCCACCGGGTCGTACTCCTCGGACAGCAGCCCCGTCGGCCCCGCCGCGGCGACCAACCGGTCGAACAGCGCTTCGGCCTGCGACCGCTGATCGGCCAGCAGATACGCCTCCAACAACCACGCCGCGCACAGATGGAAGCCGCCCTCGGTACCCGGCAGCCCGTCGTCGCCGTGGTACCGATAAACCGTTGCGCCGCTGCGTAGTTCGGCTTCAGTCGCGATCACGGTGGCCGCGAACCGCTCATCGGCCGGATCGATCAGCCCCGACAGGCCGATGTGCAGCGTTGCCGCGTCCAGGTCGGTGCCGTCGTACGCGGCGGTGAACGACTTGACCTCGTCGTTCCAGCCGCGCTCGCACACCTGCTCGGAGATGGTGTCGCGCAACCGGGCCCAGCCCTGTGGTGCCTCACGGCCGAACTCCGCGGCCAGTTTCAGGGCGCGATCCACCGTCAACCAGCACATCACCTTTGAGTAGACGTGATGGCGCGGGTTGCCTCGAATCTCCCAGATGCCGTGATCCGGCTCCACCCAACGACTTTCGACGGCGAACACCATCTCGCTGACCAGATTCCAGTCCGAATCCGTCAACGCGTCGGGCACGCCGTCGGCCACCCGACGATGACACAGATCTGAGATCAGCTGCACGACGGGGCCGAAAACGTCAAGCTGCACTTGGACATTGGCGGCATTGCCGACCCGTACGGGGCGCGAGCCCGCGTACCCGGGCAGCGAGTCGATCACCGCCTCGGGGCCGAGGATCGCCCCTGACAGCGCGTACAGCGGATGCAGTCGCTCGGGCCCGTGCATCGTCTCGATGACACCGTGCAGCCAGTTCAGATATCCTTCGGCCTCGGCGACCGAGCCCAGCGACACCAGCGCGGAGGCCGTCATGGCGGCGTCGCGGATCCAGCAGTAGCGGTAGTCCCAGTTGCGGACGCCGCCGATCTCCTCGGGCAGCGACGTCGTGGCTGCGGCCATGATCGCGCCGGTGTCGGCGTGCACCAGCGCGCGCAGGGTCAGCGCCGACCGCTTCATCAGCTCAGGTTTCAGCGACGGCAGTGCGAGTGTGGAAACCCAGTCGCTCCAGTAGCTCTCGGCGCGGGCACGCCGTGACCCATCATCGACGGGGCTCTCAGCCAAATCCTCAGTGCCACAGCGTAATTCCAAGACAACGGGCCCGCTCGACGGGTCGATGACGGCCCGCGCGGTCTGGTGGATCCCGTCGGGCACGATCTGCCACTCCACGCCGGGAGAGCGCAACACCATCGGATCGTTGGTCGCGAACACCCTCAAGCCGCCCTCGTCGACGCGCAGGTGGACTGGCGCCTGCGCGAACTCGGGCCGCGGCGCGAACTCGACCACCGCCTTGGCCTGCCCGCTGATCACACGGATCAGGTCGGTGCGGCCCGCGCCGACGTCGTGGGACAGATAGTCGGTGACAAGCAGACTGGCCCAACGTGTTTCGACGGTCATCGTGCCGGTGACGTAGCGCTGAGACAGCGGCAGCGCCTCGCGTTGCGGACCGATCGCGAAGTGCCCTGCGGTCGCATCGCCGAGCAGCCGGGAAAACAGGGCAGCACAATCGGCCGTTGGATGGCACATCCACACCACATCGGCGTCGGGTGTGAGCAGGGCGACCGTGCGGGAGTTGGACAGCATCGTCAGCCGCTCGATCGGCGTGCTGTGTCCGCCCAACAGCCAGGTGCGGCGCGCCTCGAGGAGACACTCCAGCACGGTGGCCACTACTTCGGGCGACTCGATGCGGTAGCCGGCCAAGGTGTCGCCATCGCCGACCTTGATCCCGATATCGGGCCCGTGCAGCCGTCGGAACGCCTTCTCGTCGGTGACGTCGTCGCCGACGAAGACCGCCGCTGAGGCGGCCTCCTGGTGCCGCAGGATGTCGAGCGCCTGCCCCTTGTCGGTCTGGATGACCGCGAACTCCAGCACCGCCTTGCCCTCGGTGATCTGCGCGTCCCAGTGCTGCGAGGCGGCGTGGGCCTTCCTCAAGGCCTCCTTGCCGTCGGCGGGATCAGCGTTACGCACGTGCAGGGCGACGCTGGCCGGCTTGATCTCGATGGCGACGCCGGGGTACTCCGCGGCGATCGCGCTCAACGCGTCCTTGATCTTGCCCAGCAGCGCCTTGGCCGCGTCGTCGATGGCGTGCACGAAGCCGGTGTCGAACTCGGAACCGTGGCTGCCGACCAGATGGACTTCGGCGGGCATCCGCGAAAGCGTCGCCAGGTCACGCAGCGCCCGGCCGGAGATCAGCGCCGCCGTCGTCGACGGTAACGCGGCCAGCGACCGAAGGGCCGCCGCCGACTCGGCGAGGGGGCGCGCATCGTCGGGGTTCGCGACGATCGGCGCCATGGTGCCGTCGTAGTCGCAGGCCACCAGCAGACGCGGGACCCGCGCGACAGTGGTCAGCGCGCGCTGCAGTTCAACCGGTAGCTGGGAAGCCACCCGCTAAATCTTAGGGTGCTCCCCGTCTCCGATGAGCAGACGCACAGCCAGATCCAGCCGCTTGCTGACGTCAGTCGCCGACGCGCGCCGGGTCAGCCAGGCCAGCAGGTTGGACAACCAGACATCGGAGATCACGCGCGCGATGTGGTACTGGTCCTCGGTCGGCTCGCCCTCGCTCATGGCGCGGGCGAACATCGAGTCCATCAGCTTGCCGACGTGATCGACCTCACCGGCCGCCGACGCGTCGGCGAAGACGAACGCGCGGGTCATCGCCTCGGTCAGCAGCGGGTTGCGTTGCATGGCCCGGTTCAGCTTGCTCACCATCAGGTTGAGCCGCTGGTACGGCGTGCCGCCGGACAGCGCGGCGCGGTCGGTCTTGGCGTCGATGCGCTCGAATTCGCGGCCGAGGGCCGACACCAGCAGGTGCACCTTCGACGGGAAGTAGCGGTACAGCGTGCCAACCGCGACGTCGGCGCGTTCGGCGACCGCACGCATCTGAACCGCCTCGTAGCCGCCCTTGGAGGCGATGGCCAGGGTGGCGTCCAGAATGCGCTTGCGGCGCTCACGCTGGGCTTCTGACCCGAGCTCGGATTCCGCCAACACGGCCACGTTCATCACCTGACGTGGTCGCGAGTCAGATCCCGAAGCCGGGTTGGTGTTGGCTGGCTGGGACATGCCGGACATGCGGCGGCAGCTCCTTCATCTTGCGCTCTTGGTGAAAACGATACGCATGTCGATCTCTAATTTCTCACCTCCGCGCCCATTAAGACACCGATGTGTCCTGCTCTAATGGCGGTCGACTTGACGGTCGAACGCTGGCACTATTAGAACACGTTCTAGTGAGAAGCACGCCCTTCTCGCCCAAACGGTAGGAGTCACGGTGGCAGTTTCTTCCCCGGGGACCAGCACTTCCGAGCAGTTTGCCGCACGTGAGCTGGTTCGTTCCTGGGCATCCAGTTCCGCTGCGATCGAGGCCGCGCGCGCGGTGGAGCGCGGCGAGGCCGACGCATGGCGCGCCGCGTACCGGGGCATGGCTGAACTAGGGATCTTCGGCGTCGCGCTTCCCGAGGAGCACGGTGGTGCCGGTGGCACCGTCGATGACCTGTGCGCGATGGTCGACGAAGCCGCCGCGGCGATGGTCCCCGGCCCTGTCGCCACCACGGCGCTGGCGACACTGGTCCTCGGTGCATCCCATGCCGAGCTGCTCGACGCGCTGGCATCGGGGGAGCGCACCGCGGGTGTCGCCGCATCGGCCGACGTGCGGTACGACGCGGGTCGGGCCTCCGGAAGTGCCGAATACGTGCTCGGTGCCGATGCGCAAGGGGTGCTGCTGCTGCCCGCCGGCGACGTGGTTCTGCTCGTCGACGCGACCGCCGACGGTGTGACCGTCGAACCGCTGAAGGCCACCGACTTCTCGCGCCCGCTGGCGCGGGTGCTGCTGGACTCCGCACCCGCCGAGGTGCTGCCCGTATCGGCCCAGCGGGTCCGGGATCTCGCCGCGACCGTGCTCGCCGCCGAGGCCGCGGGACTGGCCCGCTGGACACTGCGGACCGCCACCGAGTACGCGAAGGTGCGCGAGCAGTTCGGTAAGCCGATCGGCAGTTTCCAGGCCATCAAGCACATGTGCGCCGAGATGCTGTTGCGGTCGGAGCAGATTTCGGTAGCCGCGAGTGACGCTGCCGCCGCCGTGGCCAATCCCGATGAGCGACAACTCTCTATCGCCGCGGCGGTCGCGGCGTCGACCGCGATCGAAGCGGCGAAGGCCAACGCCAAGGACTGCATTCAGGTACTCGGCGGCATCGGGATCACGTTTGAACACGACGCACATCTGTATCTGCGCCGTGCGCACGGGATCGCGCAGTTCCTCGGCGGCCTGCCGTATTGGCTGCGACGAATCGCGGCACTGACGGGCCAGGGCGTACGCCGCGAACTGCATGTCGATCTGGATTCAGTTGCGGATCTGCAGCCCGAAATCGCTTCTGCGGTAGCCGAAGTCGCCGTGCTGCCCGCCGAGAAGCAGCAAGTGGCGCTTGCCGAGACCAGGTTGCTGGCGCCGCACTGGCCGCGACCCTACGGCCGCGAAGCCGGTCCGGCCGAGCAGCTGCTGATCGATCAGGAGATGGCCAAGGCCGGCGTAGTGCGGCCAGACCTTGTCATCGGCTGGTGGGCCGCGCCGACGATCCTCGAGCACGGCAGCCCCGAGCAGATCGAGCGGTTCGTGCCCGCAACATTGAGCGGTGAGCTGTTCTGGTGCCAGTTGTTCAGTGAACCGGGCGCAGGCTCCGACCTTGCCTCTCTGCGGATGAAAGCCGTTCGCGCCGAAGGAGGTTGGAAGCTCACGGGGCAGAAGGTGTGGACGTCGCGGGCGAACTGGGCGCAATGGGGAGTCTGCCTGGCACGCACCGACGCAGACGCGCCGAAGCACAAGGGCATCACGTACTTCCTCGTCGACATGAAGTCACCGGGCATCGACATCCGGCCGTTGCGCGAGATCACCGGCGACAACCTGTTCAACGAGGTGTTCTTCGACGAGGTCTTCGTGCCGGACGAGATGGTCGTCGGGCAGGTCAACGACGGCTGGCGGCTGGCCCGCACAACGCTGGCCAACGAGCGCGTCGCGATGGCCCATGGCACCGCCTTGGGCAATCCGATGGAAGAGCTGCTTCGCACGGTCGCCAAACTCGAACTCGACCCCGCCGTGGCCGACCGGCTCGGTGAACTGATCCGCTCCGCGCAGGTGGGGTCGCTGCTCGACCAGCGGATTGCGCAGCTGGCCCTCGGCGGTCAGGACCCTGGCCCGCAGGCCAGCGCGCGCAAGCTGATTGGCGTCCGGTACCGGCAGGAGCTCTCCGAGTTCCGGATGGAGCTGTCGGAGGGCGCGGGCGTCGTCGAGAACAAAGAGGTGCACGACTTCCTCAACACGCGCTGCCTGACCATCGCAGGCGGCACCGAGCAGATCCTGCTCACACTGGCCGGTGAGCGGCTGCTCGGGCTGCCGCGCTAGGTCCGCCTCCCGTGGCGCTCACGAATGGCGGGAGCTTCTCAGAGTCGTCCCCTACTACGTGGCCCCTTGGCCGTCGGGCTCGCAGCGGACAGCAAGCCCACCAGTTCCGAGACCCGGATGTGGTCGAGATTACCGACGGCGGACACGATGTCGGCGCGTAGCGCATCGTCGGCGAACGGCTCGGCGAGCCAGTCGAACTTCTCGACTACGCGATCCCACGACATCGGCCGCGTCGGCGAGCCCTCGAAGTCCGACTGTTCGCGGGACAGTGTCCGCCCGTCGTGCGTCACGATGTGCACGCGGGCGGACGTGCGTTCGGGATAGGCGGCCGTCAGATCCGGCGCAGGCTTGACGTCGACGCGCGACAGCAGATCCTGGACGTCGGCGCGATTGATGCGCTCGGTCTCCACCTGTTCGGGACCGACCTGACCGTCGAGCAGTGCCACCGCGCTGAGGTACTTCAGGTTGTAGTCGGCCTGCTCCTTCGTCGACGGGTGGTCCTTGCTGCCGTAGCTGCCACCACCGGCGAAGTCGTAGGCACCCTGGAACACCTCGAGGGTCACCGACGCGACGTCGCTACCGAAGACATGATGATCGTCGCGGAGCGCCAGCGTCGCATCGATGATGGCCTGCCCGTGGATCAGTGAGCAGTATTGCTTGAGGTAGGTCTGCCCGACGGCGGTCAACGAACGGTCGCCGGTGCGCATGTCGATGCCCTGGTCGAAGAGCTGCTCGAGGCCGTTGGGGCCGTCGAAAAGCGCTCGCGGCCCGGTGATTCCGCGGCCGGCCAGCAAGGTGGTGTACACCGCGCGCATGCCGGTGATGGCAGGGGAGATGCCCTTCCAATTCGAGACCGGTTCGGCGTGTACGGCGGCAAGCGACACGTTGTCCGCTGTCGACGCGGCAATGGCTGATGCGGTTCGCGCGGGGTCGAAGTCCAGCAGCTTCGCCGACCCGGCGGAAGCCGACATCGCAAGCTGCAGCGCGTGGTTGAGACCGCGGGCCATGACCGGAACCTGGGCGCTGAACCGGCACTGGACCTCGTATGCGACCGCAAGTGCGAGCAGGAAATCCGAACCGCTCGCGCCGACGTGCTCGGCAACCGCCAGGATCGCGCCGAAGTTGTCTGCGGGATGGCAGAGGCCGCCCGGCGTCAGGAAAGTATCGAGCAGGTCGGGATAGCGCACCAGCACGGCGTTGAAGAACGCGGCTTGATCCACCGAGGCGCCTCCGCCACCGATGAATGTCGCGGTGGGGCGGCCGCTGAACTGCTCGGCGTGCGCGCGGATCGGTTCGATGAGCTCTCCATCGAGTGCGCCCACGGCACAGGCGATGCTGTCGAGCACATTCCGCTTCAGCGTCCGCATAGCGCCGGCACTGATATCAGCGGTAGTCGCCCCGACCACGAAATCGGCGACCTCGTCAACAATGTGCTTGTGTGTCATGGCTTTGGCCCTTCCCCATTCGACTACCGTCGAGTCAAATGCGAGAGAGCAGCGGCGTCCACGACCAAATGCCTACCTGTTGGTTGGCCGAACCTCTCACCGCAGTCAGGGCCCAAGGATGGTGCGGCGCGGGTGGGCTCCCTGGACGCGACGGCTAGCTGAACGTCGTCTGAGCGCAGGCGGTCGGCGTCGTGAGATTCACGCCGCCGTAAACCACCTGGATGACGGAGCAAGCGATGAAGTTGGCGCGGGTGTTCGGCTGGCCGGTGCTCCAGTCGGTGGGTACCGAGTCGCCGTCGACCTGAAAGCGTTCGATCGGTCCACCGCCAAAGGTGGTTACCGAGATCTCGACGTCGCTGAGTGACTTGTACATCTTCGAAAGCACGTTGTCGTGGTTCGCGCCCTTGTCCGCCCTGGGCGTGCCGGAAGGTGCGCTGTACCCGGCTTCCTGCCACACGTTGCGGTCCGAGCTGCGCACCGTGATGGTCTGTCGTGCCCATGTGTCGCCGGGGAATCCGGTCGGGCCGTCCGGCGTCAACAGGTTGGCGGTGGTGTTGAACGTGCACCTGGTTCCCGCGCAGTTGGCGGTGACGTGCATTTCTATTTGGGTCGCCGGATCGACAGGGATCGAGGTGACGGCCGAGTTGGACGCAGCCGAGGCCGACGCGGTGGGCGCGAGCGCCGCGGCCAGCATTGCCGCCGCGCCCGCTGCCGTGAGCCGGTTCATCGTCACGAAGTTAGCCGTCCCCTATTCGTCGTAAGTGACTTCGACGGAATCGGACCGCGGCCGGGCCTGGCAGCCGAGGATCAGACCCTCGTCGAGATCCTGTTGCTCGAGCACGTCGTTGACCTCCATCTCGACGTCGCCGCTCTTCTTGAGCACCGCGCAAGCGCCGCAGTGGCCCTCGCGGCAGGAGAACGGGGCGTCGAGACCCTTGTCGAGCAGGACGTCGAGAAGCTTCGCGCTCCGTGGCCAGCGCACCTCATGCCGCTCACCGTCGAGCGTGACGATCGCGGTGGCCGGCCCCTCGTCGCTGTCGTCCTCCTCGATGACGACCGCAGCGAACGGATCGGACTCCAGCGACTTGAACACCTCGATGTGGATCTTGTGGGCAGGCGCGTCCGAGTTCTTCAGCGCTTCCTCGGCCGCCGCCATGAACGGGCCAGGTCCGCAGATGTAGGCGTCGCGGCCGATGTACGGCCCGGCAAGGCCGGCCAACGCCGCCGCAGTCGGCAGCCCCTGCACCGTCTCCAGCCAGTGCACGACGGTGAGCCGGTCGGGGTACTTCGCCGACAATTCGCGCAGTGCGCCAGCGAAGATCACCGAGTTCTCGTCGCGGTTGGCGTAGATCAGTACCACCTTGCCGCCGCCCTCGGAGAGGGCGGACTTGCAGATCGACATCATCGGCGTGATGCCGCTGCCTGCCGCCAGAAGTAGGAAGTCTTGGTCGAGGGTTCTCGGCACGAAGGTGCCCGACGGCGCGAGCACGTGGATCTTCATCCCCGGATGGGCGTTGTCGCACAACCAATTCGACGCATACCCGTCGACCGTGCGCTTGACGGTGACGGTCAGCTGGTCGTCGGTGAAGGGCGAGCTGCACAGCGAGTAGCAGCGGGCCACCGAGCCGGTGCGGTCGCTCGGCACACGCAGAGTCAGGAACTGTCCGGGCGAATAGCGCAGCCGGTCGGCAGGAATCTCGACACCGTCGGGCACGGCGAACACCAGCGACCGCGCGTCTGAAGTCTCCTCCACGACGTCGGCCACCTGCAGCTCGAGCACGTGGCTACCGAGTGGCTCGTCCGTCACTGCTTCGCCCTTCCGTGTGCCGATAACTAGAACAGGTTACAGAAACGCATGTTCCCAGGTCCAGCCGCCGCAGGAATGCCCTGCTCGACACAAATCGTAACGTGTTCTAATCTTCCTTTAGGTCCGAACTCCCGGGAGGCAAACCAGTGACGTCCATTGAACAGGGTGACGTGCAGTCGGTCTTAGCCGGCATCGACGACCTGTTACCGCTGATCGCCAAGCGAGCCCAGGCGACGGAGGATCTGCGGCGGCTGCCCGACGAGACCGTCGCCGAGCTCGACGAGGTCGGCTTCTTCAAACTGCTCCAACCCGAGCAGTGGGGCGGCCTGCAGTGCGACCCGACCGTGTTCTACGAAGCCGTGCGCCGCATCGCGACGGCGTGTGGTTCGACCGGGTGGGTCAGCTCGATCATCGGCGTGCACAACTGGCACCTGGCGCTATTCGATCAGCAGGCACAGGAAGAGGTGTGGGGCGACGATCCCGCCGTGCGCGTCTCATCGTCGTACGCGCCGATGGGCGCGGGCACCGTGGTCGACGGTGGCTACCTCGTCAACGGCTCGTGGAACTGGTCGTCCGGTTGCGACCACGCCACATGGGCGTTCCTTGGCGGCCCCGTCATCAAGGACGGCAGGCCAGTAGATTTCGGCAGCTTCCTGATTCCGCGCACTGAGTACCGCATCGACGACGTATGGCACGTCGTCGGCCTGCGCGGTACCGGCAGCAACACCATCGTGGTCAAGGACGTCTTCGTGCCGCGGCACCGCTTCCTCTCATACAAGGCCATGAACGACCGCACCGCGGGTGGCCTGCAGACCAACACCGCACCGGTATACAAGATGCCCTGGGGCACTGTGCATCCCACGACCATCTCGGCGCCGATCGTCGGCATGGCGTACGGCGCCTACGACGCCCATGTCGAGCACCAGGGCAAGCGTGTGCGCGCCGCGTTCGCGGGGGAGAAGGCCAAGGACGACCCGTTCGCCAAGGTCCGTATCGCGGAGGCCGCCAGCGACATCGACGCCGCATGGCGCCAGCTGATCGGCAATGTCGGCGACGAGTACGCGTTGCTGAAGGGGGACAGGGAGATCCCGTTCGAGTTGCGGGCCCGCGCCCGTCGCGACCAGGTGCGCGCCACCGGCCGCGCGATCGCGTCGATCGATCGTCTCTTCGAGGCCTCCGGCGCCACCGCATTGAACAACGATGCTCCGGTGCAACGGTTCTGGCGCGACGCGCACGCGGGCCGGGTACACGCGGCCAATGATCCCGAACGTGCCTACCTGATCTTCGGCAACAACGAGTTCGGGTTGCCGCCTCAGGACACGATGGTCTAGATGACTCAGCCTGTTTTGACGGCCGACGGTATCACCTTCGAATCGACGTCACGCTTTGCCGCGGTACACGGCAAAGGCCCTGCCATGCGGCTGCACTACCACGAGGCGGGTGTCGGCAACGATCAGACGGTCGTGCTGCTGCACGGCGGTGGCCCAGGTGCGTCGAGCTGGTCGAATTTCGGACGCAATATCGGCGTGCTGGCGCAGCATTTCCATGTGCTTGCCGTCGACCAGCCCGGCTACGGCCACTCCGACAAGCACACCGAGCACGAGCAGTACAACCGCTACAGCGCGACTGCGTTGCTGAACCTGTTCGACCACCTAGGCATCGAATGCGCTGCGCTGGTGGGCAATTCGCTCGGCGGCGGCACCGCCGTGCGGTTCGCGCTTGACAACCCGGACCGGGCAGGGCGGCTGGTGCTGATGGGTCCTGGCGGCCTCTCGGTCAACCTGTTCGCGCCCGACCCGACTGAGGGCGTCAAGCTGCTCGGCAAGTTCTCCTATGAGCCCACGCGCGAGAACCTCGAGGCGTTCCTGCGGATCATGGTGTACGACCAGAAGTTGATCACCCCGGAACTGATCGACGAGCGCTTCGCAATCGCAAGCACGCCGGAGTCGCTGGCGGCAACCCGGGCGATGGGAAAGTCGTTCGCCGGCCCTGACTTCGAGCTCGGCATGATGTGGCGTGAGGTCTACAGGCTGCGCCAGCCGGTGCTCCTGATCTGGGGGCGGGAGGACCGCGTCAACCCGCTCGACGGCGCACTGGTGGCACTCAAGCAGATCCCGCGAGTGCAACTGCACGTCTTCGGCCAATGCGGGCACTGGGCCCAGGTGGAGAAGTTCGACGAGTTCAACAGGCTGACTGTCGATTTCCTGAGGAACGTTTCTGGGAAGGGCGCGTCATGAGCATCCGGTCACTGGGCTATCTGCGGATCGAGTCGACGAACGTTGCGGCCTGGCGCGAGTACGGCCTGAAGGTGCTCGGCATGGCCGAGGGCAAGGGGCTGACCGACGGTGCACTTTATCTGCGGATGGACGAGTTCCCCGCGCGTCTGGTGATCGTGCCTGGCGAGAGCGACCGGCTGCTGGAGTCCGGCTGGGAATGCGCCAATGCCCAAGGACTGCAAGAGATCCGCAAGCGGCTCGATGTGGAGGGCACGCCCTACAAGGAGGCCGCTGCCGCTGAGCTTGCCGACCGTCGCGTCGACGAGATGATCCGGTTCCAGGATCCCTCCGGCAACTGCCTCGAGGTCTTTCATGGCGCGGCGCTGGAGCACCGTCGCGTCGCCAGCCCGTACGGGCACAAATTCGTCACGGAGGAGCAGGGTCTCGGCCACGTGGTGCTGACCACTCGCGACGACGTGGAGTCGTTGCACTTTTACCGCGACGTCCTTGGCTTCAGGCTTCGCGACTCGATGCGGTTGCCACCACAACTGGTCGGCAGGCCCGCCGACGGCGCGCCGGCTTGGCTGCGCTTCTTCGGGGTCAACCCGCGCCATCACAGCCTGGCGTTCATGCCGGGCGAGACGCCCAGCGGCATCGTCCATTTGATGGTGGAGGTCGAGAACGCCGACGACGTCGGGCTCTGCCTGGACCGCGCGCTGCGCCGCAAGGTGCCGATGTCAGCGACCCTCGGCAGGCACGTGAACGACAAGATGCTGTCCTTCTACATGAAGACGCCCGGCGGCTTCGACGTCGAATTCGGTTGTGAAGGGCTTGAAGTCGAGGACGACAGCTGGGTGGCCCGGGAGAGCACTGCCGTCAGCCTGTGGGGCCACGACTTCAGCGTAGGCTTCAAGAGCTAGTGAGCAAGCCACCGCTCGACCCTCGCACATTCCGAAATGTGCTGGGGCAGTTCTGTACCGGTATCACCGTGATCACCACCATGCACGAAAGCGCGCCGGTAGGCTTTGCGTGTCAGTCGTTCGCCGCGCTGTCACTGGACCCGCCCTTGGTGCTGTTCTGTCCGACCAAGGTGTCGAGATCCTGGCAGGCCATCGAGTCCAGCGGGCAGTTCTGCGTCAACGTCCTGCACGAGAAGCAGAAGGACGTCTCGGCGCGTTTCGGATCCAAGGACCCAGATAAGTTCGCCGGAATCGACTGGCGACCTTCTCAACTCGGCTCGCCGATCATCGAAGGGACCCTGGCGCACATCGACTGCACCGTGGACTCCGTGCACGACGGCGGCGATCACTACGTGGTGTTCGGTGCCGTGCACTCGTTGTCGGACGCGCCGCACAAGAAGCCGCGTCCGCTGCTGTTCTACCGCGGCGAGTACACCGGCATCGAGCCCGACAAGAACACCCCGGCGCAGTGGCGCGATGACCTTGAGGCCTTCCTCACCGCGACTACCGACGACACCTGGCTTTGAAGCGTGTCACACAACCTAGTTGGTGTGTGACACCGCCCTTCTCGGGCGTCCTCTGTTCGGGCCACGGGTGTGGCTTGAACGTCGGTTCCCACGTCTTCCGAGGTGGTTTCACCGACACGAGTGACGTGCCGGTCAGCGCCATCTCGTCGGCGGACATTGGTGACCCGGCCTCCGTGCTTGGGGGTCCGGGGTTCGAGATGATGTCGCTCCGCCCATCTGGCAAGGTTGGCAGCGGCGTTACGGTCACGATCGTCCGAATACCCGCAGTCGCAGATAAACACCCGGTCACTCAATGTCATTCTGTGGTTACGGTTGCCGCACCGTGAACAGACTTGGCTCGACGGATACCACCGGTCCTCGATTGCGAGCTCGCGATTGCGCCAGTCAGTCTTATAGCGCAGCTGGCGTGCGAATTCGGCCCAGCCAGCGTCTCCAATGGCTTGGGCGAGGCGGTGATTACGCAGCATTCCGGACACATTCAGATCCTCAATCACGAGCCTGTCGTGGGTCTTGGCGAGCTCGTTAGATACCCGATACAAGAAGTGCCTGCGAATGTTGCGGATATGGTTGTGGTGACGTGCCAGCCGGCAGCACACTGGCGGCGACGACAAAGGCTGCCAGACCTCGGTCGAGTCCCACCCAACCGCCGCGGTCGCTGTCCGTGCGGGCCGGGTGACGGAGGGACGGATGTAGGTCAGCGGCCGCCACATTCAGTGCTACCCACCAGCGTCCACCCTGTTGGATGACAGTGGCGGACAGAACCTTTGCGCGGTCTTTGGCTAGCATGTGCCGCAACCGGCGGGTGTCGTCGCGTATCCAACAACGCCAATACCGGGGAGTGTCACTGATCGTGGATGTGTCTCGCCCAAACGAATCGTCGGCTGGCGTCCCTTGGGATGTTTGTTGCGCAGCCGAAACGTCTGCCTTCCTCCGGCAGCCTTTTTCTTGAACCGCGGAAACCGAACGTGGGGGCCACGACGGGTACCTCTGCGGGACTGCGACCAGGCGGCTAGTGCCCGCCCGCAGTCGACGTTGGCCTCTTCGAACACTTGCTGGCAGATCTCCCGTCGCCACGGCAGCCCCGTCACGACCATGGAGGCAACGCCCTCTCCGTCGATAGCAAACAGCCGTCCGGCGGCCTCGCTTCTTTTCCAGATGTTGAAGGTGTTGATCAGGTCGTAACCAGTCCACGGCACGTTGACATCCGGGTCGGTTCGGTGTTGCGCGAGCGCACTCCCCACCATGTGGAGGCACTGGTTGAACGCGAACCGGGCGGCGCCGGCACGCCGAGCGAGGATGCCCTGCTGCTCGGCCGTTGGGTTGAGGCAGAATTTGAACGTTGAGTGCCGCTTCATCGCACCCGCACTTTCGCACGCCCTACCGACAAGACGGCCTCACGTCGTGCGTTGGACCGGGATTAGGACGGTTAGTGAGAGCCGTGCGCAGCCACAGTTGGTCTGATCGGCTGAGGGCATGCTCGCCGATGGACCTTTGCGGCCGATACGCCTTCTAGATGCAGCCAGCTGCGCAGGGGTCGACAACAGGAAGCGATTCCGGCGGCGGCGCGTTGGGATCGGCGGGCGGTTGATCCGTCGTGAGGTCGACGTCGCCCTCGAGGTCCGGCGCAATCGGGATGAACTTGCAGAAGTAGTTGATCGCGAACTCGCACGGGTTGTCTCCGGGATCGGCGCTGGTCGGAGTGGCGAGGTATACCCCCGCTGCCAGCACGGCCGCGGCGGCGATCACCGGCCTTCTCAGCACGGGGACACCCTACGGCGTGCCCGGGGCCGCGGCGACTGCATCCTGGATCGCGACCACACGGGCCGGATCGAGACCACGGCCCAACACACCGACCCGTGTATCCAGACCCCACAGGACGCACTTCTCGCCAGGGTTCGCGACGAGCTCCCCTGCGACGACCGTCCTCCGGAGTTGCTCTCCGACCGAGTCGACGGCCGCGGGCAGGCCCTCTGGTGCGCCGCCCTTGGGATGGCGGTGGAGACGTTGACCTTAGGCCTTGTTGCAGAACGCCGCATACCGCGCCGTGCAGAGAATCAGGCCGTGCCGCCGTTCGTCGACGCCGCGACGGCACGCCGACCACCTGGTTGTCCCACAGCGCGGGTGCACAGCAGCGCGGCCATTGCCGCAAACCCTGTCTCGATGGGCTCGCGCGGTTGCCACGGACACGTCGCGAAAACGGCCGGGGGCAGCTCGAGGTCGTCCACCGTGGCGGACATCCGGGTGAAGCGATCCCCGCGCCTGAGCTTCACGGTTCAACTGGCAGCTGCCGAGGTCTCAAAGGATGGCGACCGCCACGACCAGCCCGAGCGCGAACTGCGCGGCAGCCACCATCAGCGACTCGTGGGAGAAGCTGTCGGATTCCAAACAGCCGGACATATTGACGCCGAGCACCATCGTCGCGACACGCATCATGACAACCTGCGCGACGATGCCGACGAAGCCGAAGATCGCCGCGGCGGTCAGTCCCTCGGCAAGCCTGCCGCCGGACGAATAGATCGCCAGCACCACGATGAACGCCATGCTGACGATGCCCGCCGCGGAAATGACGACGGCATTCGGCTTGCCCTGCTTGACCATTTGGCGCAGCGGACCCGGCGTGGTCAGATCGATCGCATAGAACCCGATCACCATCAGCACCAGCCCGACAGCGGCATACAGCCACATGGCGCCGACGCCGCGGCCGATCGAAT
>Ga0157375_10001202_pt1 | contig 22322 bp, 14 predicted proteins | sample M35metaG_FD_115311 | JGI IMG/M metagenome (GOLD analysis project Ga0157375, IMG submission 115311) | Miscanthus rhizosphere microbial communities from Kellogg Biological Station, Michigan, USA - M3-5 metaG | ecosystem: Host-associated > Plants > Roots > Rhizosphere > Soil | place: USA: Michigan... | reverse complement strand
GCTTGCGTCACAGCACAAACTGAGCCTGCAAAACCTCGAACTCAATGAGAAGAACATCGAAGTTCAGCTCTCATCCGCCCAAACCAAGATTGATCAGGCGAAGGCGCTGCTCGCTCTCTATCAGAAGCAGTCAGGCGCTCTGCAGGTCAAAGCTGGAATCTCCGGCGTCGTAGCACCGTTAGCGACGCCTGTTCAGGTCGGCCAGCACGTTCTTGCTGGTACCTCGGTCGCTGAAGTCATTCAGCTGGACAAACTCAAGGCTGCGCTGCAAATTGCTGAGACCCAGGCACGTGATATCTCCGTGGGTCTTCCGGCATCGGTTGATACTCATAATGGCGTCATTCCGGGCCATGTAACTCGAATTGATCCATCGGTTGTGAACGGAACGCGTACGGTTGACGTACAACTGGATGGAGCTCTTCCACCGGGAGCGGTACCGAACCTGAGTGTGGACGGCACGATCGACTTGGAGAAGCTGCACGATGTTCTCAAGGTGGGTCGTCCGGCGCTGGGCAACGAAAACTCAACTTTGAGCCTGTTTAAGGAGACGCCCGACCACAAGAACGCGGTACGAGTTCAGGTAAAGGTGGGGCGCGCTTCGGTGAACGAGATCCAGGTAATTGAAGGACTGAATGCAGGCGACACGGTCATTCTTTCTGACATGTCGCGCCAGGACAACGTCGATCGCATTCGCCTTGAATAGAAGGCGCTGCGACGCAAACAAAACTCAAGGAACGTGAGACAGCGATCTGATGCAAGGCTCTTTCTGGTCAATGCTCACTGTTCACTGATCACTTCAATCACGAGGGGGATTGGATGGCAAACGACAAGCTGATTGAAATTGAAGAACTCACAAAGGTCTTCTATACCGATGAAGTGGAGACCCACGCGCTCTCGGGTATTCACCTCACCATTTCGCGTGGAGAGTACGTGGCAATGTCGGGCCCGTCGGGCTGCGGCAAATCGACGCTGCTGTCCATTCTTGGCCTGCTTGATACGCCTACGGGCGGCAAATACCTGCTGAACAACAAGCCAGTCGAGAACCTGAGCTTCGGTGAGCGCTCGCGCATTCGCAATCAGGAGATTGGGTTCATCTTCCAGAGCTTCAACCTGATTGGCGACCTCACGGTGGAAGAGAATGTCGAACTTCCGCTTACGTATCGCGCCGGCATGCCTTCTGCCGAGCGCAAAAAGCGCGTGAAGGAAGCCTTGGAACGGGTGAACATGGCGCATCGCATGCGGCACTATCCCGCGCAGCTCTCTGGCGGTCAGCAGCAGCGTGTCGCCGTGGCCCGAGCGTTGGCCGGATCGCCCTCGATCCTGCTGGCCGATGAGCCTACCGGAAACCTCGACTCAAAGAACGGCGAGGCCGTGATGCATCTGCTCGCAGACCTGCACCGCGAAGGCTCGACGATTTGCATGGTGACGCACGATCCGCGTTTCGCCAAGCACGCCGAGCGCGAGGTGCACCTGTTCGACGGCAAGGTTGTCTCTGAGGACGAGCTAAAGAAGCTCACTGAAGAAGTGGAGGCCTAAGTGTTCGGCCAGGACTTGCGTTACGCGGTACGCCAGCTGCGCATGTCGCCTGGCTTTACGCTGACGGCGGTGCTCACGCTCGCACTGGGCATCGGCGCATTGACCACGGTTGCCACGTGGACCAATGCAGTCCTGTTCAATCCCTGGCCCCAGGTCAGGGATGCACGATCGCTCCGTTTCATCTCCGCTACTGTGCTTGGTAGTAATGGATATTCCGTTCATTACGACCAGCTTCAGTTCGTTCGGCAGCAGTCCCACTCGTTTAGTGATGCCGCTGCCTTCGAATTCACAACACTCAACCTGGCCCTCCCCAACACCCAGCCGCAGGCGATCCATGGCGGGACCGTTTCGGCAAACTACTTCCAGCTTCTCGGAGTCAAGCCGGAGATTGGAACGTTTTTTGCGCCAAACGCGAACGATCGTGCGTATGGCTCGATGGACGCGATTGTCCTCTCTGACGGCTTGTGGCGCGACCGGTTCAACGCAGACCCCTCGGTTGCCAATCGCGTCGTTTCCATCAACAAGCATGCATTCACCGTGGTCGGTGTAGCTCCTCGCGATTTCGCGGGGATCTACGGAGGCCTGGCGGAAGAGGCGTGGGTACCGCTCTCTGCGGGTCGTGATCTCTCGACCGTTGCTCTACCAGATCCGCTGGTGAATGAGGGACTGCAAGTTGTTGTACGCATGCGGCCCCATGTGAGCGACAAGAGCGCAGAAGCGGAACTGCACACGCTGGCTCGTTCTTTTGCTTCTGCCCAGCACAACGATCAATACAACAGCTGGGATCTCAATCTCGACGATTCATCTCACTTTCAGCGCGGATTCTTCGGGGTGATTGGAGAGCAGTTGCCGGTTTTGCTTGGCGCCTCCTGTCTGCTGATGCTTCTGGTCTGCATCAACATCGCCTCGCTGCTCGGTCAACACGCGGCTCGCCGTCGTCGCGAAGTCGCCATCCGCACTGCACTTGGAGCGAGGCCAAGCCGCATCGCACGGCAGGTCCTGGTTGAAACCAGCCTGCTTGCAATCACAGGCGCTCTCGCCGGTTGGGCCGCGAGCGTAGGAATCTCGCGCTCGGTCTACGCTCTTTTGCCGGATCTGGGATTCTCGCTGGCATTTAATCTCCATAGTGACTACCGCATCACGCTCTTCGTTGCGGCGATTGCCATCGCAGTGACGCTGATCTGCGGAATGTATCCGATTCGCCAGTCGCTTCGGGTCTCTCAGCGGGAAGCCTTGCACGAAGGCGCTACATCCGTTGCCGGTGCGAGCCGAAAACGCTATGGCCAACGCTTGCTGCTCGGATTCCAACTCGGTATCTGCTTCATCGTCCTGGCGTGCTGCGGACTGCTCACGCGCACGGCACTCAACATCTTCAATCGACCGGTAGGGTTCGATCGCGCCAATGCGATCACCGCCATTGTCGATCTCTCGCGCTCCGGCTACGATGACGACCGCGCTCGCATTTTCCTCACCACTCTGCTCGATCGGCTGCGCAGTTCGCCGGGAGTTGCTTCTGCGACTATCACCACTCATCTGCCTATGGGCGACTGGGGATCGGGCAACACGCGCGACTTCAGTGTGCCCGGCCACATTCCGGCAAAGGGCGAAGACAAGCAGGTCGTCACCGACTTCGAAGGCTCTGACTTCTTCCGTACCCTTGGAATATCGCTGCAACAAGGCCGCGATTTTTCGACGGCCGATAATGAGAATTCAGCCAAGGTGGCCATTGTCAATACCGTGATGGCGCAGCGCTACTGGCCGAAAGGCAACGCGATCGGCAGTACCATTGTTGTCGACAAGCTGCCGCGCCAGATCATCGGCATCGCACCTGAATTTGCCTACCACAGCCCCAACAACACCGACCATGATCCGCTCGTTTTCCTGCCCATGCTGCAAGGGAGGTCGGGATATGGTTATGCCATTCTCGCCGTCCGCTCGCGCATCGCAGCCGCCGGTCTCTCCGCGCAGCTCCGTCGCTCCATCGCAGCGCTTGATCCGTTTCTGCCTGTCGAACAGGTGCGCACGCTTGAGGATGTGACTGACCAGCAGTACCAGATATCCAAGATTCCCGCAGAACTGCTTGGAGTCTATGCAATTTGCAGCGTGCTGGTCGCCATGATGGGACTCTATGCCGTGATGGCTTTCTCGGTGATTGAGCGCAATCGCGAATTCGCCGTGCGCATGGCTCTTGGCTCTTCGCGAGGCGGAATCTTCCGCCTGGTTCTACAAGGCTCGGCAAGCGTGATCCTCGTCGGCCTCCTCGTTGGAGGAGCAGGTTCGATCGCCGGCGTACGCCTGCTGCGCTCGATGCTGTTTAACGTTGCCCCCTTCGACCCCATCAGCTTTTCACTTGCGGCAGTTGCGCTGGTCATGACGGTTCTTCTGGCCGGCATCACGCCCGCACGACGCGCAGCCAGCATTGAACCGATGCAGGCCTTGCGAACCGAGTAGTACAGAGATCGATCAAGACCAAACAGCTTCGGAGCTGAGTCGCAATGAAACAGGCCCTGACCAATCTGCTGCAGGATCTTCGCTACGCGCTGCGCCAGTTGCGCAAGTCGCCGGGATTTACCCTGACAGCGGTGATTACGCTCGCACTCGGCATCGGCGCAAATACGGCGATCTTCACGCTGGTGCAGGGGATTCTGCTGCGACAGCTCCCGGTCACGGATCCGAAACAGCTCTATCGTATAGGCGACACCGACAACTGCTGCGTCAATGGCGGATTCGTCAGCGATAAGGGCGACTTCGATATCTTCTCCTACGATCTCTTCCTGCAATTGAAGAAATCAGCGCCTGAATTCGAGCAGCTCTCAGGCGTTCAGGCCGGCAATGGGCAGTGGAGCGTCCGCCGCGGCAACACCCTCTCGAAAGAACTACACGGAGAATTCGTAACCGGCAATTTCTTTTCGATGTTCGGTGTCGGCCCCTACATGGGGCGCGTCTTCACCGAATCGGACGATACGCCATCATCTTCTCCGGTTGTGGTTCTCAGCTACCGAACCTGGCAATCAGAGTTCGCTGGTGATCCATGGATCGTGGGCTCCACGGTTTCCATTCAGACGAAGCCGTTCTCCGTTGTCGGCATTGCCCCTCCCGGTTTCTTTGGCGATCGCGTAACAGATGTGCCTGCAGATTTCTGGATGCCGATCAACATGGAACCATACGCGCGCGGCAGTAGTTCCATCCTCACTCATCAGGACTCGAACTGGCTTTATGCAATCGGCCGCGTACGGTCCGGAACGAACATCGGCGCTCTCCAGGCGAAACTCTCGCAAGCCCTTCGCGGCTGGCTCTCCACGCGTCCTCTCTACACCGATAACGGCGGATCCACAGTCATCCCCAGGCAGCACGTCGTGATCGTTCCTGCCGGAGGAGGCATTCAGAATCTTCAGCAGGAAGCGGGTCTCGGACTCAAGCTCCTGATGGTGCTCTCGTCATTCGTTCTGCTCATTGCCTGCGCAAACATTGCAAACCTCTTACTGGCACGAGGCACCGCTCGTCGCGCAGATATCGCCATTCGCATAGCGATGGGAGCAGGCCGCAGTCGCGTCATTCGTCAGATCATCACCGAAAGCGTGGTCCTGAGCTGCATTGGCGGAATCGTGGGGCTCGCCGTAGCATACGGCGCATCGCGTGTCATTCTCAGCGCCGCATTTCCTGAGGCCCGCAACATGCCGATTGACGCCAGTCCGTCATTGCTTGTGCTGGGATTCGCGTTTCTCGTTTCGTTGATCACCGGAGTGCTGTTTGGGCTTGCTCCTGCATGGCTTTCGTCGCATGCGCAACCGGCAGAGGTGCTTCGCGGTTCCAATCGCTCCGTTCGCGACCGCGCCTCATTCCCGCAGATGGCGCTCGTGATTGTACAAGCAGCAATGAGTCTTGTTCTGATCGCCGGAGCCCTCCTGCTTACGCGTTCGCTCGGCAATCTCGAGCATCAGGATTTCGGCATCGCCATCAACAATCGATATGTGCTCCACTTCGACCCCGCTGGCGCCGGCTACACTGCCGAGCGTGCACCCGGGCTATATCGACAGATCGAGGAGCGGTTCACCGCCGTTCCTGGCGTGACCAGCATCGGCATGGCTCTGTACAGCCCGCTCGAAGGAGACAACTGGGGCGAGTGCGTGATTCAGCAGGGACATCCAGCACCCGGTCCGAACGATCGCTGCGGGTCGACTTGGGATCGCGTCAGCCCCGGCTTTCTCGCATCCATGGGAGTGCCCATCGTGCGCGGTCGCGATCTCTCCATCAGCGACACGCCCAACTCTCCTTTTGTTGCCGTCGTCAACGAGACGTTTGTAAAGAGGTTTTTCCCCAAGAAGGATCCCGTAGGACAGCGCTTCGGTATCGATTTCCCGCAGTACTCCGGCAGCTTCGAAATCGTTGGCGTCTTCCGCGATTTCAAAATGAATAACCCTCGCGATCCTGTTCGCCCCGTGTTCCTGCGACCCCTCGCACAGGTGTACACGGGCTACAAAGAGGCACCCCTCGTCAGTACCGAAACGCAATCGATGCTGATCAACTCCATGGTGATCAATTTCAGAAATACTCAGCCGAATGCAGAAGAACTCATTCGCCACACCATGGCACAGGTCGACCCAACCTGACCATCATGGATATGCGCTCGCTGAACGCGCAGGTCGCAGGCAACTTCAACCAGGATCGGCTCATTGCGCAACTCACCGGCCTGTTCGGAGTTCTTGCGCTGGTCATCGCTTCCGTCGGCCTTTATGGTGTCATGTCGTACTTCGTTGCGCGGCGCACAAGTGAGATCGGGATTCGCATGGCGCTCGGGGCAACGCGAAGCAGCGTTCTTTCCATGGTGTTTCGCAGCGCGCTCCTTCAGGTGGTGCTCGGGTTCGCATTGGGAATTCCCGCGGCTTTGTTTGCAGGACATTTGATGGCCAGCCAGCTCTACGGTGTCGGTGCGTACGACCCTGTCTCGTTAACTGAAGCAACGCTGGTCCTTGCGCTCTGTGCGGCCATTGCCGTGTTCGTCCCGGCCCGCCGCGCCGCCACCATTGAACCCATGCGTGCATTGCGAATCGAGTAGGAGAGGAAACTGATTGGCTATGCAGCGAAGAGAGAGGTCGAGATGAATTCGTTAATGCAGGATCTTCGTTACGCGCTGCGCCAGTTGCGCAAGTCGCCGGGATTCACGATCACCGTGATCCTCACCCTCGCGCTCGGCATCGGAGCCAACGCCGCCGTGTTTACGATGTTCGACCAGGTGCTGCTTCGTATGCTCCCCGTGCAGCAGCCCGAGAACCTCGTGCGCTTCGAATGGACCGGCGGCTTCTCGGGTTCAATGAGCAGCTTCGGCGGCGACTCCGACAATTATTTCTCCTACCCAGCGTTCAAGGAACTGCGCGATCGCAACCAGGTCTTCGATGGCGTTCTCGCCGCAGACAAGACGTCGGTCGGAATCTCATGGCGCAACCAGGCTGAAAATGACGAGGCTGAAGTCGTAAGTGGAAACTACTTTCAGGTTCTCGGGCTTCAACCCGCGCTCGGTCGCCTTTTCACCCAGCAGGATGACACGCAAAAGAACGCAAACCCCGTAACGGTTCTCAGCTATAACTTCTGGCGTACGCATCTTGGCTCGGCACGCGATGTTGTCGGACAGACGATCCTCATCAACGGGCACACCTTCACAATCCTCGGGGTCGCGCCGGCCAACTTCGACTCGGCCATCGGCGGTTACAAGCCCAATCTCTTCATTCCGGTGAGCATGGTTGCTGTTGCCATTCCGTGGCGCGAGCAGCTCGACGATCTCAACAATCACAAAGCCAGCTTCCTGACGCTGGTCGCGCGCCTCAAGCCGGGAATTACGCGCCAGGCAGCAGAAGCGAGCCTCGCGCCGGTGTGGCATTCTCTGCGCGCCTATGAACTCAGCCTGTACAAGAACTCCTCAGAGCGGTTCAAGCATAGCTTCCTCGACACCTCGCGGCTCAAGGTCATCGATGACTCGCGCGGATTTAATCCGGATCGCCTGAACCTCCAGAAGCCCCTCGCAATCCTGATGAGCATGGCCGGGCTGCTCGTCCTGCTCTGCGCAGTGAATGTTGCGACATTGCTTTTGCTCCGTGCTGCGAATCGCGCCCGCGAAATGTCGATGCGCTACGCACTCGGTGCGCGCCGCGGTCGCATCATTTCCCAGCTGATGATCGAGGGTAGCCTGCTCGGTCTCCTCGGGTCTATTGCAGGCCTCTTCCTCGCCCCGGTTGTCGCTCGACTCCTGGTTCGCATCATCACGAATTCCGATCCAGGCGCTGAGCCCTACTCCGCAACGGTGGACATGCGGGTACTTCTCTTTACGCTGGGGATCTCGCTGCTTGCCACGCTCTTCTTCAGTGTTGCTCCGGTGTTTCACTTCCTCCGCCCTGATCTCACTCACTCGCTGCGGCAGAACACCGGCACCCTGTCAAAAGATTCACAGCGTTTCCGCAAGCTCGCCGTGGGCGCGCAAATTGCCCTCAGCGTTTTGCTCCTCGGCGGCGCGGGCCTCTTCGTTCGTACGCTCAACAATCTTCGTCATGAGCAGGTGGGCTTCCGCACCGACAATCTCATTCAGTTCGGGCTCAGCCCCAGCGACTCAGGCTACGGCGAAGATCGCTCCGTTGAAATCGTCAACAGCTCCATCGCTGCACTGAGTCAGCTGCCGGGCGTCACCTCGGTTGCCGGAAACAATGACCCCGAACTCGTCGGAGATACGGAAACCTCCAACTACTCGATTCAGGGATACAAGCCAGGTGAAGATGAGCGAATGAATTTCGAAGAACCCCGCATCACACCTGCCTACTTCACCACAATCGGACAGCCGATCCTTGCAGGCCGCGAATTCACTGCAGCGGATACCAAGGGCCAACCCAATGTTGCGGTAGTGAATCTCGCGTTGGCCAAGCGCTTCTTCGGCACTCCGCAGAATGCCATCGGCCGCCAGCTCGCCGAGGGCGCGGGCAGCAATGTTCCGTACGACATCACAATTGTTGGCGTGGTCGGTGACACCAAGCATACAGACCTTCGCACCAAGCTTGGCCCCGCGGTCTATAAGCCGTTTCTGCAGCAGAAGCATCCGACCGGGCTCATGATCTATCTGCGCACGGCGCGGCCTCCTGAAACCATCGAGCCCGCAATCCGCCAGACTATGCGCCAGCTCGATTCGACGCTGGTCGTCAACGATCTCCGTACGATGGAGGCGCAGATTGATCACAGCACGTCTGACGAGCGCGCGCTGGCCTTCCTTGCCATCGGCTTTGCCTCGCTCGCTCTGGTCCTGGCTGCGGTCGGACTTTACGGCGTCCTCGCATACTCCACCGAACAGCGCACGCGAGAAATCGGTGTTCGTCTCGCGCTGGGTTCGCCCCGGTCTGTTGTTGTTCTGCTCATTGTGCGTGAGATGGCTCTCATCGCCTGCATCGCCGCTGCCATCGCGCTCCCGGCAGTCGTCGGGCTCGCACGGCTATTTCAATCAGAGTTGTTCGGGGTCACAACATTCGATCCGCTCACGTTATTTGCGGCAGTCATTCTTACGGTTCTCATGCTTTCGGTCGCCGCGGCATTGCCGGCTCGCCGCGCTGCAGCGGTGGAACCAATGCAGGCCTTACGAACGGAGTAGGGAACAGAAGCACGCAGTAAGCACTAAAAGGCAGTAAGCACGTTAGGAAGAAGGGGGACGGATGATCAGGCAGAATATTCGCTACGCCCTGCGCATGCTGCGCAAAAATCCGGGACTTACTGCGACCGTAGTGTTCACTCTCGCTCTTGGCATCGGAGCCACGACGGCCATCTATACCATCGTGTATGCAACGCTGATCGCTCCCATGCCATACCCCAATCCCGACCAGCTGGTTGTCGTCTGGTCGAAGATTCAAGGATTCCGGAATGGCGTTTCCGCCGGCGACTTCCTCGACTGGCAGCAGCAAAGCAAGTCGTTTCAAGGCCTGAAAGCATTCACGGGAACCAGCTTCAACCTCGCCGGCAAGCAGGAGCCCGAGATGGTGCCCGCGCAGATGTCGACTGTCGGCTTGTACACCATGTTTGGCAATCGCTTTGCGATGGGCAGAGACTTCCTTCCCGAAGAAGGTGTCGACGGCAGAGATCATGTTGCCATCCTGATGAACAGGCTCTGGAAGAAACTGGGTGCGGATCCGAACATTGTCGGAAAGCAGATCATGCTCGATCAGAAGCCCTACACCGTGGTCGGCGTGCTGGCTCCTGGGCAGGCCGATCGGCTTCCCGCGCAGATGATTGTGCCGCTGGTCTTCAAACCCGAACAGAAGAACCATGACTTCCACTGGATCCTTGTCATTGGGCGGCTCAAGCCAGGCGTCACCCTTCAGCAGGCTCAGGCAGACATGGAAGGCGTCACCGCACACATTGCGCAGGACAATCCGCGTTCCAACAAGGGTTGGGGAGCGAAGGTAGAACCGCTCCAGAACGACTTCCTCGGTGACAGTGTGAAACTCACGCTGTGGCTGCTTCTCGGCGCAGTTGGATGCGTTCTGCTGATCGCTTGCGTGAACGTGGCGAATCTGCTTCTGGCCAAAGGAACATCGCGCCAGCGGGAGATCGCGGTTCGTTCGGCCCTTGGCGCCACACGCCGCGACGTCTTCATTCAGTTCGTGACGGAAAGCCTGGTGCTCGCGGGATTCGGCGGCATCGTCGGATTTGGGTTGGGCTTCGCCATGCTTCGCGGATTCGTTGCGGTTATGCCGCGCGGCACTCTGCCCAGCGAGGCTGAACTTTCACTCAATCTGCCCGTTCTTGCCGTAACGATTGCCGCCACTACGCTTGCTGGCTTGCTTTTCGGATGCGCTCCCGCGTGGTATGCCTCGCGTCTCGATCCGGCCGAGACCCTCAAAGAAGGTGGACGCTCGGGCTCGAGCAAAGTACGCCATCGCCTGCGCAAGCTCCTTGTTGTCGGTGAATTCACATTGGCGCTGGCTCTGCTGGCGGGTGCAGGTCTCGCGATTCATAGCTTCTGGAACCTGAACCACGTGGACCTTGGAGTGCGGACGGATCACATCCTTACCTTCGGTCTCCCCATGAATAAGGGCATGAATTATAAGCCTGACCAGATCGTCGCGTACTATCAGCAGATCGTCCGCAGCATCGGGTCATCGGCAGGCGTCGAGAGCGCCTCATTGGGAACTGCTTTACCTTTGCAGGGAGCTGGCTTTGGCATGCCGTTTACCATCGCTGGCCAGGCCGACTTCGCTGACCCGTCGCAGCGCCCATCTGCCGGCTTCGGCATGGTTACGCCGGACTACTTCAAGACGTTCGGTATTCACCCCGTCAAGGGTCGCTTCTTCACCGAAGATGACAATGCCGCCAGCCTTCGAGTTGCAGTGGTCAACGAACAACTTGTTCGCCACTTTTTCCCGAACAAGAACCCGATCGGTCAAATTCTGAACGTCGAGCAGATCGTCGCCGGTGAGCAAAAGCTTGGTCCGTATCAACCCTGGCAAATCGTCGGGGTCTATCACGATGTACGCGGCGGATCATTCCAGCGTCAGCGAGAAGAGATCCTCGTGCCGTTCTATCAGAGCCCGTGGGTTGATGTTACCGTTGGCGTCCGCACTGCGGGCGATCCGGCAGCCATGACAAAGACCATTGCTGCGGCGGTTCACTCGGTGGACTCCACGCTGGCGCTTTCAGACGTTCGCACACTTGAAGACATTCGTGATGAGGATCTTTCGGGCGATCGTTTCTCGTTGCTGTTGTACGCGAGTTTCGCAGCCATCGCGCTGACGCTCGCTGCAATCGGCATCTATGGCGTGATGGCCTTCGCTGTGGGCGAGCGCTCGCATGAGATTGGAATTCGTATGGCTCTCGGAGCGAGCAAGGAACGAGTCGTGCGCATGGTGTTGCGCGAGGGCTTACTTCTTGCTTTAGGCGGCCTTGCGCTCGGCCTCATTGGAGCATATTTCGTCGGCCGGGCCATGCGTAGCACGCTCTTTGGAGTCGGCTCAATTGATCCGTGGGCATTTTCAGGCGTCGCGGTCGTTCTACTAGTTTCCGCACTCGTGGCGTGTTACTTGCCGGCGCATCGTGCTGCGACCGTCGATCCAATGAGAGCGCTGCGTATTGAGTAATGGTGAACGAATGAGGAACACGATCTTGAGATCGGAGTACACAACATGATTGATCTAAAAAACGTTGAACGCAGTTACAAGACCGGCCATACCGAAACCTGGGTTCTGCGCCGCATCAATCTGACGATTCGCGAGGGCGAGTTTGTCACCATCATGGGTCCGTCGGGAGCGGGGAAGTCGTCGCTGCTGAACGTGCTCGCGCTTCTCGACGACAGCTGGACCGGCGAATACTGGTTTGCCTCCACGCCGGTACACTCGCTCAATCGCAAGCAACGCGCGGATCTAGCACGCCAGCGGATCGGCATGGTCTTCCAGAGCTATCACCTGCTCGACGATCTCACCGTGGCAGAGAACATCGACTTGCCCCTGTCGTACAAGAACATGCCGTCGAAAGATCGAGGCGGGATGGTAGCTGACATCCTCGACCGCTTCCAGATCGTCGCAAAGAAGGATCTCTTTCCCAACCAGCTTTCCGGTGGTCAGCAACAGCTCGTCGGCATAGCGCGCGCGGTGGTTCATGCGCCCTCGTTGCTTCTTGCAGACGAACCTACCGGCAACCTGCATTCCACCCAGGCGCGCGAAATTATGGATCTCTTTGTCGAGCTCAACAAAGCCGGCACCACCATCGTGCAGGTTACGCACTCTGAAGAGAATGCTCGTTATTCGAAACGGATCATTGAACTACGCGACGGCTGGATGACGCGCGATGAAGCCCCGCAGCCGCTCCCATCGGAGGTCGGCGCACAGTGAAGAACCCACAGGTGAAAGCATTGATCAAAACCCCGGTAACGCCCATTTGCACGCGACTTATCGCAGGAGCAGCCATCGTGCTGCTCAATCTCAACATGGCCATGGCGCAGGAGCCGGTCGCACCGGCACAGCAGCAGCCTGCCGCCGGGCAGCAGCCCGCTCAGGAACAGCAGGCGCCCGCCCCCGTGCCGCAGCCGGAGAAAAGTCCCAGTGCGCCGGATCAACAGGAAACGACTCCGCAGCAGCAGGCCGTACCGGCGCATGCCACCGGCACCCTGCAGACGGGGCCACAAGTTCCGTTCAGCGCCATGTTGCACAAATCGTGGAACCCGTTCGACGCGTATCGCGGCAAGGTCGTTCCACCCCCCAGCCTGGCCAACTCGCCACGGCTCAATTCGCAAATTCGCGATGGCAAGCTCTATCTGTCTCTTCGCAACGCGATAGATCTGGCACTGGAGAACAATCTCGACCTCGTTATCGCTCGCTACAACATGCCGATCGCGCAGATGGACATCCTCCGGACTGAAGCCGGCGGTTTCGTTCGCGGCGTCAACACAGGTGTTGTCTCGGGAACTCCGGGCGGTGCCGCAGCGGGGGCCGGTAGTGGTAGCGGCGCAGGTGGTACAAGTTCTGGCAGTGGCGGCGCGGGCGCCGGAGCCGGTGGCATTGTGACATCCACGTTCGGCACGGGAACCAATGTCTCCAGCTACGATCCGTTCATCCAGGCAAAGGTTTACAACGATCACACCTCCCAACTGCTCCCCAACCAGGTCTTGCTGGGGGTTCCGGTTTATCGGCTGAACGAGAACCTTGCGAACATAAGTTATCAGGAGTCATTTCCCACTGGCACCTACTTCGAAGCTGATTTCAACAACAATCGCCAGACGTCAAACAGTCCCAACAACACCCTGAATCCACAGCTCTACTCGAACACGGTGTTCTACGTGGGACAGCACTTGCTTGCTGGATTTGGTCTCGGGCCGAACCTCCGCTATCTGCGCATCGCCAAGACCGACCAGAAAATCTCGGACATTGCCTTCAAAGCGCAGATCATTTCCACAGTCAGCCAGATATGCAACATCTACTGGGACCTGGTGAATGCCTACGATACCGAACAGGTGGGCGAGCGCTCAGTCGCATTTGCAACCGAGACCCTCGAAACCTCCCGCAAACAACTTGAGCTACAGGCGATTCCAGAGATGGATGTTCTCAAGGCCGAAAGTGAATTGGCCACTCGCCAGCAGGATCTCACGGTGGCACGCACCAATCTCGAACTGCAGGAGCTCTACATGAAGAACGCCATCACGCGTTCCTTCGATGACCCAGTTCTCCAGGAGATGCCGGTCGTGCCAACAGACCATCTTGCCGCTCAGATTGAGTCTGATACTGAGCCGATTCAGCAGGCGATCTCAGACGCTTTGAAGAAGAGATGGGAACTCCAGCAGAATGCTCTCGACTTGAGCAACCGCGAACTGACCCGGAAGACTGCTCGCAATGCTTTGCTCCCGCAGCTCGATCTCTATGGGTTCTACTCCGGAACCGGTTACGGCGGCACTCCGACTCCGGGGTTCCCAGGAACCATTACCGCTCCACCAGGCTTTGGCGGAACAATCCAAAATACACTGAACAACTCTTCGCCCGAGTATCAGGTCGGATTCAATCTCCAGATGCCGTTACGCAACCGGCAGGCCAAGGCTGATCAGTACCGCACTGAGCTCGAGTACCGGCAGTCGCAGGTGTACGCTGAACAGTTAAAGAAGAACATTGTCATCGAGGTACGAAATGCCCGTTACGCAGTCGAGCAAGGCGCCAGCCGCGTTGCAGCTGCCAAGCAGGCGCGCGACCTCGCTCAGCGGACACTCGATATCATGCAGAAGGAGCAAAAACTCGGGGCCGGCTCGAACCAGCAGACACTTTCATCAGAACATGATCTGTCCGTAGCCGAGTCGGCGCTCGTTACAGCGCAGACGGCGTACGAGAAAGCCCGCATTCAATTGAAGCAGGCGACGGGCTCGGTGCTCGAGGCCTACGGAATCTCAGTTACAGAAGCAAAGTCCGGTGTTGTGGAGGCGGACAAACCCTAAATGCCAGAGCCTCGGAAGAAAGAAAGAATTCGGGTTTTAGTTGCCGACGACCAACCACACATTCTCGAAGCAGTGGAGCTTTTGCTCGAGCCGCAGGGCATTCACGTGGAGTGCGTTCGCTCGCCGCAGTTGCTGCTTGAGGCCTTGGGCCAGAGCGACTACGACGTCCTGTTAATCGACTTGAATTACACGCGCGACACCACCTCAGGGAAGGAGGGCCTCGACCTCCTTGCCCGTCTTCAGGAGATCGATCCCCGTCTGCCCGTGATCGTAATGACGGCTTGGGGCAACATCGATCTCGCTGTCGAAAGCATCAAACGCGGCGCTCGCGATTTCATCCAGAAACCATGGGAGAACGAGCGCCTCATCTCCCTCATTCGTGTGCACGCCGAGTTGCACCAGGCATTGCGGCGCGCACGGCAGCTCGAACTGGAAAACCGTCTCCTGCGCGCCGAGGGCATGCCCGACTTCGTTGCCGCTGCGCCCTCGATGCAGCCGGTTCTCGAACTCATCAGCCAGGTCGGTCCATCCGATGCCAACGTTCTTATCACCGGCGAACACGGCACCGGCAAGGAAATCGTCTCTAAGCTCCTCCACGCGGCATCACCACGAGCGCGCATGCCGCTGGTTGCCGTGAACGCCGGCGGGCTTCCGGAAGGCACCTTTGAAAGCGAGATCTTCGGTCACGTAAAGGGCGCCTTCACAGACGCTCGCGCTGATCGCGTCGGACGCTTCGAACTCGCCAACGGAGGAACGCTCTTCCTCGACGAAATCGCCAATGTGCCGCTGCGCCAGCAGGCAAAGCTGCTCCGCGTGCTCGAAACCGGCGAGTTGGAACGAGTGGGATCTTCGCAGACACGCCGTGTCGACGTACGTGTGCTTTCGGCGACCAACGCGAATCTTCCCGAAGAGGCGAAGTCCGGAAACTTCCGCGAGGACCTGCTCTTTCGCATCAACACAGTCGAGATTCACTTGCCTGCGTTGCGCGAGCGCCGCGAAGACATTCCGCTGCTCGCGATGCATTTTCTTAGTCGGAATCGTTCGCGCTATCGCAAACAAATGACAGGCTTTTCTCCGGCCGCGATGCAGCAGATGTTGCAATATCCCTGGCCCGGCAACGTTCGCGAGCTTGAGCATACGGTGGAACGCGCTGTGCTTCTGTGCCGCGGGGAAGAGATCGAGCCAGCCAACCTGGCGATTGCCAACGCGAAGTCTTCCGCGCCCAACTTCGAAAATATGAGCATCGACGAGGTCGAGGCTTTGCTCATACGCAAAGTTCTCCGCCGATGCGATGGCAATATATCGCAGGCGGCTGAAGCACTTGGCTTGAGCCGCGCCGCACTGTATCGTCGTATCGAAAAATATGGCTTATGACAAGCGGGCGCGGAAACGCAATCCCTCGGCGGTTCGCCGGGCGTGGCTCTTTTGCTTTCTGCTTTCGCTTCCTACATTTCTGTTTGCCGGTATTTTGCTGTGGCAGCAGCAGGTCACCACAGCTCCGGCGCTGCTGCTTCTTTTCTGCCTTGTCATTTACTTGTTGCTGATTGCGGCGTCTCTTGTTGAAGGCGTCATGCGGCCACTCCAGACTCTCTCAAACGTGGTCTCCTCACTGCGTGAAGGCGATTACTCATTCCGAGCCCGCGGTGCAGGCACGCCCGACGCGTATGGAGAACTCGCTGGCGAAATCAACGCATTGGCTGACTTGCTCCAGAAACAGCGTGTCCGCTCGCTTGAGGCGACTGCGTTGCTTGCTCGCATCCTCGAGGTGATGCACGCCCCCATTTTTGCGTTCGATCGCGACAACTTGCTGCAGCTTGTAAACAACGCTGGAGCGCAGCTTCTGGGGCGTCCGCTTGCGCGATGTTTTGGCCACAGTGCCCGCGAACTCGGCCTGGATGCTCTGCTCGGGTCCGCCGACCAATCCATTCATTCCCTCGGCGCCAAGCCTTCGCGCTGGCTCCTCCGCAAGGCTCTGTTCCGGCAGGAGGGTGTCCCTCACACGCTGCTCTTGCTCGCCGATGTCAGCCAGCCCTTGCAGGAAGAAGAGCAGATCGCCTGGAAGCGCCTGATTCGTGTGCTGGGCCACGAGTTGTCGAATTCACTTGCCCCGATCAAGTCCATCGCCGGCAGCCTGCTGGCGCGTGCTGAAACCATCTCCACTGACGAAGCCACCGTACGCGATTTCCGAAGGGGCTTGGGTGTTGTCGAAAGCCGGGCCGATGCACTGCACCGTTTCGTACAGTCCTACCGCTTGCTCGCGCAACTGCCGCCTCCGCATCTCAAGCAGATCCAGGCTGGCCCTCTTCTGGAGAGAGTCGCATTGCTGGAGCAACGAGTGCCGGTTCAGGTTGATGCGGGACCGCCTGTGATGCTCAATGCCGATCCCGATCAGCTAGAGCAGATGTTCATCAACCTGCTCACCAATGCGGTCGATGCCTCGCTTGCCAATGGCGCTAAACCTGTACGCATCGGCTGGCGTCTTGCAGAGGCTGACCTTGTTGTGGGAATCGAAGACAGCGGGATGGGAATCGCGAATACCGAGAACCTGTTCGTGCCTTTCTACACTACCAAGCCAAAGGGAAGCGGTGTTGGCCTGGCGCTCGCGCAGCAGATCGCGCGTGCACACGGCGGCGAGATCCGGCTTGTGAACCGCGAAGATGCGCCGGGGGCAAGGGCGATCATCCACCTGCCACTACCTTGAGTGACTATCCCGCGGCCTGCGAGATCGAAACTACGTTGGGCTTGATCTCGGCTGCTACTACGCAGTTGCGCCCATTATTCTTGGCGCGATACAGCGCGGCATCGGCAATCTGAATCATCTCTTCGTAGTTCGTCGGGAATCCAGCGGCGACTCCGAAGCTGGCCGTGACAGAAAATTTCCGTTCACCTTCGCCAAGCATTGCATTCGCAAGAATCATGCGCAGATGCTCCGCGCGATCGCGTGCGGCTTCGAGATTCGAACCGGGCAGAATCAGAAGGAACTCTTCACCGCCATACCGACCCACCCAGTCGTAACTGCGCACGGCCCGCTGGAAGATTGCACCTGTCTCCCGCAGTGTCATGTCGCCGGAGACGTGGCCCATCGCGTCGTTGATGTGTTTGAAGTGGTCGAGATCGGCCAGGATGAGTGCCATCGGACTGCCGTCGCGCATCGATCGATCGACCTCGCCGCGCAGACGCTCCACGATGATGCGGTGATTCCACAATCCCGTCAGGCCATCGTGTTCCGCAAAATGCCGCATCTGTTCGCGCGTACGAACCAGTTCGGTTTTCTCCTTCTCCAGATCCTTTGTGCGATCCTTGACAGCTTCTTCGAGTTGCCGCTTCTGGCGCACCAGCTGGCCAACGCGGCGCCGCCACGCCCAAACCAGCAGCACCAGACAAAGCGCTCCCAGGCCGCGCTTGAGATAGACGTTCTGCCACCACAGAGGAACGATGGTAAACGAGAACGAAGCAACCGGCGATACCGTGCTGCCGGCCGCATTCACGGCTTCCACCTCGAAGCGATAGCTTCCGGGCAGCAGGTGCCGATAGTGCACAGTCAGTTCACGAGAATCTTCCCAGCCTGAATCCTGCTCACCGATCAGCCGATATCGGATGGCGATATCCTGTGTGTCCTTGAACGACAACAGCGCCATCGAAACTGTGAGCGCATTTGAATTCCACTTCACCGAACCGCCGTCAGTCACGTCCACCGATCCGAGCGAAACCTGCGAGATAGCCGGGGGAGGTGGTGATCCCGCGAACGCGTTTTGCGGCGCCATCAGATGACTCAGGCCACCTGAAGTGCCGATCCACATGCTTCCATCGCGATCTTCGGAAATGGCAAAACTATCCGTGTCGTTCCAGATGAGTCCGTCATCTTGCGTGAAACTGCGCCACATCTGTCCGTCGTACACCGTCACACCAGCGTCTTCGCCGACCCACAGCCACCCGCGATGATCCACCAGCAACGAGACAATCTCTTCCGACATGAGCGGCGGACGGCCGATGTGCTCCGCGCTGGCTATCTTGAACCCGGTGACCCGTAACTTCATCAGGTCCTGCGATGGACCCGCTGCCCACAAATTTCCATGCAGATCGATTGCAATCAGATCCGGCTTTATGCCGAACCCCGCGGCATCAATGGCATGCCAGCCATTGGAATCGAACTTGAAGATCCCTTGATCCGAAGCGGCCCACAAATCTCCCTTCGCATCCTTGCACATGTTCGTGAATCGGAGAGCGCTCTTCGGAAAGGCCGTTGATATCACTGGTTCCGGCTCCGCCTTCGGGTCAGATGGATTCACCGTGTACAACCCGCTCACAGTGGCGATCCACATCCGTTTTGGGCCGTCCACGAGCAGCCCATATACTGCCGGCATTTTCTCTTGTCTGCCGGCGAGTGTTTTGGGATCGATCCGGGTGAGGCTCCCCGCCATACTCCCCATCCAGATACCACCATCGGCGCTAATTTCCAACGAGCCGGCGCGCGAAACTTGAAATTCCGGCGAGTGCCAGATCTTAGGCGCATTGCCGCCAGCGGGAATCCAATTCAACCCGGTTTCCGTACCCACCCACATGCGTCCCTGGCGATCGCGAATCGAAGCCCACACCAGGTTGTCCTGCAGGCCATCCGCCTGCGTGTAAGCCTCCCAGCGATCTTCACCGACCCAGCGTTTCAAACCGTGCCCAACAACCCCCATCCAGATCGATCCTTCGCGGTCGACAAACAAACCCTGTACCTCGAAAGGCGAAATGCCATTGCGTTCCGTCACGAAACGCCAGTGATCGTTCTCCCACAGCACAATCGACGAGCCCTGTGCAGTCAGGATTCGCCCTTGTGAATCTTCAGCCAGCAATGGATACGGCTCCGCATTGGATTTGCCAGGCAAATCCCGCAAGTCAGCGCGGCTTCCATCCGGCGCGAGTTCCGCAATATGTTGATTGCTGCGAAGCCAGATGTTGCCATCGCGCGCGACCATCATGGTAAGCCACTGCTCTTCAGGGAGACCGAGAACCGTGCGCATCTGCGTAGTGCGGCCTTTTTGCATCCGGCACAGGTCCTTGTCGCAGCCGTACCAGAGCGATCCATCTGGGCCATAGAGAACGCTCCAGATGAACGTGCCTTGCAGGTTAAATGGCTCCGCAGCCCACTCGTCATGGCCGCGCCTGCGCAGCACAACTCCGCGGCTGCTCGAAACCGTCACGACCTCATCAGGTTTGTTCGAGGCAAATGTAGTTCCGGTTGGATGAGTGAACTCGTTCAGTGCGTATGGGAGTTTGAGATGCGCAAACTGTCCGTCTTTGCGCGCGAAGTAAACACCCGCCGTGGTGCCCACCCACAGCGTTCCATCCTGACTGACATACAGGTTGTCGATGATGCGATCCGGAATTCCCTGATTCGCCCCATAGCGCTGGAACTGGCTGCCGTCATATCGATACAGCCCATTCTGCGTGCCAACCCACAGATAGCCTGTGCGGTCCTGCTGAATAGCGGTGATGTTCAGATTTCCAAGACCCTGGGTATATTCGCGGAAGCTGTACCGTTGCGCCACGACTGACGCGCAGAAGGTGCATAGCAACGCCACTCGCGCGGCTAGACCCGCAAGAATCCTGACCGAGTTGGGTCTGCGATTCCGCAATGTGTGGTCTTCCTCACTGGACAGGGTGAGGGTCCTGCTCGCATAGGGGGTATCCTGAGCTTTCGACCGCCGGAATTCCCGACCCCATTCCATGCGCCGGACCTCGCCATCTTCAGTAACCCAACTATAGCGAGGAGCGTCCTCTCGGGACATGCCACTTTGGTCTAAGTTGTTGTCAGACAAAGGTGCACGGGTAATCCGGGGTACGTTACCACCGGCCAAGAAGGAGCAGAATCTTTATCTCTATGATTTCACCGGTGATGTCACTGAACTAGTCGCACACCAGCTCTGTTTCAGGAAACATGCCAGGAGCAGCTTCCCCGTCCTGTGCCGCAGGCGGCTCGGCGAAAAAGGCATTCACCCGGTCCAGCACTTCGGTCCCCGTCTTTGCCGAATAGATCGCCTTCCGCAGTTTGGCGCCCCCCGAAACTCCGTGCGTGAACCAGGTCGCAAACTGTTTCATCTTCCCGGCGGTCTCGCCCATCCGTGCATCACGTGGCAGTTCCCGTGTTGCTTCGGCTTCAGCGAGCAGCATCTCGAAATAGGCCCGGATCATGTGGTGCCGGTCAGAGAAGGTTGGCTGGTCGTAGTGCCTCGTGGCAGTGTATTGAGCAATCTGTCTGAAAATCCATGGGTTAGATGCTGCTGCTCGGCCGATCATAACGCCATTGCATCCCGTCTTCGCCACCATGGCTGCCGCATCCTCAGGTGTACGTATGTCTCCATTGCCGATCACCGGAATCCGAACCGCATCCTTGATCGCCGCGATCCACTCCCACCGTGCCTGCCCACTGTAGCCCTGCTCGCGCGTTCGGGCATGGAGGGCGACGGCATTCAGGCCCTCAGCTTCTGCCATCCGTGCCAGCTCCACGCACACGATCTGTGCATCATTCCAGCCCAGCCGGAACTTCACAGTGAAGGGAATGGTCACCGCTTTTCGGACGGCACTAAAGATCTCTCCAATCTTTGGCAGGTCACGCAGCAGGCCCGAACCGCCATTGCAGCCCACAACACGCTTTGCTGGGCAACCGAGGTTCAGGTCGACCGTGTCGAAACCTGTATCTTGCACAATTCGCGCTGCTTCCGCCAGTGTCTCGGCCTTTGACCCGAACAGTTGCGCGCCAATGGGGTGCTCATCGTCGTAGAACGTCAGGTAGCGACGTCGCTTCGATTCGCGCATACGCGAGAGCCCATCCGCCGACGTAAACTCCGTCATGAGCAGCCCACACCCCGACAGCCGATTCGTTACATCAGCTTCAACAGCCGCAATCTCGCCATCCTGATCCCTGTTCTCTGATCCCTGATCCCTGCTGAACAGGCTGGCATGTCGGATAAACCGTCTGAATACGGTATCCGTGACCCCAGCCATCGGAGCAAGCACCGTCGCGGGAGCCACGACAACCGGCCCGATTCGCATCTCGGCAGGCACACGAACTCCTTCGGGCATCGCGTGCTCGATGGGATTGTCCCAGTCCTTCTTTACCGTGAATCCCTTGCCAGCCACTTCATACCTCAATTCCAGATCACCCTGGCAATTCCGCAACCTGATAAACGAACGGCTTCCCTCTGGAACTCGGATTCCAACCTGCCTCGATTGCGAGTCGAATGTGTCCTTCTATCCTCTTCGGTTGAATATGTTGTTGCAAAGGCTCAATTCGGATCCATCCCGGTTTCTGCGTCTTAGCTGCCGGGTACTCAAGAAAAAGCTCCCGGAATGTTCCTTCCCCGGCCTTAACGTGAATTGAGATGCCCTTCCAACCTTCAGTTCCATACCACTGCTGCTCTCGATGCAAACGCCACTTCAGAGTGATTCCGTCAATTATCACGGCAGCTTCAATCGAGCGCTTCGCACGCGGCATGATCCTGTACTCCTGCTTCCAGCGAACGTCTCGATACTGGCGTCCCGGCCCGGAACACAACAAGGCCTCCGCACTCGGCGGAGGCCCACTATCTCAGCAACTCCAGCAGCCTACTTCGCCGGAGCAGGCTTCTCAGCTTTGGCGTACTTGCGGCGGAACCGCTCCACGCGTCCTGCCGTATCCACCAGGCGCTGCTTACCGGTAAAGAACGGGTGGCAGTTTGAGCAAATTTCCACGTGGATGTCACCCTTGTGGGTCGACCGGGTCTCAAAATTGTTTCCGCAGGCGCACATAACCCGCACTGCATTGTAGTTGGGGTGGATTTTTTCCTTGGGCATCTAAAGACAGACCTTTCCTGCAATCTTCCTT
>Ga0157375_10001199_pt1 | contig 22351 bp, 17 predicted proteins | sample M35metaG_FD_115311 | JGI IMG/M metagenome (GOLD analysis project Ga0157375, IMG submission 115311) | Miscanthus rhizosphere microbial communities from Kellogg Biological Station, Michigan, USA - M3-5 metaG | ecosystem: Host-associated > Plants > Roots > Rhizosphere > Soil | place: USA: Michigan... | reverse complement strand
GAGTGGCTGTGGCGCGCAAAGCCTTTTCTTTTTGAAGCCGACCGGAGCGGCAAATATTTCTACCCGACTCAGTGTTGGCACGGCGGATAACGTGCTCATAGGCGGGTTCATTACCCAGGGAGATCCGACGACGACGCCGATGCGCCTGGTGGTGCGCGGGATTGGGCCATCGCTGGCGCCGACCGTAGCTGGTTCGCTGGCCGATCCCTATATCGAATTGCACAGCGGCGCGTCTATCATTGCTGCCAACGACAACTGGATGGATGATCTGGGCGGAGGAAGCCAGAAGGATGCGATCGAGAACGCGACCTACCCGACTGGGCTCCTTGCTCCTGCGTCGAGCCTCGAGTCAGCCATTCTGGCTGTCCTGAACCCTGGAGCTTATACCGCGGTTTTATACGGCACCAACAACGGGACCGGCGTAGGTCTGGTTGAAATGTATAAGTTGGGTGCGGCCAGCGTGGACGCCTTGCCGACGGCAATCTTGGCCAATATCTCAACCCGCGGCAATGTGCAGACGGGCGACAACGTGATGATTGGCGGCTTTATCAATCAGGGCGCGGTCCCGATTCAGGTCGTTATTCGTGGGATCGGCCCTTCGCTCACGCAGTCTGGAGTTAGTGGAGTGCTGGCGAATCCGGTCATCGAGTTACACAACCCGGATGGAAGCGTTGTGACTAACGATGATTGGATGACCACTCAGAAGGCGGATATCACCGCGACCACCCTCGCGCCGACAAACCCCCTGGAGTCAGCCATCCTCGTCACGCTTCCGGTCGGCGAGGGCGCCTACACCGCGATCGTTCGCGGCGTCAATAACACGACGGGGGTCGCGCTGGTCGAAGCCTACTTCGGCAACCCCTGCCTTGGCGGCTCCTGCCCATGACTCACTCGGCAGCGGCCGCGAGGTTTAAGGCACGACGGTCAACGTGAGATCGTTGCCATCGCCGCCTTGATAGCGGACCCGGTAGTTATTTGCTTTCCAAATGGGGATGACCGCGCCGTCGGCGAGGTTGGCGATTTTTCAACGCATTTGGCTTGATCTTGCAGAAGTATTTTGGGCAGACTTGCCGGCATGACCAGCGTCCGACTCTCTTTGAACCTGCGGATTGTTTTCTGCATTACTCTCGTCCTTGCCGAGGTCCTCCCGGCCCGCGCCCAGAGCTTTGTTTTCACCAAAATCGTCGATACCAACGACCCGGTTCCGAACGGGGCTGGTGCGCTTTTCGCCACGTTGGATTTTCAGCCGGCGTTCAATGGCGGGACGACTGTCTTTCGCAATGGGCCCGGCTCGCTTTCGCCCGATTCCATCTGGTCGGCCACGAGCGACGGGACACTCACCAAGCTGGTTGATCTCAATACCACCGTGCCGGGCGGCACAGGGAAATTCAGTGCGCTGATTCTAGATTTCTCTGCGCCGGGTTTTCCGGTGTTGAGCTCGGGTACAGTGATTTTCGCCGGCCGCGATTCAGCCTCGAGCGGTTACACCGGCGGAATTTATTCGGTGCCAGCGGCCGGTGGCACGATCACCCGCATTGCAAATCGTAACGTGGCGGTGCCCGGCGGTGCCGGGAATTTTGACGGCGGGCTGCAATATTTCTCGGTCAGTAGCGGCAAGGTCGCCTTCAACGGGGTCAGCAGCGGCGGCAGCCTGACGGGCATTTATTCCGCCAACACCAACGGCACCTCGCTCACTGCGGTAGCCGACTCAGCCCATCCGGCGCACCCGGAATTCACGTTCCCGATCGGTAACTTTGCCTTTCCCTGGTTGAGCGGAACGACGGTCGCCTTTTATGGCAACGGCGTTTTCGATCCGAGCACGGGCTATAATGCGCTTTACACTTCTTCGACGAGCGGAGGTTATGTTTATGGCGAGCCAGCGACCAGTCTAGAAGCGCTGCCGGGGGATCCGACGGTTTCGTTCCACACTCGTTACGGCAGCCCACGAATCGATGGCTCAACCATCTTCTTCCGCGCGGATGACGCGAACACGAGCAACCCGAATTTCTTCGGGCTTTTCTCGGTCCCGAGCGGCGGCGGTTCCATCAGTAACCTGGTTGACCTCAACGACACGCTGCCTGGCCTAACGACGATCAACGGGAACAGCTTCACTTCCTATGCGGCTGCCGGCGGGACCCTGGCTTTCACGGCGCTCGACGGCTTCGATCATTTCGGCCTCTACACCCACGCCGGTTCGACCATTAGCAAAGTGTTGGCGACGGGCGACAGTGGCCCTTTTGCCGACCTCCACGCGACCGTTTACGCGCCCTCGATCGGAAGTGAGGCGCTGGATAACGGAGGGATCGTGTGCAACGTCGGAGTGCGCTTTTCCGCGAGCGGAATCTATTTGGCGACGCCCCTGGCGACGAGCGCCGATCTGGCCACCTCCGCCATCGTCTCGCCCGCGAACGCCGCGGTTGGGAGCGACACCAACCTGAATATTACCCTAACGAACAATGGACCGGCGACGGCGTTGACCAACACCGTCCGCGCCACCCTGCCTCCCGGCCTCACCTTCAAGAGTGCCGCGGGCGGCACCTTCGACGCCGGGACTAACACCGTGACATTCTCCCTCGGCTCCCTCGCATCGGGTGCTTCCAAGGCCTACACGATCGTAGCCACGGTCGATGAAACCGGATCTCTTGGCACGACGGTCAACGCCACCTCGGTCACGCCCGATTCGGATTTGACTAACAATCACGCAACCGCGATCGCCGACCCGATCTTCGCTTCCACGGGTAACTGGGTCATTCGTAAAATCGTCGATAACCTGACGCCGGTGCCGGACCGCGTGGGGCAGAATTTCGGGATCGCTGGCGGATTCGATCCGGTCCCGGCCCTGGATGGAAACACCATCGCATTCCTTTCCTTCGACACTTCCAATCTGCCCAGCCTCTGGAGCGTGAACGCCGACGGCAGCGGCGGCTTCATGCGATTGGTCGATACCGCTACGAATGTCCCCGGCGGAGGTGGCGAGAAATTCGGTTACGTGAAGAATCTGCGCTTGCGCAACGGCGACATCACCTTTCTCGGTTATGGCGCGGATGGGTTGCACGATGGCATCTATACGATTCCGGCGGCGGGTGGGACGCTGAACTCCGTCGTCGGTTCCGGTTCGGCCCGGCCAGAGGGCGGGGCGAACTTTGGCTACCAGGATTTCATCCAAAGCTTTAGCCTTGGTTACCTCGGCGACGGGCGCATTTGTTTCGTCGCGGGGACCGGACTTTACGCTTATCCAGTGGCTGGCGGAGCAGCTTCGGTCGTGGTCTATCCCAATTCCAATATCCCGACCGCGGGGAATGCCGGGGTGGTCTTTTCCATCGCGCCGGCGATTAGTGGCACGAAGGTGATTTGGGAAGGGACTGGCTCGGGCGATGCGCTGCTTGGAACTTATCTCGATCAGCGGCATTTCTTCGCCTTGGCCGATGTTGCGACCGAGTCGCCCAGCACACCCGGGCAAAATTTCGTTTTCTCGACCCAGAACAGTTTCGGCGGCGGACAGGTGGAAGGAGAGACGGCGGTCTTCCGCGCCTTTAGCGGGTCGGGTGCGAGCATCAAGGGAATCTACAGCGTGACCGGCCACGGGCCGGCAGTGAAGCTCGTCGATACCAACACCGACGTGCCCGGGGGCAATGGCAAGTTCACCGGCTTTTCCTTCCAAGGCAGCGTCGACACCTTCGGCCTGAGCGACGGCGAAGTCGTCTTTCAGGGCACCGACGCGGACAATAACGCCGGCCTCTATGCGGTCTCCGCCGCGGGCGGCGCGATCACCAAGATCGTCGCGATTGGCGACACCGTGGGCAATCTGCAAATCACCGGCACGCCCGCTTTCTTCCAGCCGAATTCGTTAGGGCAACATCAGCTCGTTTTCCAGGCCAACTTTTTCGACACCACGGCGAATGTCGGCGGCACCGGCATTTTCGTCGCGGGCCGGGTCGAGAACCGGCTCGCCAATATTTCCACGCGGCTCACCGTCGGGACGAATGACAATGTCCTGATCGGTGGGTTTATCATTGCCGGAAGCGCGCAAAGGACAGTCCTAATCCGTGGGCTTGGTCCCTCGCTCGCGAGTCAGAACGTGCCCAACGTGCTGGCCAATCCGACCCTCGAACTGCACGACGCCTCCGGTGCGATCGTCGCCTCTAATGACGATTGGCGCGATTCCCAGGAACAGGCTATTGAAGACACCGGCATTCCGCCGACCGACGACCTCGAGTCCGCCATCGTTGCCATGGTTGATCCGGGGGCTTACACGGCTGTTCTGGGAGGCAAGAATAATGGCACCGGCAACGGCCTGGTTGAAGTCTACGATCTTGGATCGGCGACGGATCTCGAAACCCGATTGGTGAACATTTCCACCCGCGGCTTTGTCCAGACGGGCGACAACGTTATGATCGGCGGCACCATTATCCAAGGCGCGGTGGAGAAGCACATTCTGGTGCGCGCGCTCGGTCCGTGTCTCGCCTCCCAGAATGTGCCGAATGTGCTCGCCAACCCAACCCTCGATATTGCGGACGGAAGCGGAAACATTATTGCGAGCAACGATGACTGGCGCGATACCCAGGAGGCGGAGATCATCGCCAGCACGATCCCGCCGACCGATGATCTGGAATCGGCGGTCGACCTGCACCTCATGCCGGGCAGCTACACCGCCATCGTGCGGGGCGCGAATAACAGCACCGGCAATGCCCTCGTCGAGTTTTACGAGTTGCCCTAACGAATTAAGGCGCTATTCCGTCGGAGCCGTCGGTGGTGTATCCATCAGGGCGAGGATGCGCTGCTTCTTGGCGTCGTAGCCGAGGGCGCGGAACTGGCGAATCTCTTCGACCCGGCGCAGGCCGTTAAGGGTATCGAGGAAACGGGTGTAACTCGCCGCCAGTTCGGTTGTTTCCAAATAACGGGCGCGCAGGTTAGCGTCCTGAAACCCGCTCGGATTTTGCGCCTCGAAAAGATGGAAGCGCAGCCAGCGGCGATCGGTTCGCGCGACGCGCTGCGTCTTGCGAAAGAAAGCGACGAATAGCAGGAGTACGAGATAGGTATCGACCCGCGCCTGGAGCTCGAGATCGCGCGCAAAATCCTCCGAGGTTATGCGCCGTTCGCCTTCGCAGAACTGGATGGCGGCATGGAGGGCGTGGTTGATCTCCTCCACAAACATGATGAGGGAGCGAATGTTTCGATTCGTTAGGCCAGCGCGCGGATCGTGTTCCTCGAGCTGGGCGATGAGCCAGCGTGAATAATAAATGCCGACATACAATTGGTCGTCCGCCGTGCGCAGGAAGGTCCGCGCCAGCTCGCTCAATTCCCGCGCGGAAGCGCCCGCCAGTTTCGTGAGCTGCCGGCAGCGTCGTTGATCAATCAGGCAATCCTCGAGGTTGATCCCAACCTGCGCGTAAGTCCGTTCGAAAAGGCGCTGGATTTGGCTGAAGAGCGTTTCGTTCAAAGCAAAAGCGAAGCGACGTGGTGGTCGTCGTCGAGATTAAGGAGTTCGTCAGAGAGGTGGTTGAGCGCGAGGCGCACTTCGTGAAAACGATCGGCCAGTTCTTCGTAGACCTCGTTCAACTCGCAGCGCCGCGCGGTCGAGTGGGAAGCAACGAGCTGGAAATTCGTCCGCCCGATTTTTTCGTAGAATTCCAAATCGGGCGCGCCGCGTCGGCTACGGTGCTGTGCGTTTTCGTGAAAGATGCCGCTCACGAAAAGCGAGTAATTCCCGACGTGCGCGCGGAGGAGAAAACTTTGCGCCGCGCTCGCGCGGGTGAGCGCGATCAACATGTCGGAGAGATACTGCCGAGCAACGTTGTCCTCAGTGTGGGGCGACTTGAGGCCGTTGGCGCGCGAGAAGGTCTCGAGGAGCGAGCCGATGTAATCGCAGACCTTGCGATCGGTGATCTCGGCGCGTTTCAAAACGTGCCGGGCAAGGACGTAAAAGTAGAACGACGACGAAATCGAAAGCTGACCGGCCTGGGAGAGAATCGCATCGACCAGGCGCGGATGATCGAGCACGGCGTCGCGTGTTTCGGAATCGCTGAGGAGGTCGACGAGTGAGACTTGGTCGTTAGGCGAACGCCCCAGCGTCCGGACGATGAATTGAAAATCCGCCGCCGTGAACCGCGCCCGACAATTCGCCTGGATCATCGGAGTCCTATTCTAAGCTTTCTGCGTGCCAAAGGGCAAGCGCGATAAGCGCCGGACAGCCTTCTCATCGACATATCTGGTTGAGATCCTCCGCGAAAGGACCCCGAATCTGTCATCCCGATTCGGCCCGGCGCAGAAAAGGGGACATCACATTTGCAACCACCCTTCCATTGAAGGCGGGTGGGGCAGATCCCAGTTGAGGGGTCCGTCGCCGTCTACGCGACTCGGGATCACAAATTGAGCGTTGCCCGCCCCGCTCCACTTCGATCCGCTTTGCTAATGCCGGCGCAAGCGATGCTTTCGGTGCTTGCAGCATTCGCACTTTTTTGGAAGGTATGGGATGAGTGTAATCGCTAACGAATCTCTTTCGACAAAGAATGGCCTTACGCGTCGCACTTTTCTGGGCCGGGCGCTGGCCGGTGGAGCGGCCTTGATGGCCACGCGTGCGGACAACATTTTCGGGGCCGCCTCACGATCACCGGCGTCGCAGGCGACCAATTCGACCTGGAAAATCGGTGGCGATCTCCTCGTCAACCGGCTCGGCTTTGGCGCGATGCGCATCACTGGCGACGGCATCTGGGGCTGGCCGGCAGATCGCGCCAACGCTCTCAAGGTCCTGCGCCGCGCTGTTGCGCTCGGGGTCAACTTGATCGACACGGCCGATGCTTACGGACCGGAGACGAGCGAACTGCTCATCGCCGAGGCGCTGCATCCGTATCCCAAAGGATTGGTCATCGCAACCAAGGGCGGCCTAACGAGGCCAGGCCCGGGCCAGTGGGTGCCGGACGGACGCCCGGATTATCTCAAACAGTGCGTGGAGAAGAGTTTGCGGCGGCTGAAACTGGAGCAAATCGATTTGTATCAACTGCATCGCATCGACCCGAAAGTGCCGGCTGAAGATTCGTTAGGCGCGCTTAAGGAAATGCGGGACGCGGGCAAGATCCGCCACGTCGGATTATCGGAGGTGTCGCCGTCGCAGATCGAGCAGGCGCGTAAGATTCTGCCGATTGTCAGCGTGCAGAACCGCTACAATGTTGCCGACCGCGACTGGGAAAATACTCTGACTTATTGCGAGAAGGAAAAGTTGGGCTTCATGCCATGGTCGCCGATTGGCGGAGGTCACGGGTTGAAAGCGGGCGCCCCTTTAGAGGCGGCGGCAAAGGAGCACGGGAAGAGCGTATTCCAGGTTGCGCTCGCCTGGCTTCTGCAACGTTCGCCGGTCATGCTACCCATTCCCGGCACCTCGACGATTCCTCACCTCGAAGACAACGTCGCGGCCGCGTCGCTCAAGTTAACTCCGGCCGAATGGCAGGCTATTGCGGCGGCCAACAGTTAGTCTCAGGAGTTATCCCTGCTATTTGTCCGTCACCCGCTCTTTTGATTGCCGCCTGCAGAGAGCGCAGGCACCCAGTCCTGCGCCCTCTCTTGGCGAAACGCAACCTGGTTAGGGACAGCGTAAGGTTTGGAACGTGATCGAGTCGGATAGCTTGGTCCGGCCGTTTTTGATGACCGCTACCGTCGCGGTCTCAACCATCTCGTCGGGATATAAGGTGCTGACCGTGGGGTTAGCGTCCGCTACCGTGTCCAAGACGCCGTCACCGTTGAAGTCCCAGGCGTAGAGCACGCCGGAACGGCTTGGCGACAATACGGCAGTCAACGTGACGTTGACACCGTTTCCACCCTGGCACTGCTGACTCACGACACTGGCGGTGAGCGTCGGTGCTGCTGGTTCGGTGAAGGCACTCGGTGCCGCCACCCCAATCATGATGAGACTCAGAGCTGCTGCTGCTGCTGCCCACTTGATTCGTTTGCTTTTCATGGTTCATCTCCTCCTGTTGTTTTGTTTTGTGGCGCGGTTCATCCGCGTTCGTTCTTGTTGGACCCATCGCGACGCTTAGAAAAGTGTTGAAAGGTGACTCAGTTGTTACCTTTGCCGCGCAGGCTGATTACTTTCTACCGTTGCGGTGACGGCAATCGCACCGACCTGAAGCGAGCGCGCCGCATGGGCTCTTTCCGGCACCGCGCCAGGCTGAGGTGATGATTGACGCTTCGGCTCTGCTTTCAGCCGCTAACGCGGCCTCTCAGGCATTCCCGCGCCCTGCGATGAAACCAGGAAACCCGGCGGAGGAATGGGAAGGGGCGGCTTTTTGGAATAATGGAGACTCCCGCCTTGCGGATCCTTGTCGGGGGTCAAATCCTTCAGCGTGACTAATTTCTTCTCCCGTTTTGGTTCGTCGTGAGACATGAGGTCCAGCCCCAAGATGGGGCGTTCGTGGCACGCCTTCTTTTTCACTGGAATTGGTGTAAAGGCGAGCGCAAAGGGTAATGCAGCTCAAATCTTCATGTAAAAGACACCAATCGGTAATCTGACTCTCGCACTCAACCTCGGCTCTAATCGACGGCCGAATTGCCGCTGATTTGGCTCGACAATGCGGCGTGAGACGTGGATAAAGCCGTGGTCCACCGATCACCATGAATGCTTATTGCGCCCTTCGACTCCTTGGGATTGCGTCCGTCTTGCAGATCCTTATTCCCGCAACTGCTCTTGCGGGAATCAAACGCGATTATGGCATCTATCCGGTGCCGCCGGCGCCGCCGCTGCCGGCGGCAGGAGGGACGGTGGTCGATCCGACTTTCGGCACGACGATCATGCGCCTAACCGATGAGAACGACGGCCCCGAATGCATCAATTCCTACTCCTATTGGCCCACCTTCAACGTCAACAGCACGCGGCTCCTTGTTTTTAGCGGGACCACTCCGCTTCTATATCGCTTCGATCCGGGCACGTTCAAGATCCTCGAGAAAGCTGTCTGGACAACTACGCTCCGCTGGGAAGACGCGATCTGGAGCGGGACGGAGCCTGATGTCATCTACGCCCACGATTTCGGGATGCATCTCTGGACCTACAATGTTGCTACCCAGATTGCGACGCAGATCGCCGATCTTTCCTCGCTCTATCGGAACGGCGATTACCTATGGCAGATGAGCAAAAGCATCTCGAACGACAACGTCTTTGCTTTTACCCGCCGCGATGCCAGATACCACGTGGTCGGATACCTTGTTTGGCAAAAAGACATCAATCAAGTGATTTACGATGTAGCGACATCTTCACTGGATGAAGTCCAGGTCGATAAGTCAGGAAGATATCTGGCGGTGAAGACAGATCAGCATGGTGCTGGAGCGATCGAGGTAAAGATTGTGGACCTGAAAACGCTCACCGTTCAGGACCTGACGGATGATGGCCCCGACTATGCCCCCGGGCATTCCGATAACGGAAAAAAAATCGTCATTGGCGCCGACAACTGGCGTAACCAGGTTACCTATCGCACTCTCGCGGATCCGCACTCGGTCAGGACGCTGATCAATTTTGCAAATGATTGGACCCAGGATTATCACGTTTCGATGCTGGCGGATAACGAGAAGTGGGTATTGATCAGCAGCTATTCACCAATAGCCGGGACGCCGGATGGACCTTTCCACGACGAGATCTACCAGGTAGCGACTGATGGCAGCCTGGCGGTTCGCCGGGTAGCCCACCATTTTTCGGTCTACGGGGACGACTATTATGCGAGTCCCCGCGCCGATATCAGCCGGGACGGTCGTTTCGTTGCTTTTACCAGCAACTGGGGAGTTGTGGGCGGTCATAAGGACGTATTTGTCCTAAAGATGCCCTGATCCTATGCAATGTCACTTTGTCCGTGGTCGCGCAGACCGTGATTTGTGCTGCGGGGCTAACGATTAGCAAGTCCGATACGGAGTGACAAGTGAGGTGGCGGGGCTACTTGATCTTTGGGTTTGTTAGTCTCATCGGGTCAGCCCTCAGCGTGTTTTTGTGGATGATTAACCCCTGTACCGATCTGTTGTTACTGCTGGCGGCGCCACTGCTGCGTGTGATGGGTTATCATCCTCCGGTGGAGGGTTGGTCGGGGCTGGGAAGCGCAATGTGGATCAGCGTTCTTTGGCCGCTCACCCTCGTGCCATTGCACTGGCTCAATTTCCGAGTGTTACACTGGAAAAAGTGGGGTTATGCCGGTGTGCTTTTGCTCGGAAACTTGTTTCTCACCACACTGGTGCTGATGGCTAGAGAAGGATCGTGAAGGGTATTTTCAAGGCGGCAGCGGCGCCTCGAGATTGGTCGGCCCATTGCGAGGACGGATGCTTTCGGCTCGCCCGGAATCGGATCAATCAGTGCGGCGTTTGATCGTCACGCTGAAGGGCGGCGAGTTTCTCTTCGGCCCGGGCCACGTCGGACTTCCGCGCGCTCCCTAACGCAAGCAGTTGGCGTTGCCGTCGAAGATTTAGCGCGGCGGCGTCGAGCTGCGCCTTGTGATATTTTGCATCCGCTGTCTGCGCCGTGGCGCTGGCCCGGGCAAGGGTCGCCGTCGCTGCGTCCAAATCGGCCTTGCTCGCCTGGCCAGCTTCGCTGCGGGCTTTTTGCAATGCGGCCTGTTCTTGCATCGCGGCTAATTGTGCGTTCGCCAGTTCTGACTCCAGTCGGACCACGCGTAAGGCTCGCTGTTCCGCTTCGACTTTCGACAGCACACCCGTCTTTACCAGCCGTTGGGCGGAGGCTGCGCTTTTCTTCGCTCGCTCCAATTGTTCTGCAAGATTTGCTGCGTTCGGCGGCGCCGGGCGCGCCTCGTCAATTCCCTTTTCCACGTCTCCCGGTGGAATGAGCGACGGCGGCTCGACTTCAAACGAATCATCCGATTTCGGCAATTCCTGAGCGCGTAGCGAAGACATCGGCAGGGTAAGCACGGCCGCAAAACCCACGGCCCATTTCGTAAGGATGCGATCGCACATTTGTGATCCCGGCAGAGCGCCCCGCTACTCTAGATCCCGACGAAAGCAAAAAAACTAAAAATTGAGGAGTGACAAGCACGTGATTGGATCTCCATCGATCGTAGAGGAGACCTCCGCCGGAGCAACGCCCGCACCGTGGTCAATGGAAGAACGATTCCGGCATTGACCTTTAGCCGATCGTTAGTTTGCTCGCTTACGGCACCGCAGTACCTGCGAAGATGATGACGTCGGAATTAATGGGCAGACCGACCGCCTGAAAGATTTTGCCCGGATCCAGATCGAACCGGTAAACATACAGGTTAACGGCTGTGTTGTTCTTTGTCCCGTCGTCGAAGTTTCGGTAGGCCATGGCTACGCATTCCGATTCGCCGGGGTAATTCTGCGGCGTCGCCCAGTCGCTCAGGCTCGCCCGAACTGTCACCATCGTCCCGTCGGTATAATGCAGGCTGAACGGTTGCGAGAGCTGGTTTCCATTAACGGCCGTCCCTAACAAATAAAGGCTCGAGTAAGGAGCGGTCACGGGACCGAAGCTCTGCCCGGCGCACGCGACCGCGTTCAGTTGATCGGCCGGTCCAAGGACAAAGTATATGCCGTTATAGATCCTCGGAAGTGAACCAAGCAGAGTCGATGAGTAGGAATATCCACCTCCGTCGATACCGCCGGTCGTATAGGTTGTGCCGTCCGAATAAGCGGCATTGATGTTAAAGAAGGCATTGAGAAGTATCTTTTCGCCGATCCCGGTGGTGCCCGTGCCGGCACTGACCGCGAGGGTGAAGTCGAAGGTCTGCGTGGCGTCGCCGGAAGTGCCGGTAACAGTGACAGTACTCAATCCAGTCCTGGCTGTGGAAGTAGCTTTGAACTTCAATTTTCGGGTGTTCCCCTGGCCTTGGATCGACGCCTGGACGCCTTTCGGAAGCTTCGACAGGCTCAGGGTGACGCCGTCGCCGGAGGGTGTGATCTTGATCACCGCCTGGGCGCTGGAGCTTTGATTAAGGAAGACTTTGCTCGGTCCGGAAAGAGTAAAGCTACCGTTGGCGACGGCATTGTTAATCGCGCTGGCGTACTGTGCGGCGAGACCGTTGCCGACGAAGTCGTCATAAAGCCACATGAACCCGCCATTAATGCCGCACTGATTATTCCAACCGCTCATGATGCTTTGTACTTGTGCGGGGGTGTCGAAGAGGTCCCAAAGGCCGGGCCAGACTGGCACAGAGCCGAAATCCCAGCCAACACATGGGTTGTTGCCGCTGCCGCCGGCGTAGGCCTGCAAGTGAACGCCGTCAACTGTGCCCGGGAGCTGACTGTTGATCTGCGCGACCACGTTCTGCCAGTAACTGTTATTGTTGAAGGCGTCTGGATTTACCTTATAACCCAGCTGACCAAGCATGACTCCAAAGGCGATCGTAGAAGCGGAGTCAAAGCTGTTCTCGTCGTCGAAATCGAGCGCGTCAAGGGCGGGGATGGCCGCTTTGAGAGCGGCAAAGTTCTTGTACAGAATGCTGTCCATCCCGGTCCCTTGTGAGTTGACCAGAGCCTTGACGTCCTGCCAGTCGCCGACATTGGAGGAACCGATGCTAAAGGTGACACGCTGGATTGTCCCTTGTTTTAAGAGTGCCATGTTGCCGGCGAAGTCGGGATGGGTCTGGCCGCCGATATAGACGCCATTCGAGACCAGGGGAAATTCGCCATTGAAATTGAGGTCGCCGTTGGTCTTGACTTCGATGTTCCAAATGATCGCTTCCGTGAAGCCGGAGTTCTCGATCTCGGCGATGTTGTTGGTCGCATTGATGTAAAACGGGCCACCGCCAAAGATGCCGGTATAGCCAGTCTGAGCGAGGACAGTCGCGCCGGGGAGCATGACGGTGAAAATAAATGCCGCGCAGTGGGCCAAGATAAGGCGGAGACAAGGGACCTTCGATTTCATCTTCGGAACCTAGGTAGAAAAGCGGAGATCAGAAACTGAAAATTGGACAATTGAATCGGCGCCATCGTAGTAACGGGTATGACTAGTCCGGTGCAGTTGCCGGTTTTCCCGTGCCTTCGAACTAAGTAGGCGCTCCGGCTCCTCGGGCCCGATCCGGTGATGTTTGGGGCATCTGTCGATTCGCGAAGGCGTTCCTGGGCTGCCGGTTTCCCGGCGTGTGACCTGAACATGTGGAGATCGCCGATGTCGTTTCGGGCAGGTAGCGGTCTTGCGGCATATCCTGCAGTGCCTCGGGAGATTGGCGGCGGTTCCGGCCAGAACTTTGGGAGGCTCGGAGAGCCTCAGAGCCTCCGCCGCAAAAAAAAGAAAAAAGAATTTGCTTGTGAGTGGCCGTTGTAGTTAACTACAACACTAAATGAGGGACAGAGAGCGAGCAAAGCGGTGTCTCCCCTCTTTCTCACCAGACGTATTTGCAACACCGGATGAATCGAGAATGGAATGACAGTCAGCCGATTTATCGCCAGCTGCGCGACCGCGGCGTGCACATGATCCTCGATGGCGCCCTCAAGGAAGGCGATCCGCTTCCCTCCGTGCGCACGGTGGCAGCGGAATATCGCGTCAATCCGCTGACCGTGCTCAAGGCATATCAAGAACTGGTCGACGAAGAGCTGGTCGAGACGAGGCGAGGTCTCGGCATGTTCGTCAAAGCCGGCGCCCGCGAATTACTTCTCAAAGGAGAACGTCAAAAATTTCTCACCGAAGAATGGCCGAGGGTTGCGGAAAAGATCCAACGGCTTGGGTTAACCGACAAAGAATTGGATGCAGCCGCGAAGCGGTCGTTAGGAAAGGCAGAACGATGAAGCGGTTCGGTTTTGACCAGAAAGAATTGGATTCTGCCGCCAGAGACGTCGGCGGCTGCAACACGAAGGTATAACGCTATGGCAACGATTGAAGCACGTGGTCTCCGCAAAACATTCGGCACAACCGTCGCGTTGGACAATATCGATCTCCGGGTGGGCGAAGGCCGCATTCTCGGACTTATCGGTCCCAACGGCGCCGGCAAAACGACGGCGCTTAATGCGATTCTCGGGCTCACTTCATATGAAGGACAGTTGACTGTTCTCGGGCGCGATCCCTGGGACGCGCGCGAGCAGTTGATGCGCGATGTCTCTTTCATTGCCGATGTCGCGGTGTTGCCGCGCTGGATCCGCGTTTCGCAGTTGATTGATTACGTCGCTGGAGTGCATCCGAGATTCGATCGCGCAAAGGCGGAGGGTTTTCTGGCAAGGACTGAAATCAAACGCGCGAGCAAGGTCAGACAATTATCGAAGGGCATGGTCGCGCAATTACATCTCGCGATCGTTATGGCGATCGATGCGAAGCTCCTGGTCCTGGACGAGCCGACGCTCGGTCTCGACATCCTTTATCGTAAACAGTTTTACGATTCGCTGCTGAACGATTACTTCGACGGCAGTCGCACCATTGTGGTGACGACGCATCAGGTAGAAGAGATCCAGGATGTTCTTACTGATCTCAAATTCATCAATCACGGACGCATCGTGCTCGAGTGCAGCATGGAGGAATTCGAGTCGCGCTATGCGGAAGTGATGGTGCACCCCGATCACGTCGACGGAGCGCGGTTACTCAAACCTATGCAAGTGCGTCAGGTGTTCGGTCGCAGCGTGATGCTGTTTGAAAATGTCGATCGTGGCCAGCTCGCGGCGCTTGGCGACGTCCGCCGGCCGAGCATCGCCGATTTGTTCGTGGCGGTGATGAGTCCGCCTTCGCACGAGGCCACGGCGCGGCCGCCAATTTCGGGAGTGGAAGCGAAATGAATACGATATCTACAGACCAGCGTTCAGAGGTCAGCGGTCAGAGGTCAAAGTTACGTCCGTTCTACTGGTCGGTCTGGCGTGAATTGTGGGAGAACCATTCGATCTATATCGCGCCGCTGATCGTGTGCGCCATCATCTTGTTCGGCTCCCTTGTCAGCTCGTTTCATCTGGCTGCGCGCAGGCATAACGCGATGTTGCTCGACCCGGCAGCCCGCCGCGCCGCAATCGAAGCACCGTACGACATTGCCGCGATGATGATCATCATCACCGCGTTCATGGTCGGCTTCTTCTATTGCCTCGACGCGCTGTACGGCGAACGTCGTGATCGCAGCATCCTGTTTTGGAAATCGCTGCCAGTCTCGGATTGTGCGGCCGTGCTTTCAAAGGCGACGATTCCCCTCGTGATTCTGCCCCTGGTCACCTTCGCCATCGTCGTTGTCATGCAGTTCGTGATAATGCTGATCAGCACAATGGCGTTAATGCCGAGTGGTTTGGCGGGGACCACTTGGGCAAACTTCAATTTGTTTCGGCAATCGCTGATCCTGCTCTATAGCCTGATCGCGCTCGCACTCTGGCATGCGCCGATCTACGGATGGGCCTTGCTGGTCTCGGGCTGGGCAAGGCGCGCCACGTTTCTCTGGGCCGTGCTTCCGCTGCTCGCGATCAGTTTTTTTGAAAAGATCACGTTCGGTACCCGGCACGTTGCATCCATGCTAATGGACCGCCTGATGGGATTTGCATCGGAGGCGTTCGTCTTGACACCGCGGGGCGCACATAATACGCCCACGGTCGACTCGCTGGCGCACCTTACTCCGGGACGATATCTGAGCACACCCGGGTTATGGATTGGCCTGGCATTCGCAGTTGCATTCATCGTCGCGGCGATCCGCATGCGCCGTTATCGGGGACCTCTCTGACCCTCGCCCTCTTCGCTTAACTATTTCACAACCAGCAACCGAGATGGCAATTCGCAGCGTTGAAACATCACCGCAGATTTATGGCTCCCAGCTTTGCCGATCGCATATTCCCGGTCATTCTCATTCCGGCCTTGGTTGCGGAGTTGTCACTCTGCCTTTGGCTGCTCGCAAAGGGAGTGAGTGTTGTGCGGTGGAAGTAGCGGGTCGCCCGCCGTTATCACGGACCACTTTGAATCATCTGGAAACGCACTAACAAAGGAAATCCATGCATCCCACTGTCAAAGCCGCTCGTATCGCCGGCGTCGTATACTTATCAATGGTATTGACCGCGCCATTCACATTGCTCTACGTACCGGGCAAGCTCATCGTGCGCGGAGATGCCGCCGCCACGGCCAACAACATCCTGGCGCACGAGACAATGTTCCGTCTCGCGATCATCGGCGATCTTTTTGCGGCGGTAATTTTCATTTGTCTGGGCATCGCGCTCTACCGATTGCTCACCGGCGTAAACAAGACTTGGGCGATGATGATGCTCGCCTTAGTTTCGGTTTCGGCCGCGGTCGGATTTTTCGACACGCTCAACAATATCGCCGCTCTAATTCTCTTTCGCGGCGGCGATTTCCTCAGCGTATTCGATAAACCGCAGTTGAACGCGCTCGGTTATCTATTCATTCGCCTGCACAGCCAGGGAGTTTTCATGAACGAGCTCTTTTGGGGCCTGTGGCTTTTTCCCTTCGGGCTGCTCGTCTTCCGCTCGGGTTTCCTGCCGCGATTCCTAGGCGTTTGGCTAATGATAAACTGTTTCGGTTATGTGGCCCTGTGCATGATCGCGTTGCTCGCGCCGAACTACTACAGCGCCGCGTTTAGGTGGGCCCAACCGGTCCTGTTTGGCGAATTGGCCATAATGCTATGGCTACTAATCAAAGGGGCAAGAGTTCCATTCTCGGCCGCAGGGACGAGAAGACATTCTTTTGTAGGGGAAGCTACCACCGCGCCGACATAGCAAATCATGCAAGAACAGACTGCTATCGTTGGCCGCACTCATCGCCTGCCAGTGATGCCCGGGCGGGCGGAGCCCTCGCCCTGCAAGCAGACGCGCGGTATCATTTCCTTTCGTTAGGCATATGAAACGAATATTGAAATGGATCGTTCGCTTATTTCTTGTCCTCCTTGCGGTGACGGTCGTGTTCGTGTTTGTCGCCTACTGGAGATCGAATAACGACTGCGGACGTAGCATTCCAGCCGGAGCTGACCTGATGAAAGCGATCAGGTACTGCGAATATGGTCCACCTGATAAGGTTCTGAAACTTGAACAAGTCGAAAAGCCTATACCTAACGACAATCAGATTCTCGTCCGGGTTCGCGCCGTTTCCCTCAGGTTTTACGATGGGGGCATGATACGAGGCGGTGTCGGCAGGCTCGTCTTTGGACTTCGCAAGCCGAAAAACACCTGCCCGGGATCTGACTTCTCTGGAACAGTTGCAGTGGTCGGAAGGAACGTAACCGAGTTCAAGCCGGGCGATGAAGTCTTCGGGGTACGGGCAGGCGCGCTCGCCGAATATATTTGTGTTAGGCAGAACGGAGCGGTGGTTTCGAAGCCGGGCAACAGCACCTTTGAGCAGGCCGCATCCATCCCCACCGCGCTTGTTTCCTTACAGGGCTTGCGTGACACGGGGCGGGTGAAAGCCGGACAAAAGGTCCTGATCAATGGCGCCTCCGGGGGCGTCGGGACATTTGCCGTGCAGATCGCCAAAACGTTTGGCGCGGAAGTAACCGGCGTCTGCAGCACGAGAAACCTGGACCTGGTTCGATCGCTCGGCGCCGATCATGTGATTGACTATACGAAAGAAGACTACACCAAAGGCGATCAGCGTTATGACGTGATCTACGACCTCGTTAACAATCATTCTTTTGCAGAACGCCGCCGCGTCCTTAAGCCCGGCGGTATCTGTATTCTTGCCGGGATCGGCGGCTCTGGAATGCACAAGGAGACTTTATCCCGATTCGCCGGCGTGTTGCCAGCCGTGTTTCGCTCGAAGTTTTCAAACGAAAAGTTTGTCACCTTTGGCGTCGACTTTAACAAAAAAGACCTCGGCATCCTTCGCGATTTGGTTGAGAGCGGGAAGGTCGTGCCCGCTCTAACCAAAACATATCCGCTTACTGAAACCGCTGCCGCGTATACCTATCTTGAGACCGGCCACGCCCAGGGGAAAATCGCAATCACTATCGAATGAGACTCGTTAGGCGACTCTCAAAATGGATAGGCATCGTCACGCTGGTCGTGGTGCTCGCAGGCGCAGGGTTACTCTTTGTCGCCTATTGTCGGTCGACTAACGACTGCGAACGCAACGCTGCAACACCAACCCGCCCGATGAAGGCAATTCTGAGCTGCGAATATGGAGTAGAGAACCTTCAGCTCCGCGAAATCGAAAAACCGACGCCCCCGGATAATGAAATCCTGGTTCGTGTCCGCGCGGCTTCGGTCAATCCGGTCGACGGACATACGATCCGAGGCGGCTGGCTTATGCGGCCAATGAGTGGAATGCGCAAGCCGAAGAATACGCGATTCGGAACGGACTTTGCCGGCATCGTCGAAGCGATGGGAAAAAATGTAACGGAGTTCAAACCGGGCGACGAGGTTTTTGGCGCAAAGAACGGGGCCGTGGCGGAGTACATCTGCATTAAGGTCGAGCGCGGCGTGGTCATGAAACCGAGCAATGTCACATTCGAACAAGCCGGCTCGGTCGCCGTTGCCGGGCTGACGGCGTTGCAAGGTCTGCGCGACAAAGGGCACATTCAGGCCGGACAAAAAGTTTTGATCAACGGTGCATCCGGAGGAGTTGGCACGTTCGCCGTTCAAATAGCGAAAGCGCGCGGCGCGGAGGTCACGGCTGTTTGCAGCACGCGCAATGTCGATCTCGTTAAATCAATCGGCGCCGATCACGTGATCGATTATACCAAAGAAGATTTTACCAGGACTGATCAGCATTACGACATACTCTACGATTTGGTCGGCAACCACTCGTTTTCCGAGCGCCGCCGGATCTTGACGCCCAACGGCATTTGCGTTCTCGCCGGAGTTGGCGGAGCCGGGCTTCATCCGGGAATGTTGGCTCGAGTTGGCAGAAATTTCTGGGACGCTTTCCTATCCAACTTCACCGCCCGGAAGTTTGTCTTCTACATCGCGAAAGTGACTAAAGAAGATCTGAATGTTCTGCGCGAACTCATGCAATCCGGGAAAATCTCTCCGGTGATCGATCGAACCTACAAAATCAGCGAGACGCAAGCCGCGGTCCGCTATTTGGAAGAAGGTCACGCTCGCGGCAAGGTCGTAATCGTCACGGAATAATCACGATCGAATGACAACAGCCATCGACAACTCACAACGCGTCGCCGCCAGAATCGCCGGCTGGAGCGGCCTGCTTACTTTCGCCATCGTAGTCTTCGGCAACTACGTTTTGCTCAATCCCCTCTTTGTTGCAGGCGATGCGGCCGCGACCGCACAAAACATCGTCGCGCACCAAACTCAACTGCGCCTCACGGTGGTCTGCTTTTTGACTTACAGTTTGGGCGTCGTTGTTCTGCTGAGCGCGCTCTACATAATCCTTAAGCCGGTCAATCGCGGCCTCGCGCTGGCCGGAGCGCTTTTCCGCCTGGTGTTCGCTTTTTTGTGGCTTCTGTCGCCGCTCAATTTGCTCAGCGCGTTGCGGCTCTTGAGTAACGCGAAATACTTGCAGGTCTTCGAGAACGATCGGTTGCAGGCGCTGGCGAGATCAATCCTGGGCGCGGGTTTCGATGATTATTATCTCGGTCTGCCTTTTTTTGGTCTGGCCGCGACCCTTTGCGCGTGGTTGTGGCTCAAGTCGGGCTATATCCCGCGAGGATTGTCAATCTTCGGCGTAATCGCGTCCGCCTGGTGTGTGTTCTGCGCGTTTGTCTATCTCATTTTCCCTACCTTCAACAAGATCGTTAACGACTACATCTTCGACACGCCAATGGCTTTGTTCGAATTGACTGTGAGTGTTTGGCTTCTTGTTAAGGGATTGCGATCAGTCACGCCCGATCAAACGCAGACTGGTGTCAGGTAACTTTTGTCTCCAGATCAACCATTCATCCGGTTTATGAAAAGAATACTGAAGTGGATTTTCCGCATCGTCCTTCTCCTGCTCTTGCTCGCATTTCTTTTTGTTTTTGTCGCCTACTGGCGCTCGACTAACGACTGCGATCACTACGCAATTGCTCCGAGCAATCCGATCAAAGCAATTGTCTATTGCGAATTCGGCGGCCCTGATGTTCTCCAACTCAAAGAGATCGAAAAGCCGACTCCGGCCGATAACCAGATCCTGGTCAAAGTTCGCGCGGCTTCTATCAACCCGCTCGACTGGCATTTCATGGAAGGCACACCAATGATCGCTCGCGCTCTCGGAATGGGCCTGCGCAAGCCAAAGTCTACTCGACTGGGCGTTGACTTCGCGGGAACGATCGAAGCCGTCGGAAAAAATGTCACGTTGTTCAAACCCGGCGATGACGTCTTGGGCGGGAGAGACGGCGCGCTCGCCGAGTACATTTGCGCTCGCGAGAATGGTGCAGTGGTGTTGAAACCGGCCAGCGTCACCTTCGAGCAGGCGGCTTCTCTCGGAATCGCGGGAATCACTGCCTTACAGGGGCTGCGCGACAAGGGAAATCTTCAGCCGGGGCAAAAGGTCTTGATTAACGGCGCTTCGGGCGGCGTCGGTACTTTCGCGGTGCAAATCGCCAAGTCCATGGGCGCAGAGGTTACCGGTGTGTGCAGCGGGCGAAACGCCGAGTTGGTGCGATCACTCGGGGCCGCGCACGTCATTGACTATACCAAGGAGGATTTCACTCAGTCCGCGCAACGCTACGACCTGTTTCTCGACAATGTTCCGAACCATTCCTTGTCCGAATGCCGGCGAATCTTGAATCAGAAGGGGAAATACATCATGATTGGTGGCGGCGGACCCAACGACGGGCCGTGGCTCGGTCCTTTCGGTCGGGTCATCGCCATGCTTGTCTCATCCCCTTTTGTGAAACAGAGCATGGGCATGATGTTGGCGGAACTCAACAAGAAGGATCTGACCATCCTGAGCGATATGACACAGACTGGGAAGATGACTCCGGTCATCGATCGGCGTTACCAATTGGTTCAAGTTCCGGAGGCTCTCCGGTATCTCGAACAAGGACACGCCCGCGGGAAAGTAATCATTACTCTGGAATAGGGATATTCGGAGTCGCGACGGAATCGGGCGAACGAATGACCGGAGAGGCGCCGCGGCCCTCGCACTCAATCTAGAGTCGTCTGAAAACAAAAAAGGAACGGCAATCGCCGTTCCTTTTCTGTAACTATTGTTTGCGCGAACTACTTCAGCGAAACGTCGTCAATTCGGAACGTCGTCGTGATCGAGCTATCCATCGTGTTCCGGAACTGCAGGCGAATCGTCTGCCCTTTAAAGGCCGCGAGGCTAAACGATTTCAGCGAATAGCTGCCTGCGGTTGTTTTATCCTTGTTGCTGTAGGTCGCGACCGTCGAGAGCAATGTGCCAGTCGTACTGCGGACTTCGACGTACAAGAAGTCATAGGCCGTCGTTATGCCTTCGCTGGAGCTACAGTTGAACCAGAAATTCAAAGTCCCGGTAGCTGTCGATGGAATCGTGACCGTTTGGTAAACCTGTCCCGAAACGCTGTTGTTTACTCCAAAATACACATAGCCCGTCCCACCGTGGGGATAGTTACCGTTAGTAGTATAGAACGCGCCTGTGCCAGACAATACCCATGGCGATATGCTCCCTTCGAGCGCACCGTTGACGATCAATTCAGTCGGAGTCGGAGTAGGTGTCGCAGTGGGCGTTGGGGTCGGCGTGGGAGTCGCAGTTGGAGTAGGTGTCGGAGTAGGCGTAGGGGTAGCGGTTGGGGTCGGCGTCGGCGTCGGCGTTGGGGTTGGAGTCGGCGTGCCGGTTGCCAGCTTGAAACTGCCGATTCGGGTGCGCCAATTATAGGAAGCAGTCGTGCTATAATACTCACTCGTGAACCAGAAAGTCGTGTCATCAGTTGGGTCAAGCGTCAGCGCACTGTAATCGCCCCAACGGTTGCCACTCGCGCTCTGGCTTCCAGCGCCGGCAATGAATGTTCCTTCTCCCAGGGTCATCGTGTTGAGGGGATCGGTCGCCAATCGCCCGGTATAACGCAGTTGGGGGTGGATCGAGGAACTGGAGGCGCTGTAGGCGAGGCCGATATTCCCCTGCGCATCCATCGCGATGCTTCCCAGCCAACGCCAGGTCGTATCTGGTTGGTACGTGCTTTCCTGGTAAACCGAGACCGGCCCGGAAGTGACATTTCGTAACTCGAACCAGCGGATACCAGCGACGCCATTGGCGTTGACACTAAAATTTCCGACGACCGACTCATGATCGCTAAACTTGCGATAACCAAGCCGAAACATGAGGCGGTCGCCCAAGGCATCGAGATTGTTGGAGGACGTTACTCCCAACTGCGGGACACACGCCCGGGTTGTGGGACAAAGAGTGGTAAAACCAGCAGCGGTTGGCGTGGCGAAGGTCGTCCAGGTGGAAGTACTCGGAGTAGTGAAATCCACGTGGAAGTGGTAAACGTTGTATTTGCTGCTGCTTGGATAGCTGACGAAGGTCTCGGGGGCGCCCGTCGCGGGAAGCGTGGAGCCGTCGAGGTCTGCCGGCAGAAAGGAGGCTGCCGAGCTGCCCAGAGGT
>Ga0157375_10001198_pt1 | contig 22358 bp, 17 predicted proteins | sample M35metaG_FD_115311 | JGI IMG/M metagenome (GOLD analysis project Ga0157375, IMG submission 115311) | Miscanthus rhizosphere microbial communities from Kellogg Biological Station, Michigan, USA - M3-5 metaG | ecosystem: Host-associated > Plants > Roots > Rhizosphere > Soil | place: USA: Michigan... | reverse complement strand
ATGAGCTCGTGCGCGAGGCGCACGGCCATGCTCTTCTCCGACCGCGCACGCGCGGCCTCGATGGCCCAGCGCATCGCGAGCGTTTCGCGGCGCGAGGCCCGGACTTCGACCGGCACCTGATACGTGGCGCCGCCGACGCGGCGCGACTTCACTTCGACGGCCGGCTTGATGTTGTCGAGCGCGTGACCGAGCATCTCGAGCGCCCGGGTCTTGTCGTTGCCGACCCGCTCCGACATGCGGTCGAGAGCGCCGTAGACGATCTTCTCGGCGACGGATTTCTTGCCGCTCTTCATCACCATGTTGATGAACTTCGCAAGCATCGCGTTCCCGTACTTCGGATCGGGAAGCGAATTGCGATGGGGTGCTTGTGCTCTTCTAGACATTCAGATCGTCCTCGACGAATTCTTCTTACGCTTGGGCTTCTTAGCCCTTGGGCCGCTTCGCGCCGTACTTCGACCGGCCCTGGCGACGATCGCCGACGCCGCCACAGTCGAGCGTGCCGCGGACGATGTGGTAGCGCACGCCGGGCAAGTCCTTCACGCGGCCGCCGCGAATCAGCACGACCGAGTGCTCCTGCAGGTTGTGGCCCTCGCCGCCGATGTAGCTCGTGACCTCGAAACCGTTCGTGAGCCGCACGCGAGCGACCTTGCGCATCGCGGAGTTCGGCTTCTTCGGCGTCGTGGTGTACACGCGGGTGCAGACGCCGCGTTTCTGCGGCGAGGCGCCGAGCGCGGGCACGGTGCTCTTGGCTTTGCGGGTCACGCGCGCTTTACGAACGAGTTGGTTGGTCGTCGCCATTCATTGCTTCCAAATAAATTTTGGCCCGTTGCCGAGGGCTTCGGCATCCGGGCCAGCTTAGGAACCCCGCCGCGCCGGCTCGCGCTGGTTCTGGTAGCGCGGTGACCGGCTCAAGGTGCGGAGACGGGCGCGAATTTTAGGGTTCCGGGCTTCCGCGCGTCAACTCGGCGTGGTCTGGGCCGGGCAAGCGGGCGGGGCAACCCCCCGAAAAAAGAGCGGCGGGCCGAAGCCCGCCGCCAGAGTCCCGGAATTCCGGTCGAATCAGAAGTCCATCGTCATGCTGATGAAGTACGTCCGGCCGAGTGGATCGTAGGTCGCACCGTCCGTCACGTGGACCGGAGCCGCCCCGAACTGGTACGGCGCCGCCGAGGTCGGAACCAGCGTCGGATTGGAGAGGCCATAGTTCTTTGGCGGATCCGTATCGAGCAGGTTCTCCAAGCCGAACGACACCCTGTACTTGTCCTTGAATCGCATGCTCGCGTTCATCGAGAACAGACTGTAGGCCGGCAAGGAGTTGTACAGGCAAGCGATAGCCTGCGGGCCCGTCGTGCGGCACGCGTCGTTCTTGATCGACGGCCAATATTGGTGCTGCAGCTGCACGTTCCACATGCCTCGGCCGTAACCCACCGTCGTGAACACCCGGTAGTCGTAGTTCAAGCACTGGAGTTGTAGCGAGCACGCCGTATTCGGCGGCCCGAAACCTTTCCAATCCTTCGGCGCGAGCTGCGGCGTATCTTGCGTGATCTCGTGCAGGTTCAGGGTCAACGAGTTGTTCAGGGTGAGCGAGCCGCCCTTCCCCAACTGGTGAGCCCAGTTCGTCGCGAAGTCGACGCCTTCGAAGTCGGAATGGCCCGCATTGTTGAACGACCGGTTGATGATACCGCCCGCACCCGTGCCCGGATTGCGGATGATGTGCTGGCAGTCCTGGCTGTTGACATCGCCCGTCGGGTTGAACGTCCTATCCAGACACTTCTGGTACGTCGCGTCGGCGCCTTCGAGCGCGATCATCTTGTCGATCGTGATATGCCACCAATCGACCGTGAGTCTCCAGTCGTTGAACAACGACATCGCGACGCCGAACGTCCACGTGTCCGCCTGCTCCTCGCGCAAGTTCGGGTTGCCGAAGCTGTTCGGGATGCCCGCCGAGTCGAGCGCGTTGTTGCGAGCGGGATCGTAGTAGACCGACGCTCCGGCGCCCATCAACGCGGTGCAGATCGCCTTCGATTGCGCCGTCTGCGCGGGGTCTACGCCCGCAACGGGCGTCGCGCTGAACGTGCCGGGATTGGTGAGCCTATCGCCGCACCAGTCGCGCGTTGCACCGCCGGCGCCGAAAACCTGCGTGCGCTTGAGAAACAGCTCGCCCAAGTTCGGCGCGCGGAACGCGCGGTTGAAGCCACCGCGGATGCGATAGCGGTCCCCGATGCCCCAGTCGATCAACGCCTTGTAAGTGAACAGATTGGGCATCTGCTCCAAGTTCCAATCCGAGACACGGCCGCCTAGCTCGAGGTTGAAGTGCGACGCGATCTTCGGGCCGTTCGCAATGATCGGCACGAAGAGCTCGCCGTAGATCTCCTTCACGTTGAAATCGCCGGAGCTGTGCTCGGTCGGGAACAGGCCCGCGACCGTGTCGACCTCGTTCTGCTGGTCGCTCAGATTGTCCGGCGTGTAATCGAAGCTGTTCTCGCGATAGTCCATGCCGAGTGCGTACTGGAGCGAACCGTGCCTCATCTTGGCTAGGTCGCCGGTGAGGTTCATCTCGAAGATCGACTGCGTCATCTCCTGCACGTTCTTCAGCGCCGGTGCAATGATCTGGATGCAGTCCTGGCTCACCTTACGATTGTCCGCGACCGGCAACCCGGAGGTGCAGGTCGGCGAGGTCTCGGCGAAGCCGCCGGCCTCCCAAGGGTTGGGATCGAAGATCGCGTTGGTGCCGAAGTTCGGATACGACAGCACGTCACGATACGAGTGGAGTCGCGTCGAGCCCAGCTGGTCGACCACGTTGTCCGAGCGCCCCGTCGTGATCGAGGCGTCCCAGTGGCTGTTGCCGCTCGGGAGGTCGCCCTCGATACCCATCGTGAAGTTCATCGTCGTCGAGGTGTTGGTCGTCGAGCGCGCGGCTCCGATCGCGTTCCGCAACCAATCCGGCTCGCGGCTGATCCAAAGCTGCGCCTCTGGATCCACCGTCCGGGTCCGCATCAGGTTGTAGATTTGGGGCGGAACCGGCCATGCCTCCGACTTCGTGCAACCGGGTTGACCGTCGGCCCAGGGCAGGCCTGGAGTTCCGACCGCCGCATCGCAGTTGACGTGGAATCGGCCGTTCGGCGTATACGCCGCGTTCGTCACGCCCACGGCGCTGCAGCCTGGGCCTACCGCGGTGCACAGCGAATCCGGGATGTCGAAATAGGTGTTCGTGTTACCCCGGTAGAGCTGATTGCCGAACGGGATGCCCGCGCCCCACTGGTTGATGTTCGCGGACGCAAGGCCGAGGCTCGATTCCGTCTTCGTGCGCGAGACGTTGAACTGCCCGTTCAAGCGTATGTTGTCGGTGATGTCGAAATGGCCGCTGCCGAATCCCGCGAGCCGCTCGAGCGGAGTCGAGGCCCACTGGTACATGATGTTTTCTTTGATGCCGCCGTTCGGCATCCGAACGAACACCGGTAGGCCCTGGAAATTGCCGTCGAGGTCGCCGCTGCCGGTCTCTCCCCATACCGGCCCGTCGAACTTATAAGCGCCGCTATTCGGGCTGCCATTGTCCTGGAGGCCCGAGAAGACGGTGCCGTCTCGGTTTATGCGGAAGCGCGCGGGACCCGATGGATTACTGATGTTGTTCGACTGCCGGCATCCCGGTTGAACGTTACCAGGAGGAACAGGCAGCGGAAGGTTATTGGGATTGGGACAACCGGCAACCGGGAAAATCGCGTCGACGGCTGCCTGTGTCGGATTGTTCGGGTTGGCTGCACCGCCAGGTGCGGTGGCAGGCAAATTCGCTTGGGGCTCATTGGTGAACCACGTCGCGCTGCCGAACGCGAAACCGCCGCCCGGCGTGGCCGGATTCGCCATGTCCGCGACGCGCCAATCGCGCTGCCACGTGTACTCCTTCGTACGCGTGTTGCGCTCGATGCCGAACATCACGTTGCCGCGGTTGTTGGCCGAGTTGACGCCGAAGAGGCCCGAGATCGTGGTCGTCTGGTTGCCGCCGTGCTGCGTATCGCCGAAGCGAGCGTCCACCGACGCACCCTCGAAGTTGTCCTTGAGGATGAAGTTCACGACGCCGCCGACGGCGTCCGCGCCGTACACGGCCGAGGCGCCTCCGGAGATGACCTCCACGCGCGAAATGGCGGACGACGGAATCGAGTTCACGTCGACGACCATCGTCGGGTTGATCGGCATGCCTCGCTTGCCGTTGATCAGCACGAGGTTTCGGTTCGGGCCGAGGCCGCGCAGGCTGACTGTGGCCGCGCCGACCGTATTGGTAGCCGTGTTCTGCACGTCGCCGGTGGTGAATTGGGTCACCGCGGGCACGAACTGCGGCATCTTGTTCAGAACCGTTTCGACGCCGATCAAGCTCGTTTGCTCGAACGCCTGCTGATCGACCGTCTGCAGCGGACTGTTCGCCGAGAAATCTTGCTTCTTGATGCGCGTGCCGGTGACCGTGATTTCTTCTACGGTCCGTTCCTGTTTCGGCGCCTCCTGAGCTCGAACATGGCCGGCGGATGAGACCGCAAGAATAGCCGTTATTGCCGAAGACAAAGCGCAGAGACGCGGGCCAGTGCCCGCATTCCTAGTGCCCTTCATTTTCCCTCCCCCAAGGTCTAATGATGGTGTAACAGCGGCTCAGCGTCCGATGCACCCCTGTGTGTTAGTGTCCCTACCACCCCGCGATTTGGAAGCTACCACCGCCGGGACGTTTACACAACACTTCCTTTTTTGGAAGGGCCGGCCCCGCGTCAGCGAAGTGTTCGCGGCCGATTCGAGGTTGTCGCGTTCGGGCAAAGACCTACACGGAGCTAGTGCTGCGCGTCATCCGAAATGGTGACGCAACAGTCGTCCTCACTCCCATACGGATCAGCCGCTTGGCAACGCCTGATTTCAAGAACGATACGTGCGAGCAGCCTCAGGCTCGCGCCGCGATCGCACCTCAAGCTCGCTTGCCGCTTCCGCGACGAGTCCGTTTCCGGAGCCGCACTGAGGTCGCATCTGCGCATCGGAGATGCCGCTCGAGCGTACGATACGCGCGGCGTACTTAACGTTTGCAATCGCGAGAGCGGAGAGACTCGGTAGGAGCAATGTCGGAGCTCAGCGCAGATCAGGCCTTCGCGCTCGCGCTACAGCACCATCGAGCCGGCCGTCTCGCCGAGGCGGAGCGCGGCTATCGCGAGATACTGCGACGCGAGCCGGAGCACGCCGATTCGTTGCATTTGCTCGGCGTGATCGCGATGCAAAGCGGGGACTTGCCTTCGGCTCTCTCGCTCGTTCAACGCGCGGTCGCTTTGCGGCCCGACGCGGCGGTTTGCCGCAACAACCTCGGCCAGGTCCTCGATCGGCTCGGGCGCTACGACGAAGCCGCTCGCTGTTACGAGGCGGCCATCGAGCTCGATCCAGGCTATGCCGAGGCGTACAACAATCTCGGCTTCCTCCTCGCCCGGCAGGATCGGCTGACGGAAGCCGACGCGCTCTACCGAAAGGCGATCGATCTCGAGCCGGAGTACGCCGAACCGCATACGAATCGCGGCAATCTCCTCAAGGATCGAGGCGAGCTCGACGCGGCGATCGCTTGCTATCGCCGCGCCATCGAGCTACGCCCCGATTTGTCGGCTCTCCACAGCAATCTACTCCTGCCGCTCCACTACCATCCAGGCTATTCGCCGGCCGACCTCCTGCGCGAGCATCGCGCGTGGGCCGAGCGGCACGTTGCGCCACTCGCCGCCGCTCGCCGTCCTCATGCCAATGTCAGAGACCCGGACCGCCGACTGCGCGTAGGTTACGTGTCGCCGGACTTTCGCGAGCATTCCGTCGCGCGGTTCGTTCTGCCGTTGTTCCGGGAGCACGACCGGCGGCAGGTCGAGGTCTTTGGGTACTCCGACGCGCCGACGCCGGACGCCGTCACCCGCTTGGTGCGCGAGCACGTCGATCAGTGGCGCGACGTCGCGACGCTCGGCGACGAGAAGCTTGCCGAGGTCGTGCGTGCTGATGGAATCGATATTCTCGTGGACCTCGCGGCGCATTCCGGCCACAACCGGATGCTCACGTTCGCCCGCAAACCGGCGCCGGTCCAGGTCACGTATCTCGCCTACTGCAGCACGACCGGCTGCGACGCGATCGACTATCGACTGACCGATCGTTTTCTAGACCCGCCAGAGCAGCGCGGGGACTATACCGAGGCGTCGATCCACCTTCCGCACTGCTATTGGTGCTATTCCGCGCCGCCGCTACCGGGCTCGCTGCGTCCCTCGACGGAGCACCGCGTCGGCCCTCTCACATTCGGTTGCCTCAACAATTTCGCCAAGGTTACCGATGTGACGCTCGAGCTCTGGGCCCGACTGCTGTGCCGCGTGCCCGAGGCCCGGCTGCTCGTCTACGCGCGCACCGAAGCGCATCGCGCCCGCGTGTGGCGGGCTTTGGGCGAGGGCGGCGTCGACGAGTCACGCGCGGCTTTCGTGGGCCGCCAACCGCTCGCGGACTATCTCGAGACCTACCGACTAATCGATGTCGCGCTCGACCCGCACCCTTATTGCGGGGGGACGACGACATGCGATGCGCTCTGGATGGGCGTGCCCGTCGTCAGCCTCGCGGGCCGGACGGCCGTGTCGCGAGCAGGGGCGACGCTGCTCGCCAATGTCGGCCTTGCGCACCTCGTGACACGAACGCCGGAGCAGTACGTGGAGCTCGCGGCCGCGCTGATCCGCGACGCCGCCGGGCTCGCTGCGTTGCGGCGCGAGCTGCGCGAGCGCATCGAGTCCTCGCCGGTGATGGACGCCCGACAGTTCGCCCGCGACGTCGAAGCGGCGTTCAGGATCGGTTGGAGGGCGTGGTGCCGCGAACCCGACCGCCGTTCGCCGAGAATGACGCCGCGCTGAGCCGAAACGGGCTGGCTCAGCGCGCCTCTAGCTCGCTATCCGCGATCCGGCTGACGATTTCGTTGTGCTGCAATGGCGTGACGCGCTCCTGATCGAACGTGTAGATCGCTTTGAGGTAGGAGCGGTCCCAATCGGTCAGCCCCGAATAGGCTGTCGGGTTACTGAAGAGATTCAGGATGCTGTCGAACTCCGCCGGATTCGTTTTCGGGTTGATCTGCGCGAGCGACACGACGGCGAGATAGTCGGCGAGCTGCTGCCACGTCGTCCCGGTCAGCCTGGTCGCATCCACGATGATGATCACATCGAAGAGCACGTCGATGGTGCCGTTGTGGATGCGGGACGGACCTTCCACCGTGACCTGCGGCGGACAGAACGCCTGAGCGCAAGTTCTATCCGCCGGCACTTCGATCGCAAGCCCGTGGTCGTGCGCCCCGATCGGCATGCTCACGTGCCACCAGCGCACGGGGCGTTCGGATTTCACGAAATCGTCGAGCGCGGCGCGGCCGAGATCCGCGCCGGCGAATCCCGCCATCGGCCGAAACATTCGCGGCTCGCTCTTGACCATGAACGACGCCGTCTCCGTCGCGTTGGTTGCGAAGACGATGTTGACTTGAGGCGTGCACCCGGGCTCGCCCGGCTCGAGCCCGAGGTCGATCGCCTGGCGCGAAATACGATCGACGACATAGTGAGCGGCCGTGGCTTCGAGATTGTGGACGCCGATGCACACCCTGCGATCCCAGCGCGCATAGCCTCGCCCGTTTGCCGGCTTCGCGACCTGCTTGAGGAACTTGTCGATGTAGATACGAAGATCGGATTCGATCTCGCTCATTCGCCGCCCGCGAACGACGACTTCGTCCACCGGTTGCGACGCGTCGGGCGTGCGAGCCGCTCCTTGCGGCGCTGAATCCTGTGCGAGCCCCGGTGCCGCCATCAGGACGGCTACCATCGGCGCCCAACCAAAAGCGGCGCAAAACGTCTTGGGCTGGATCATCCGCCGGAGCTAGCGCCTAGCGCACCCGCTCGACGTTGATTTGGCCGTGCAGCTCCGGAGCTGTGAGGCGATAGCCGAACTGCGTCTCACGCACCCGCACGACCAAACCCGTATGCAGTGGGTATGGCATCGGGTGCGCCTGCCGCCAAACCTGTCCGTTGTCGAGTGTGATCACATAGGCGTTCGGAACCGTTTGGCGCAGCTCGGTCACTGTCGCGACGATTTCGATCGGCTCTGGCGCTCGCGCTCGCTCTGGAACGGGCTCCGGGAGGCCGAAGTTTTCGACGGCGCGCGGATCGCTTGCGGATTTCTGGCTTTGGACGGCGGGCGCCGTGCTCGGGCCGACAGGCTCGGCCGCGGCGCCGGTCGCTGGGGCACGTTCGGCGCCGCCGGTGCTGGCTCCGTTGCTGGCAGCCGCGCCGACTCCCGTGACGGCAGCCGCGCCGGCTCCCGCGACGACAGCGGTGTTGGCAGCCGGGTTGGCACCCGCTGCGGCAGCGGTGCTGGCAGCCGTACTGGCTCCCACGCTCGCACCTGCGTTGGTACTCGTTGCGTCGCTCGCGCTCGGCGCTGCGGGGTGCTGCCGCGCTGCCTCGACCCGAGACTCGAAGCACGCCAGCCGCTCCTCGGGCTTCTCGAGCGCGACACAACTCTCCACGTCGATGTTCAAGCCCTTCGGAGCCTGAGCGACGGCTAGTTGAGACGCGCCCACGAATAGCGCGATCGGGACGATCGTCCGAAGAGGATGTTTCTCGTTATGGATCCTTGCCATCTGCGCGCGTTCCTTCGGCTTACGCGAGACTTGCGCAGTTTAGGCGCGTCGCGCCTGAGCGCATAGTGCGGCGCATCGGCACTCTGGCCTGCCTGCCTTTTCTTCGTTGCGAGACCACGCTATAAGAAGGGGGTACAGGCTCGTAGTCACTGGGGGGACCATGGCTCGTACCAATCGTTTGTTATGGCTTGCTTGCGGCGCGGCGGCGTTCTTCGCGATCGTGCCCGGGACGCGCGCACCGGCCGACGAAAAAGGTAAATCCGCAAAGGATCTCGACCACACGCCCGTCGATTGCGTCTCGATGTCTTCGATCAGTCGCAAGACGGCGATAGACAACAAGACGATCTTGTTCTCGTTGAAGGGCAATAAGTTCATGCGCGTCGACCTTCCCGGAGCATGCCAGAGTCTGACGCCGGGCCAGACACAGCTGATATTCATTACGGCCGATTCCAGCGCTGGGAAGCTCGCGAAGCTCTGCAGTCACGACTCGTTCGGCGTCGAGCACAGACCCGGCAGCGGATGCCAGCTCGCAAAATTCAATCCGATCACGCCCGACGAAGCGTCGCAGCTGCTCGGGACGGCAGGAGTAAAGTAGCGCACTGGGAGTGTTCGCCGGCACGTCGCTAACGGCGCCGTGCCGGATGCCGACAGGCGGGATGGCATCCGCAGGGCTCGTGGGGAGCCGTCGATGCTCTTAGCCGAATTGCGTCGAGTGTCGAAAACGATCGCAGGAATGTGCGTCCTGCTCGCCCTTTGCGCGCCTTCGACGACGCTATCGCAGCTTGCCGCGCAAGACAAAATCGAAGACTTGCTACGAGCGGTCGCCGACATAGAGTCGCGCGACGGTGCGAACTCCGAAGAGTTGATCGAGCCTCTCACGACCTTGGGTCGGCTCTATCAGGACGGCGGAAAGCCATTTCAATCCGCGGCCGCGACTCGACGCGCCCTGGAATTGACTCACGTCAACGAAGGTCTCTACACCCTCGAGCAAGCCCCATTGCTCCGCTTACAGATCAGCAACGCCGAGGCAATCGGCGATCCTCGCTCAGCCTGGGAGATCGAGCAGCGGCTGCTGGCTCTCGCGAGCCGACATCCGGACGACGTGCGGGCAGCCCGGATCCTTCGCGAGACCGCCGATCGGCGGATGGATGTGCTCGATCGATACAGCGCCGGAGAACAACCTCCCGAGATCGAGCTCGGGTGTTACTACGGGGCCGAATCTTGCAAGGCCGGCGAGAAGGACGTCGCGAAGCGCCGCCTCCTTTTCGAGGCGCAGGCGCTCTACTCGCAAGCGGTGAACGTGCTACTACGCACCGAGCACTACCCAGGCGACGAGATCCAATCGCTCCTCGAGAATCTCGTCGGCAACACCTATCGCTATGGAAACCCGAGACTGGGCAAGCATAGTCTCGTTTTCCTCCTCAACTGGCAGAACGCGAATGCAAGACCGTGGTCGGAAAGAATCGAAACGCTGGTCGAAATAGCCGATTGGGAGTTGTTTAACTCGAAAAGCGGCGAAGATGACCATAGAGCGTTGAACGAATACAGGCACGTGTACGAGTTGCTCACTGAGGAAGGGCCACAGGAATTGCTCGAGCAGATCTTCTCGCCGGAGACCCCGATCGTTCTGCCGACGTTCGCCCCGAATCCGCTAGCTCCGGACCGGGAACAGCGCGGCAATCGACACGTCGACGTCGCATTCGAGATCGATCAAATCGGTAAGAGCCACCACATTCGGGTCCTGCCGACGACACCGGGTCTCGGGCGAGCGGCGGAAAAGGAGCTGGTGCAGCTCATCGCGCGCAGTCACTTCCGACCGCGACTCGTCAATGGCCGGCTCGCCGATAGCGCACCGGTCGTCGTGCGGTACTACTTCGAATAGAAGGCAGCGGCCGTCCTCATGATCGGCGTGGGCGCCACGGCGGCGCAGACTCACTGCCAACGTTTCCCGCCGATCCAGGCGACTAGGCTCCAGCGCGTGCCGCGCGTCACCGGCGTCACGCGGTGCAGCATGAAGCTCGGAAAAACGAGGAAGGTGCCCCGACTTCGGTCGAGCTTGTAAGGCTCCTTGTCGTACAGCAACTCGAGATCCCCGCCTTCGTAGTCGTCGCTGTTGGAGAGCTGGATCGTGATCGAGAGCTTCCGCAACGGCCTCGCCCCCGAGAAATCGGTGTGCCAACCGTAGAAGCCTTGATCGGCGCTGTCGTAGCGGGCGAGCTGAAGCTCGCTTTCCACGCCACCGAGGTCCACGCAGAAGAAGAGCCGATTGCACTCCCGGGCGGCGGTCCAAACCCGCTCGTAAAGCCAGCGATACTTCTCGATCAGACCGAGATACACGACTTGCGAGCGCCGAATCGTGGGATCGGTGTGGCCGTATGCGAGCTTGCCCTCCGCAACGAACGCAGCGTGCTCGGCGATCAACCCATCCATCTCCTGCTCGGTCAGAAACTTCTGCGCCGTCGCGTGGGGCTGGAAGTAGGGTTGCTCTTCTTTTTCCTTCGCCATGATCTTAGGAAGCGTATCCGAGCGCACAGATCTGCGCACGCACGCTCGCCCTAGCGAGCGTCGTCACGATTTGGCGGAGGGCGGCCGGGTCGCTCTAGCTACCGCTTGAGGCCCTGCATTCGGAGCAGCATGTCTTGCGCCCAAATCCGCTGCGCTTGATCAAAGACCTTCCAGTCGTTACGCGTCATGCATTGCACGCGCTGCTGGTTGGACCCCTGTACCAGCATGTCGCGGCACGTGACGGGGTTGGCATCGGCAAGCTTCGCGACTTCAACGGTCCGTACGGGCTCCGTCGTGGCAGCGGCTGCTGTGTTGCCGGGCGAGCCTCCGGGCTCCGAAGCGGCCGCCGGACCGGACCCGGGTGCGGCCGCGAGGCCGGTCGCTGCCCCGGGCTCCGGCGCGGCCGCGCTCGCCGCCGGCACCGCAGGATCTCCGGCCGGTTGCGTGGGCGCCGATGCACAGCCTGCAAAGGTGAGGATGCCAACCAACACGAGACGGCACTCGATGCTCATCGTGAACCTCCGCGCCGGGCGTGAATTTCGAAGGCTACGCCGGGGAATGGCTATCGTCCACAGGGCGGCCGCGCCGCTACGGGAGCCAAAAGAGCCACGGTTGCGACGGTCTCACGGCTCGGCCCGGACCGCCGAGCGCGCCCGGAGACTTACTGTGCTTTGCGGTGCAGGACGAGCGGCGCCGTCGCGTCGCCTCCGAAGGTTTTGCCGCTCCATTTGCCGTTGAGCGTCGCGCCGTCCGCGCTCAATTGCCCTTCCCATGACGACTTCGTAGACGGCATCGAGAAGCGAACCGTGTTGCCATCGACGGCGATCTCGATCGGCGTCCCGCCTTGGGGACCGGCGCTGGCCCAGGTGCCGCTGAGCTTGCCGTCGCTGTCTACGTTGATCGCTACGACGACAGGCAGCGTAGTGGTGGTAGTGGTGGGGGAGCCCAGCTCTTTGCTCGCTGCTTTCTTTTGCGCCCGCGGCGTGAGCTTGCCTTCCCATACCCCCGCGAGCGCCGGCAGACCTTGCTCCGCATCGACGACGACGGCGGCCGAGAGCATTGCGATCGTAAATGAAAAGAGTAAAGACCTGCCGAGACGCATTCGAGTCCTCCCCCGGTACCGGCGCACGCGATCGTCACTTTACAACGACACACACCCCGACGATCAGATATTCCCGGGTCCTGTCGTTAGCGTCGTGGATTGGCGCCTGGATTTCCGGCCGATCAGTTCTTTTTCGAAGGATCGGGCGTGGTATCGGCCGGCGCGGCCGGCGCGGGATCGGTCGGCGGATCGGCACACGTGCAGTGCAGATCGCGCACGCGCACGGTGACGAGATCCACGTTTTGCCCGATGGGATAGTCCGCCGCGAATTTTACGTCCGGACCGTCGCTGCGCTGCCACTTGTCGCTGAATTCGAGCGAGTTGACCTCGCCCTTCTCGTCCCGGATGCGCACCACGATGTTGTAAGTTCCGGTCGAACCCGTCGAGCAGTTCTTGATGTTGATCGCGCCGTCGGTGCGCGCAACCGTGTTGCTTTGAAAGTAATTGGTCGTAGCAGTGGCTTCGCATTGGGGCGCGCTGAGCTGTGGAGGCGCGTCGAGCGACACCTTGAGCTGCTGCTCCGTTCGCACGGTCGTCGCCGCAGCTTCCGGCTCACAGTTCGCTCGCATGCGGGAGCCACCTGGAGCCCCCTGGCAGTTCGGTACGTCGTCGCGAACTCGGCCTTGACGACCGGTGGTCGGCACGCCCGAGGGCGCCTGGGCCTGGGCGAAGACGGTCGAGACGGGAACTGCCAAGGCCGACACTATGACCGCTAAAGTGACGTGGGTCCGGCTCATTTCTTCTCCCAGGGGTCGGGCGCCGGATCGGCTGGCGGATCCGCGCACGTGCAGCGCAGATCGTGCACATGGACGTTGACCAGCTCCTCGCCTTGCCGGATCGGATAGTCAGCCGTGAATTCGACGTCCTGACCATCGGTGCGCTGCCACTTGTCGCTGAAGTCGACCGAGTTCACGTCGCCCTTCTCATCGTGGACGCGTATCACGATGTCGTAGGCCCCGGCCGATCCCGTCGAGCAGTTCTTGATGTTGATCGTACCGGCGACGCGCACAACCGTATTGGTTTGGTAGTAGTTGGTCGTAGCCGTCGCTTCGCACTGTGAAGCGTTGAGCCGCGGAGGCGCCTCGAGCGAGATCTTGAGCGCGTGCTCCTTTCGCACCGTCGCTTCGGGCTCACAGTTCGGCCGGATGCGGGAGCCGCCTGCCGCCCCCTGGCACGTTGGTATGTCGTCGCGAACCACGCCTTGACGGCCCGTGGTTGGCACGCCCGCGGGTGCCATGCTCTGGGGGAAGACAGTCGAGACCGGAACTGCCAAGGCCGACAGTACGAGCACTGCAGCGACGTGGATCCGGCTCATCTTCAGCCTCCGACGACGTCTCTCTCGGCTGCGCAACACGAGCTAACACGCGCGCCGAAGCGTAGCACGGTTCGCAGTCGACCGATGCGGTCAGCGTTCGCCGACGAGGTCAGGGTGCGTAGCCATAGCGTCCGAGGACATCACGAACGTAGCCGGCGAATGCCATGAGCTCCGGCTCCCGGCGAAACGCGAACGCTCGGGTCCGTTCGAGGCCCTCGGCCAGTGTTTCGTCGCGCTCCGTCGCCGGAACGCCGCAGAACTTCGCAATGGTCGTAATCACCCGTTCCGGGTCCATCAGCAGATCCTCGTAGCGGACTTCGAGCGCGCGCTCCCCGAGCGCGGCGCACTCCTGACGCGCCTTGTCGACATACTGCTCCCACATCGTGAGCGCCTCGGCGATGGTCCAGCCACGCCGTGACGAGAGCACGCCGAGCGGGTTATCCCGGATGACAGTGAGCGCGGACGGAACCGACTCGCCCGTCGCGTCACGCATCGCCTTAGCATGCCGGCGCGCGAGACTCGCGGCGACGTCGACGCCGTGACGAACGATGTGGAGGGCGCGCAGGTTCGGAAACACCTGCTTCCACACCGGCAGCGTGAACGTGCTGCGAGGATCCTTCCAGCCGAAGAGCGTCATTTCGTCTCCGCTTTCTTTGAGATGCGAGCCCGATGGACCCGCGTACGCGTCGAACCGCTCCGCAAGCGCGTCGCGCGCGGTCGCCCCAAGATGCTCTACGACATTCGGCTGGGCGAGCATGAAATGCGCCGACATCGGCTCCGACCAGAACGCTCCGCATTGGTGAAGAATTTCTTCGTTGATCAGCATGAACGCGACGGACTCGAAATCCGCCTGGAGATCCGCGCCCATGAATACGCCCAGCTTGTCGAGGATCTCGACGAGCACACGCGTCCCGGAACGGTGCATGCCGATGACGACGATCGGGCTTGCCTGTAGCAGCCGTGGATTCATCAGCGTCAGCAGATCATCCAAAACGCGAGCGTCAGGCGCGGAAACTCGTAGAACGAGTTCTGCGGGTGATGAGCGGCGTGAAAGTACTCGGACGGAAACAACAGCAATCGCCCGGGGACCATGTCGACCGTCCCGACTGTTTGCCACCAGTCAGCGGCCGCGCCTCCCCAATAGTCGAGGCCCGTCTCCGCGAGCCGAGGATCTTCCTGAGCCGTCCGCGCGTACGCTTCATCCAGCACGAGGGAGCCCGATTTCTTGAAGCGGAAGAATGCGGTGCCGCCGGAGCACTCCTCGCGGCGGTTCAAGTAAACGATGCAGGTGAAAGACCGGCGCACGCCCTCCATGATGTCGCTGTGAGGGACCGCGAAGTCGGCGCGTTTCTCGCGGACCTGCATGAACCAGTTGACGTCCACGCTCGCGTCCGACGGCCTCGTGGTCACCGAGTAGACTTCGCGAATGATCTGCTGCGCGGCGGAAATCATGCTGTTCGGAGGCCGGATCGGGAAGCGCAGCCGGCAATCGTAGTAGTCGACGAAGTTCCTACCGTTTTTCTCGTGCTTCCAGTTGGCGGCGGGTGCGCTTCCGACCACCTGCCTTGCGTCCTCCGGATGCTCTAGAAAATCGTCGATCACGACCCTCGGGATCGACTTTGCGATGGGCTCCAAATCGAGCTTGAGATCCTTGCGGACATCGAACAGCTCGTTGAACAAGAAAGGCTTCGCGTCTTTCGCGCGCCGCGCCGTCGCGCTCGCCGCCGGCGTTGATCGCGCGGCGACGTCCGGGGCCAGTGCGTCGCCGGCTGACGCCGTCGACGGCGCCCGGGGCACGGAAATCTGCGCCGCGACCTCGCGCAGGTTCATCGCAATCGAGATCCTGACTTGATCGCTCTTGTTGCACTGTACGTAGTGCTGCAGCCACGACTCGAACATCACCAAGCGCCCCGGCTGCGGCTCCACCGCGATGTCGCGCCGCGTGAGCACGTCGTTGCCCGCCGTCTTGGTGAATTCTCTGTGGCTTCGACGCGCGCCGATCGGGTCGGGCATCACGATGCAGCCGCAATTCTTGGGCGCTTCGACGTAGTAACTACACGAGAGCAAGCTCCCATCGTGCGAGTGCTGGGCTTCTTGCGCACCGGGCTTGAAGACGTTGATCCAAGAGCGCTCGATCTCGAAACGCCGCGCGGGCAGCCGCAGCGCCTCGAAAAACGTCCTGGCCGCGCCGATTACGAATTGCTCGAGCTCGTTGAGCTCGGCGGCGCTCACGACCTGTACGTCGGGCTTGTAGTACGAGGTCGCCACGGACTCCTCGGGCGAAGGCGTGATGTCGCGCTTCGCGCCCTCGGACCCGAGATACGCGGACACCTTGCCGTGGATCGCGTCGCGTAGTGCCGGGTCGACGTCCTCGACGAGAAGCGGCACGCCGAAAAAGAAGTTGACTGCACCCAAGGCGCCGCTACCCGCCGCCAAGGCTGAAGTTGATGGCGATCGAGATTCGCTCGCGCGTGCCGCGATACGGGCGCACGCCGTGCGAGAGCCAGCTCGGGAAGACGACGCAGGCGCCGGCCCGTGGCGTGAGCCTCTGCGCCTCGCCGAGCGCCGCTCCGTCCGGGCCGGGGAACGTCAAATAAGGCGCGTACATGACCGGCGCGACGCCGCGCGGATCTTGAATCTCGAACTCACCGCCGAGCGAGGGGTCGGCGTCAATACCGCCGTCATCGACGTAGTAGGTGGCGGACCAGAGCGCGCCGGGATGTGTGTGGAACTGATTGCCATGGCCGAGCCGATTGACGTTGGCCCAGCAGTTGATCCGCCACGCGAGCTCGTGCCGCTGGCCGGCACGGTCCACCGTGAACTCGTCGGCGATGGCCCGCGCAAAGCTCAGCACCTTTTGCAGGGGCTCGCCCCCCCATTGATGTAGGTCCCACGTCGACTGCCAACCGCCTTGGTTGGAACGCTGCACCGACTCCGTTGCCGCCTCACGAGCAAGGATGATGCGCTTGAGCTCGAGGTTCAGCGCGTCCGCGTCCGGCATCGTGGCGATGATGAGGGGCGTAGGGAAAAGATCTATCCGCGTCGCTTGCAGCGCGTTGGGGCCCGCGGCCCCTTGTGGCCCGACGGATGACCTGCGGTCGGCCATGCCACTTCCGTTCCGATCGTCTGGAGTGCTCAGCATCCTATCGTTTCCGTGCAGGGAATTCAGCCGTTCGCTGCGACGAGCGCCGTTTGTCTCTGCGTGTCGGCGTCCTATATCCTGAAACCAAAAGGGGGGAAGACGAGCCGATGCTGACCGAGGAACAGGTTCACACGGCGGTCGCGAAGGGGATTGCCTTTCTCAACCGCACGCGCGAGCCGTACGGCTTGTGGTTCATGAGCATGATGCACCGGCTCTTCGGAGTCCCGGAGTTCGCCGACGCGCTCAAACGCTACGACGAGGTGATCGCCACGCGGCCTAAGGAAGAAGCGGCCGTTCTGCGCGTGCTTCGACGCCTCAACGACGCCAACAATCCGATTCAAACCGAGGACTGGGACCACGTGAAGATACTCACGGACCAGCTCCTCGCTTGTGCGCTCTATTGCGATCGGCTCGGCTTGCCGCCGGAGTTCGCGGTAACGCTCGAGAAGGGCGTGAAAGCGGGCGGATATGCGGCGACGCACGTGCTTCTCGCGTGGATCTGGCTTCATGACAACGGCGGCCGGCTCGCCGTGCGTGATGGGTTCGTCGAAGACATGTACCGAGCCGTCGCCGCGATCCTCGAGGATCGACCGACCATCGTGAACGACTTGAAGCTCGAGGCCGCGGCATTCCTCTGCATGGCGCGCCAGGGCAAGAGGGTGGAGCCGCGCTTTTTCCGACACGTCATCTCGATCCAGAGAGCCGACGGCGGCTGGGGCAAGCTCGACACTCCGGACCCTGCCAATCCCGACGAGTCATCTTGGCACTCGACGACGCTCGCCCTGTTGCTCCTTCTGCACGTGGAGTTTCCCGCTGCGCCGAAGGTCGGGGGCGTCGAGCAGAACGCTCAATCTTGAGCGACTCCGGATCCGAAGTCGCAGAGTAACCGCAGTAACGAATCAGGCCCCGCGCTCCGTGTGAGCTTGTGCGTGAGCTTGAAGACGGGGCTCGGCGGCGACGCGAGCGCGGCGACGTCGTCCGGCGTCGCGGGCGACGTCAATCGGCTGTCTTCGGGGCCGAAGTGAAATGCGTGCCGCGCCGGCAGGGACGGTGTCGCCTGCCAATCCGAACGAAAGCTCCGATCCTCTTCGTAGAGTGCCCCGAATAGCTCGTGGAACCAGAAGTAGTCGTGACGGCTTTCTCTGCCGGTCCAATACCCGGCGACGCTCGCTCGCCATTTCGAGACGATGTTGCAAGGGACGGACGCTGCGAGAAACCAGCTCGCGATCATCCTCTCCCGAGTCGGGCGCTCGAACGCAAAGAACCCGCTCCCCATGTGCTCCGGGAGCCACTCGTCGAGCGGTTTGGCGCAGATCGTCGTGGCATCGGCCCAGACGCCGCCATGGCTGTGCAGGATCTCGACGCGAATCTGGTCGGAAAATGCCTCCGGTTCCTTCGGAACTGCGGCGATCCGCGCGAAGGCCTCCGGGCTGACGTAGCGCGCGAGCTCGGTGCCGTCGATCGCGCGCACTTCCCACGCTGGATTCAACCTGCGCCAACTCGCCAAGGAGGCACGAGCGACGGGCGGCGCCTCGCTCCAGCCCTGGAGCCAGAGCAACCAGAGGACCTTGGGAAGGCTGGCCGTCACGCTAAAGCGCGATTCACTCGCACGGTCGAGGCGGCCAAGCATATCTACCGTGGTCGCGGCGGGGAATCCACGCGAGATGAAGCGCCGCCGGGCGTAGACGGCCCGGCGGCGCGAGTGGGCTCTCGATCAGGTCGAAGGCGTCTCCGCGTCGACCTCGGCCGGCTGAGTGCCGGCAGCCAGCGCGGCCGCGGCGGCCGCTTCCTGCGCGGCCTTCTGCTGCTGCGCCTCGAGCTCCTTGAGCTCCTCGGACAGGATCTCCTCCTGCGTGCGCCGGCGATCCTCGTGATGGGCGAAGCCCGTGCCGGCCGGGATCAGCCGGCCGACGATCACGTTCTCCTTGAGACCGCGCAGATCGTCCTTCAGGCCGCGGACCGCGGCTTCGGTCAGCACGCGAGTCGTCTCCTGGAACGACGCGGCCGAGATGAACGACTCGGTCGCGAGCGACGCCTTCGTGATGCCGAGCAGCACGGGGTCGTACGCCGCGGTCGTGCCGCCCTTCCTCTCGATCTCGCGGTTCGCCTCGACGACGCGGATCCGGTCGACCTGCTCGCCGCGCAGCAGTTTCGTCTCGCCCGAGGCCGTGATCTCGACCTTGCGCAGCATCTGGCGAATGATCACCTCGATGTGCTTGTCGTTGATCTTCACGCCCTGGAGCCGGTAGACGTCTTGGATCTCGCGGACCAGGTAGTCCGCGAGCTTCTCGACGCCCTGTAGCCGCAGGATGTCGTGCGGGTTCGGCTCGCCGTCGGCGATGATTTCGCCGCGCAGCACCTTTTCGCCCTCGAACACGTTCAAGTGCCGCCACTTCGGGATCAGCTCCTCGTGCTCCTCTTGCTCCTCGTCCGTGATCACTAGACGGCGCTTGCCCTTCGTCTCCTTGCCGAAGCTCACCGTGCCCGAGTACTCCGCTAGGATCGCGGGATCCTTCGGCCGGCGCGCCTCGAACAGGTCCGCGACGCGCGGCAGACCGCCCGTGATGTCGCGGGTCTTCGAGCTCTCCTGCGGCAACCTCGCGAGCACGTCGCCGACGGCCACCTTGGCGCCGTTCTCCATGCCGATCACCGCGCCCGAGGGCAGCGCGTACGCGGCCGGGATGTCCGTGTTCGGGAAGCTGATCGCCTTGCCGTTGCCGTCGACGAGCTTCGCGGTCGGACGGTATTCCGAGCTGCGCTGCGCCGCGTCGAGCACGACGACGCTCGTCAGGCCCGTGATCTCGTCGACCTGCGACGCGACCGTGACGCCGTCGATGAAGTCCTCGAACTTCAAGTAACCGCTGACCTCGGTGACGACCGGGTGCGTATGCGGGTCCCAGCTCGCGACGAGCTGGCCCGGCTTGACCGCCTCGCCGTCCTTCACGCCGAGCGTCGCGCCGTACGGCACTTTATAACGCTCGCGCTCGCGGCCGAACTCGTCGATCACGGCGAGCTCGCCCGAGCGAGACGTCGTGATCCGGTGGCCCTTCTGCTCGTGAGTCACGGTCTTCATGTTGATGAAGCGCATCGTGCCCTGGCTCTTGACCTCGACGCTGTTCACCGCGGCCGAGCGCGACGCCGCGCCGCCGATGTGGAACGTGCGCATCGTGAGCTGCGTGCCGGGCTCGCCGATCGACTGCGCGGCGATCACGCCGACGGCCTCGCCGCGGTTCACGCGGTGGCCGCGAGCGAGGTCGCGTCCGTAACATTGCGCGCAGACGCCGTACTCGTTCTCGCACGTGATCGGCGAGCGCACGAGCACCTGATCGATGGAGTACGCCTCGAGCTTCTTGACCGCGCTCTCGTCGAGCAGCGTGCCGGCCTCGAGCACCACTTGATCCGAGCCCGGAGCGAGCACGTCGACCGCGACCGCGCGTCCCAAGACGCGCTCGCGCAGCGGCTCGACGATGTCGCCGCCCTCGACGAGCGGGGTCATCAAGAGACCCGTCGTCGTGCCGCAGTCGATGTCGGTGACGACGAGGTCTTGCGCGACGTCGACGAGGCGGCGGGTCAGATAGCCCGAGTTCGCGGTCTTGAGCGCCGTGTCGGCGAGACCCTTGCGCGCGCCGTGCGTCGAGATGAAGTACTGCAAGACGTCGAGGCCTTCGCGGAAGTTCGCCGTGATCGGCGTCTCGATGATCGATCCGTCCGGCTTCGCCATCAGGCCGCGCATGCCGGCGAGCTGACGAATCTGCGCCGCCGACCCTCGGGCGCCCGAGTCGGCCATCATGTAGATCGAGTTGAACGACTCCTGCTGGCCCGTCTTGCCGTTGCTCGTGACGTTCTCGACGCCGAGCTTCTCCATCATCGCCTTCGCGACTTGGTCGTTCGTGCGCGACCAGATGTCCACGACCTTGTTGTAGCGCTCGCCGTCCGTGACGAGACCGGCCGCGTATTGGTCCTGGATGTCCTTCACCTCGTTCTCGGCCGACTCGAGGATCTTCTTCTTCTCGACCGGCACGACCATGTCGTTCACGCCGAACGACACACCGGCTCGGGTCGCGTAGTGGAAGCCCGTGTACATGAGCTGGTCCGCGAACACGACGGTCTCTTTGAGACCGAGCTGCCGGTAGCAGAGGTTGATCGTGGCCGAGATCGCGCGCTTGTTCATCGCGCGATTGATCTGCTCGAACGACATGCCGGGCGGCAGGATCTCGGACAAGAGCGCACGGCCGACCGTGGTCGTCGTGAGCTTGTGCGTGTCGATGCCGTCGACCTTCTCGCGAATCCGAACCTTGATCTTCGCGTGCAGCTCGATCGCGTTCGACTCGTAGGCACGATGCACTTCCTCGACGTCCGCGAACACCATGCCCTCGCCCTTCGCGCCGACGCGCTCGCGAGTCATGTAGTAGATGCCGAGCACGACGTCTTGCGACGGCACGATGATCGGCTCGCCGTTCGCGGGCGAGAGAATGTTGTTCGACGACATCATCAAGGCGCGCGCCTCGAGCTGCGCCTCGATCGACAGCGGCACGTGCACCGCCATCTGGTCGCCGTCGAAGTCCGCGTTGAACGCGGTGCAGACGAGCGGGTGCAGCTGGATCGCCTTGCCCTCGATCAGCACGGGCTCGAACGCCTGAATGCCCAAGCGGTGCAGCGTCGGCGCGCGGTTCAGCATCACCGGATGCTCGCGGATCACCTGCTCGAGGATGTCCCAAACCTCGGGACCCTCGCGCTCGACGAGCCGCTTCGCGGCCTTGATGGTCGTCGCCTCGCCGCGCAGCTGGAGCTTCGAGAAGATGAACGGCTTGAAGAGCTCGAGCGCGAGCTTCTTCGGCAGGCCGCACTGGTGCAGCTTCAGCGTCGGGCCGACGACGATTACCGAACGACCCGAGTAGTCGACGCGCTTGCCGAGCAGGTTCTGGCGGAACCGGCCCTGCTTGCCCTTGATCATGTCGGCGAGCGACTTCAACGGGCGCTTGTTCGTGCCCGTGATGGCGCGGCCGCGACGGCCGTTGTCGAGCAACGCGTCCACCGACTCCTGGAGCATGCGCTTCTCGTTGCGCACGATGATGTCGGGCGCGTTGAGCTCGAGCAGGCGGCGCAGGCGGTTGTTGCGGTTGATCACGCGCCGGTAGAGGTCGTTCAGGTCCGACGTCGCGAACCGGCCGCCGTCGAGCGGCACGAGCGGACGCAAGTCCGGCGGCAGCACGGGCAGCACCGTCATGACCATCCACTCGGGCTTGTTGTTCGACTCGAGGAACGACTCGAGCAGCTTCAAGCGCTTCGACAGCCGCTTGATCTTGGTCTCGGAATTCGTGCCGGCGATCTCGTCGCGAACCTTGTTAACCTCGATGTCGAGGTTCATCGCGGCGAGCAAGTCGCGGACGGCCTCGGCGCCCATGCGGGCGTCGAACTCGTCGCCGTACTGCTCGATCGCCTCGAGGTACTGCTCGTCGGACAGGAGCTGGCCGCGCTGCAGCGGCGTCATGCCCGCGTCGACGACGACGAACGCCTCGAAGTACAGGATCCGCTCGATCTCGCGCAGCGTCATGTCGAGCATCAGGCCGATGCGCGACGGCAGCGACTTCAGGAACCAGATGTGCGCGACCGGGCTCGCGAGCTCGATGTGCCCCATGCGCTCGCGGCGCACCTT
>Ga0157375_10001195_pt1 | contig 22393 bp, 18 predicted proteins | sample M35metaG_FD_115311 | JGI IMG/M metagenome (GOLD analysis project Ga0157375, IMG submission 115311) | Miscanthus rhizosphere microbial communities from Kellogg Biological Station, Michigan, USA - M3-5 metaG | ecosystem: Host-associated > Plants > Roots > Rhizosphere > Soil | place: USA: Michigan... | reverse complement strand
GTGATCCAGTAGTATCTGGAATCCTGGCATAGCGAATCATCCTATAATTGGTTACCTCTAGTTTTTTGGGTCCCAAAGTCTTTTACTCCTGATAAACGCCGTTCACGTCAAGCCGTCCATCGATGCCGGAAAGCCGACTTCCCGGTACTAATCCAACACCCTCGCACTGTCGCTACGTACCGACATATTCCGTCCAAGTGAACGTAAAGCCGGATTATCGAAATGGACGACGCCCCGACCTAGGATCTAGGCCAACGCTCCGTGATTGGAGCAAGTATAATTCTAGGCGCTGATCCAAAATCGAGAGACAAAAATGGCCCCTCAAATTGGCGCGAAAAATTTCACCCTAATACTGGCTGGAGCATCGGCACTGGTTAGCGGGATGTTGATATACGCGCCGCGCATCCTGGCACAGGTCACGGTCACTCCGAAATTCGAAGTTGCCTCTATTAAGGCCGGCTGCGGTGGCTCTGGCGGTAGCGCCGCGCTCAAGGGCGCAGGTGCAGTTCCCTCTCCCGGACGATTTATCCAATGCGGTGTTTTGAGATCCTTCATTCAGGCGGCCTACGTTCGGTACGCGGACGGTCGTGACAATCATAGTCCTCCGGGCCTTGTTCCAATCGAGGGCGGTCCGGACTGGGCCAAATCTGATCGTTATCAAATCAACGCAAAACCTGAAGGCAATCCGCGCGCCGAAATAGTTCAGGGACCGATGTTGCAGGCCCTTCTGGAGGACCGGTTCAAACTCAGGATCCGTCGCGAGACGAGAGATGTTCCTGTCTACGCTTTGATTGTGACCAAGGGTGGCTCCAAACTTCAGAAGTTCAAAGAAGGAAGCTGCACGAACGCTCCACCCCCGCCCGCGCCGGGCCAAAAACTCTGTGGTTTCCCCTCGTCCGAAATAAAGGGACCGAACCTAACCGTCGACGTTCACGGAATGTCTGTGGAGGAGTTTTCCAAAATGATCCTCAACATATTAGATCGCCCAGTCGTCGACAAAACCGGGATCACGGGGTTGTTTGACTTCCATTTGGAGTTCTCACCCGATGAAACGACGCCTGGGTTTCATCCGGGTACCCCAGAGGATGGGCTTACCGATCGTCGCGGTCCGTCGATTTTTACTGCGGTCCAGGAACACCTCGGATTGAAACTCGAATCGGCCAAAGGGTCCCGCGAGTTTCTGGTCATAGATCATGTAGAGAGGCCTTCGGAGAATTGAGCGAACTGCGAATTTACTAGACGCCAAGGTATGTTATCGCCTAGTAAACCGCCTGGCTGGACCAATTGCCATACTCATCATGCGTGATGTCAAAACCCGATTCGGGCATCGCGGTCAGGCTCTGCGGATAGGTAACGACAAACGCGCTTGGCTCGAATCAGCGCAAACTGCTCGTGGCTTGCGAAAAGCCGACTTCCCGATAGTAATCCGACGCCCCCCGCACTTCCGCGGTTTACCGACTTTCGGCCGCGTGACATGGGCCAGATTATCGGAAATCCAGCAGGCTGGAATCCGTCCAAAGAATTCACTCCACGGGAATGCAGTTAGTAGCGTCGGGTGTTGCATGATCGCCAGATGCGTGGTTCTAGCGGCATTTCCGATTTTTCTAACTCTAGGTTTCGCGACGGGGCAAACCGTTCCTCCTCCTCAGAAATTCGATGTCGCTTCGGTCAAGGCCTACGGGGTTCAAGATGGCAATTTCATGGTTCGCTCTCAGCCCGACGGGGCCTTTCGAGCGGTGGGGGCGACGCTCAAGATGCTCGTGATGACGGCATATGACGTTAAGGCGTTTCAGGTTTTGAACGCACCAGGATGGATGGGTACCGAGCTATGGGAGATTCAGGCAAAGGCTGACGGCGCCGGCAGCGGTCCTTTATGGGCGGACGTACAGATGAGGTTGCGAGCTCTGCTCGAGGAGAGGTATCAATTGAAGATTCACCGCGAACGTCGCACAATGCCGGTATACGCGCTGGTTGTCGCAAAGTCCTCCGGGGTCAAAATGACCGCTGCCACGAGCGATGAGCGGCCGGGGATTTGTCCCTGTGGGCCAGCGTTGCTGACTCCCAATCGAGCGTCGATGACGATGTTGGCGGATTTGCTCTCGACCAGGCTCTGGCGCGTCGTAATCGATAAGACCGGGCTAAAGGGCGAGTATGCCTTCAAACTCGCGTGGACACCGATGCCGAATGAGTATGGCCCGGAGGCGTTGGGGCTGCCTCCAGCCACTGGCAATAGCTCGCCGCCTGATAGCGCAAACGTGGGGCTATCGATTTTCACCGCACTAAAAGAACAGCTCGGACTGCGCTTGGACTCTCAAAAGGGTCCAGTCGAGGTGATAGTCGTTGATCGGGTCGAAAGACCATCACAGAACTGAGCCGCAGCTCGACTTTCTGTTTTTAGTTTATTGGACGATAACGTATGTTATCGCCTAACAAGCCGCTTGGCCGACCAAATACCGCTCAGACGCATGAGGCCAAACCTGATCTGGCAAACCCTGGCCAGGCTTCGCGGATAGGTAACGATAAACGCCCTTGTCGGAAGTTTAGACTTATCCTGTTTTACGTCATGCTGAATTGGGACCATGACGATCGAAGCCTCAGGAATCCGGGCCGCGGGATTTTTTCGAAGTTTACGACCATGACGGTACACCGTTGTGGTCGTAAAAAACGAACCTGCTTTTATATGGACCTGGGGCCTGCTCCGTACACCGTTGTGGTCGTAAACAACGAACCTGATCTTGTATGGACCTGGGCCTGCTCCGTACAACCGTTGTGGTCGTAAGGAACGAGCCTGATCTGATATGGACCCGGGGCCTGGTTTGTACCCTATCGAAACACCGGGCTTAATGGGTGTCGGCTGGATCGCACGACGGGCTACAGATCGATTTCTTGTGCACAACTGTAGATCGTAGCGATCTCATTTCATCCTGGTGAATGTCGTTCACTGGCATTAACTGATTCGCACGGGGGGACATCCCTCGGTTACCAAACGTAACGCGGTAGCCACAGATGATCCATTGATTCGTTTGAACTGGCTCGCGCGGAACACAGCTTGAAAGTGGGGCACAGTCCCGCTCCTATGCCCAATACGCGAGGCCAGATCTTCAAGGTCTTGAGTAGGGATAGTCGTGAAAAGCAATTCGGCCGCCCTAGTTCCAGGCCCGTGCAAGCCCGCTAAAACTGTGAATGTAGTCTTTTCACTGGGACCCGGTACTCGCGTAACCAACAAGTAGTCATCTGTCTGTTCGCTGCCAGTTACACCCTGCGCCTGGATGATGGAGTGAAGGTTGCGGTCGCAGATGGCAAGCGCCTGTCGGGAGATCTCTTCAGAATACTGCCAACGGCGGAAATGACCCTCACCAACTTTTATCGAGTACGTAAGGTCAACAGCACGATGGCCCAGCTTCGGAGAGAGGATAGGCGCGTGCGGGTAGCCGATGATTAAACCGGTCCCCCGATTTGACTGCCCAGATGCGAGAAAAACCTGTGAAGAGCCGGCATGTGCGAGCCATGAATCGCTTTTCACATCCCATGTAACAGGCGACTCACCGAGCGCAGCGGCAATCGTGCGCAAAATCTCGTACTCGTGTCCATACGTCTTGGTTCCATCAGGCAACTCAACATCGGGAGGAGCATGACCCCAATCAGACGGAGGAATAAATTCAGTGGACGCTTCGGAGCTGAGCAAGAGTTCAAAAGCGAGATTACGTCTGTCATAGGCGTTTTCCGAAGAGGTGATCCCGTCTGGAACGAATGCCTGATGAATGCGGGCATTCACCGCGTCTATAGCGGGGGCTGACACGGTTCTGTTGTATGCTTCTTTCCAGGTCTCTAAACCGTGCCATATCAAAACGCCCCCTAAGATCTGCAGGAAGGAACGCCTACCAGACCCGGGGGACGACGACGGTTTGGGAATTGACTGTGGCTTCGCTGATTTAGCCCTGCTTTTTGTGTTGTTTTTATTTTGTCTGTTGCTCATGCGTACCTCCATGAACAGTTCAATGCTATAACGTGTTCCCTCTCTGTGCCACAATGTCCTTGAAGGCTGAAGCTCGCCTCAGAAATAGAGCTTGATTATATTGATGGCGGCCATCGTGGCCGACGCTGCTCGTCGCATCGCTGCTCCAGGGTTGCTTGTATTGCTGCTTATCATGCTGATCCTTCTGGCTGTGCTAGTTGTGGCTGTCCTGTTCGCTTCTCTCGGGTTCTAACGGCTTGTTTCCGGTCTTCTTTGGGTTGTGCACATTTGCTGGTTATGCTGATCCTGTGATTCTTCTGGTGCTCTGATCCCTTTGGGGTTCCGAACTCTGGCCTTTCTAGTTGGTCGGCTGGGCGGGTTCGCATCGCTCATCTTTGCGATCCTTTTCACAATTGGAAGAGGCCTCCAAGCGTGGAACCATCTCCAGCCTCAATGTTTGGGCATCTGGATGGTATACTCTCAGCCAGTTTCGTAAAATTCATGGACTGCCCCAGTTGCAAGGCCAAAAATCTGGACGACATGCGTTTTTGCGGGCAATGTGCGTACCCGCTCGATCCTGCTGCCGATCTTGTGACTCGGCAGGTGAACAGGATGCTTGCCGAACGATTCAGCGATCGTGGTCTCATTGAACATGAAGTCTCAGACCACCTTATCACTCGATTCGGCTTGTACCTCAAAATAGCGGCATGGGTCTTCGCTCCTGCAGTAACTCTCTTGATCGTAGTTATCGGAATCGTCGGTTTTTTAGGAATTCGCACATACGACAATGCAGTGGGAGCCATTCAAGGAGCCGCCGATGTAGCCACAAAAAGCGTCCAAACCAAAGCAGACCGAGCGGCAGCGACTATTGAATCGGCGGCGAAAGCTGCGCAGACATCCGCTGCCGAATATAACACCAAAACTGCGACAGCTACGCAGCAATTGGAAAGCCGCGCAAAGCGGGTAGACGCACGCGTAACCGACGTCCTCGCGAGTGCTGATGAGAATCAGCGGAAATTGAACGTCATCAGCGAGGCCCGGCGGGTAAATCCTAATACGACTTTGGGAGAATTCAGTTCCGCAGATGTTACGCCGTCTAGGCCAGGTCTTGGAGCGACGTCACGGGGTTTTAGTAATGAACGAAACAGGACAGATTATCATTCCTTTTCCTCGCCCGATCTACCGAATAGGTTCCTTAGGAGATCCCGAGGCTGTTAAAGAAATACAGACCCGCCTCATCGTATTGGATTGTTACAAAGGCGAAGCCACCGGAAAGTTCGATGAAGCGACTGCGAATGCAGTAATTGCATTCAGGAAAGCGACAAGTCCCCAGACGACCATCACAGCTCCCCTCACCGGGCTGCGAGTTAACGTGCCTCTTTATTCGCCTGAAGTCTTGAATGATGGGGCAGTCGACAGTGAAGTTTTGCAAGGTCTTTTCCCGGGTGGAATCGACCAACACCCGTCCGTGCTTCCAACGAAGAACTGCAAACCCTAAGGCCGTCTTCTCACACTTACTTTGAGAGAGACTTAACGGAGTCCAACGAACTCTTTATCTTGCGGTACGATCCGCTTCTCCACCCCATCGGTGGTAGATATCGCGGGTCGCAAAGCCTATTGCTCTGCGAGACACCCTCCAGTAAGCATAACCACGTTGTCGTCGTCGGCATTTCTTGACGACGCGCAAAAACGTAGGTGACGACCAGCTTGCCCTTCGGGATTGGTGAGCTTCGAAAGCGTGAGGAAAGTCCCTGCTTTTACGCCAATGGCCTGGGCGTGCGGAAGGAGCGGTCTTGGTAGGAGCATTGCCGGTTCTCAGATCATCCTATTCACGGCTGTCTGAGTAGCCGCAATAGCCCGCTGGTGGTCGGTTGTGCCTATCCTATGGAGTCCTCATCTGAAAATGCGGATCACATGAATGGTGGATTAACTATAATGCTTTGAATGCCTAGACGGAAGAGCGACGCGTGGCCTGTTAAACCCAACCCGAAATTGGTCCTTGTAATCGTGAGCGTGAACACCGACGGGCAGCTTATTGCGAAATTCGACAAGGAGCGGCTGCGTGAAGAGTGGATGCCAGAGCTAGTACCTGACGTTCACTACGCGTGGAACTTCATTGACACCGCTCATGCCGCCGTCCAAGAAACGGTTATCTTCATACAACGCCATCGAGAGGCGGCGCTTACCGCGGCTGGCTTCGCTATGAAGGAAATCGTCAAGTTCGCGGGCGATCTCATCAAGGACTATTTCAAACAGCAACGAATGAACCAGACCAACCGCCTCTTTCTCTATGGCTCCGACGGTGAAGTTGTTGTCGTCTTCGAGGCGAAAGAAGGGAAGGTTAAACGAATCACGGCAAGAGCGAAGCGCCGAGCCGCCACATTGATGGCCGAGATGAAGGAAGAAATCGCGTCCTCACTGGAGCGCTTCAAAAAGTGAATTGTTTTGTTGTTCGACCGGTTTGAACGCTGGGATCTCATCGATAACCGGAAGGCGTGGCGTCATCAACCGATACCTGGCCACCCTCTTATCCCCGACCTTTACCATGTCCGTCTGGATGTCGTACTGGATGCGATTCAGTTTGCCGTCTTTTAAGTCCTTGATGCCCGAAGCCTTACGATAGTATGCATGCTGCCTCGATCCGGTTTAATGTCCTGGCACTAAATGGTGGCGATACTGCTCCATTGATCATTAACCGCAGGTAGAGGTTGTAGTTGGGGAGGTTCATGAGATCGGACGCCTTGAACTGACCGGAGAACTCCTTGGCCAGAAAGTCTGCGTCTCTGGGGCCGACCCGAAAAGTGATGAGTGTTCCTACATTCCCCAGAATGGCATCTTCCACCTGACGATCAACTTGAGAGAGGTACTGATTGGCCAAGATTAGATTGACTCTGTACTTCCGTAGCTCCGAAAGCAGAGTGGCAAGGTTCAAAGTGGCGAAGGTTTGGAATTCGTCCATGTAAAGGTAGAAGTCTCGACGTTCTGTTTCCGGAACATTCGCCCGACTGAGGCCGGCAAAGCCGATCTGGGCGACAAGCAAAGCCCCGAGAAGGGCAGCAGGACTCTCGCCGATCTCACCTTTGGCCAGATTAATTAGGAGGATCTTTCCTTCGTCCATGAGCTGGCGCAAGTTGATATCGCTCTTCGGTTGCGTCAGAATACGATTCAGGACGGGATCAGCCAGGAACGCTCCGATCTTATTTTGGATGGGCGCAATCACACCGCTGCGGAATCCGGGGGCGTACCGCGCATATTCCTGGAGCCAAAACCGCCGTACCTGGTGATTGGTTACGTGCGCGATGACGGCAGTGCGAAATTCACCGTCGTCAAACATCCGAAGCACATCAGCCAGAGTGGCCCCCGGCTGGTCGAGGAGTGCAAGGAGCGTATTTCGCAAGACATGTTCCAGCCGCGGCCCCCAGGCATCCGACCAGATCTTGGCGAATATTTCAAGAAGCCCGGCCGCCACCAGAGGCCGCTTTAAAGGTGGTACATCCGCGAGCGGATTAAAGCTCAGAGCGTGTGCGGTGTCGGGCACGTTGAAATAGATGACGTTACACTTTTGCGACTCCGGAATCGCTTCAAGGATCTCCTTCACTAGATCCCCATGCGGATCGAGAAGGCCCAGTCCTTCGCCGTTCTGAATGTCTTGCAAGACCAGTGTTCGAAGCAGGGTTGATTTGCCGGTCCCGGTTTTGCCGATCATGTACATGTGGGCGCGCCGGTCGCCTCGCCGGATCCCAAAGAGCCGTTCCGTGCGGTAGTTAGTTCGTGCGAAGTGTGTAACTTGATCGTCCTGCTGCATGCATAGATTGTTCTTTGGAACTCGTGAGCAACCAAGGCGAGACATTCTGCCCCTGGCAGCGACTTTTGACGTCCGGCCGCCGATCAGCACCGTGAAGTGAGGCGGCACTTCCATCCTGTTTTTTTTGTGCCGAGAAACACCTCCATGAGTGGCTGACTTATATACCCGCGCGCCCATCACAACGCTGTGGATTGCCATGAAAAGGAAACCAATAACCGTCCTCCGTACCACGAATACTGTTTTTCTTGCCCGCACAAATGTCAGTTGACCAGATGGGCGTATGAGCGTACCATCTACGAACGCCCTTAAACTTAATTAACTACTCTATGCGAAAGCTCCTTCTAATAGGTGCCGGGACGATCATCCTCATCGGAAGCGGTTTATGGGTGTTGCAAGCGACCCCGGCTCCACAAGGTAAGGGGCCACCGCCGAGCGATCCAGCAATCCCAGCGCCCAGCGTCAATCCAAATCTGGTCACCGTCAACACGCCGGCCACGCTGACCGCGACGGTTTCCATCACCGATCCCACCCTCAATCCTTCAAGTGTAGAGCTCCTCCGTGTGAACGTAGACGGGAGTACTTCAGTGGTAGCGAGCATGCGAGACGATGGCCGCGGTGGGGATCAGAAACCAGGCGACAAGAACTTCACCGCCACGTTGACTATCGACGAACATGTAGCGGGCCAGATTCAATTGGAGGTATTGGCAGCCTTCAAAGGTTTTCTGGAACCAAGGCTCTCATCCACAATTGCCGTTGATGTCTGGAACTCGACCACTACATTATTCGGCACAGTTCCATACCCCGCCACCTGGATACTAGAACCGCTGTCAAATACTCCGTCTGATGGCATCTATCTTACTGATGGGCTTGAAGATGAATCCGGTCATGGCATTTCCGTAGCATTAATAAACAAGCCGCTTAGCTCAATCCTCGTTGATCCCACACATGTCCTTATAACTCAAGCATCACAGACCATTAATGGGCGGCAATGGATATTTGTATCTGCAGAAGAGCCAGTTTCAGGCCTGCGTTTTTACCACGCCTTTACGCAGATAGCGGCTGGCGTTGTAGTTATAGGTGGCAATGATTCGCCGACGAACAAAAGTATCGTCGACACGATCGTGTCGTTGATGTTTCGCTAGCGCCGATGCACAGAGGGGACGGATGACGTAGATGTTGAGCCAAGTATTGATCGTATTGTCGCTTTGCACTCTAGCCTGGGGCCAAAACGGATTCCTGACCTTTCCACTCACCGACGCGTCTCAGCCCATTTTCCATGGCTGGTATTACGACGTGTACAACGACAAGCACGGAGCCATTGATGTTATACGTCCCGAAGGAACAGCAGTTGTCGCTGCAGCACCCGGACGGGCAATCGCATCCTGTCAGCCCCCATTTACTTCTTCTCGAGGTGAAGAGGGTCAGTACGGCTACTTCGTATTGATTGATCATCTTAATGGATACAGCACGCTCTATGCTCATTTGAAAGAGGTAGATCTTCCCCCTGGTTCGCAAGTCCCTTGCGCGGGAAGGTTTAACATTACTGCCAGCAATCACGCGGTGGTATATGCTGGCCAGTCCTACCCTTGGATTGAAGTAACGCGAGGTGCGAAGATCGGGGAGGTTGGAAACTCCGGAGCATCCTATATCCATCTTCATTTTGAAATCTCAGTGGATAATACGGGTAGTTATAGTACGCACAAGATAGGAACCCAGACCAAAGTAGATTCCTATAATATCTATTCTGTAGCTTCTAATTATCCGCCGCCTGCCGGCTGTAGTGGTATCGACGCAACAAAATACCTGTGGACTCAATGTCCACCAGTGAGCGCTTCACTTCCCGCACCCACGTGCTCCCTTTCGGCACAGCCGACGGCGATAAACCAGGGTCAGTCGTCAACTCTGACATGGACAACAACAGGGAGCCCCACTGGCGCAAGCATCAACAATGGCATCGGTTCCGTGAACTCACCCGGCTCTGGTTCCATAAAAGTTTCCCCAGCCGTAGACACCACCTACACGTTGACCGTGACAAACGCCGCAGGTAGTTTCCCTTGTTCATCTTCTATAACCGTCAACCGGCCACCAGTGATTGGTTCTACCGCCATTACCAATGCGGTCGTGAGTCAGCAGTATAGCTATCAGGTTGTTGCTCAAGATCCCGAGAATGGCACGCTGACTTTTTCGCTCTCTTCGTCGCCCGTCGGAATGACAATAGGTATTGCTTCAGGACTCATCCAGTGGACCCCCGCTCAAACCCAGATCGGCAGCAATTCGGTGTCGGTAAAGGCGACAGATAGCGGCGGGCTAATGGCAACGCAAGACTTCACGATTACGGTCGCACCTTCTTCGGCACCTACTTGGACCCTGAAGGTGCCGACTAATAGTCCGAGCGCGAGGGACAAGTCTGCGATGGTTTATGACGTTTTGAGGCAGCAGATTGTTCTATTTGGAGGAGTTGATAATACTGGCACGAGTCTTGCAGACACCTGGGTGTGGGACGGCGCAGTTTGGACGCAGAAATTTCCAGCAACGATCCCGCCCGCTCGATCCGATCACGCGATGGCTTACGACACCAGCCATGGACAAGTGTTGATGTATGGCGGCGCAAGTAACGGGTTTGCCGGATTCTACAAAGACACGTGGGTATGGGACGGCACAAATTGGACGCAGAAATTTCCTAGTAACTCGCCCGGCGCAATGGTGTGGCATGCCATGGCTTACGATGGCAGTCAGGGACGTGTAGTATTGTTTGGCGGTGAAGGAGTAGGAGGAGGTGGGTGTTTCTTGGTCGCTTGCGCCGAAACTTGGGTGTGGGACGGCGCAAATTGGACTGACGTCTGTGCAGCGTTTATGGGTTGCACTGTGCCAACTCCGAGGTTCTGGCATTCCTTAACATATGATAGTTTTCGCAATCAAGTCGTGCTGTTCGGTGGAAGAACCCAGTCTGGCGTATACCTGAGTGACACCTGGGTATGGGACGGCACAAATTGGACGCAGACGGCATCGGCTCCTGAGTCGAGGGTACTCCATGGCGCAGCATATGATGGACATGTCAAGAAACTTGTTGTTTTTGGCGGTCTGACGCTTATTTCACCGCCTGATCCCGCAGCAGATTATAGTAATGAAACTTGGGTGTGGGATGGATCATCATGGGTACAAGACTTCTCGTCGCTAAGCCCTTCGCCCAGGTCTCAACCGGCTATTGCTTATGATGTGATTCGGCATCAAACTCTACTTTTTGGGGGGTTTGCTTCCTCTGTACGATCAAGCGAGACTTGGGTGTTGACGGAGCCGTAGCGAAACCGCTCCCCGTATTTCCCCTTATATAGCAATCCGTTCCACCTCATCAAGAGTGATCTCATCACCCGTTCGGTCGTACAACTTCGTCGTCCGAGGCGATTCGTGCGCCGCGATGGCCTGCGCGTTCTCAATCGTCCCGCCGTTTTCTAAATAAGCGGTGATACCCGTTGCGCGGAAGGTGTGACAGCAGGCTTGGCTCGCTGACGTTTTGGCCTACGACCCCGAAGTTGACGAGACAGAAGAGGCGTGGTTTGATCGTGTCAAGAAGCAGATAAAGGAGAAACTGCTTGAGTCTTACCGTAATGGTCAGAAGAGGGGAAGCAAGTCCGGCCGCCACAACGTGAGGACAAGCCTCGTTCGAACTTCCCTTTTCGTAAGGCCAAGCGCTAGGAGAAGAGACTATGAGGGAAACAGCGGGACTACGCGCTGTTTTTCTTATTTTGCGGCGGTCCCCACCCACCCCTAAGGGAAGGATACTATCAGTCAAGGAGCAGTCCATGTCGTTTGTCGTGTATCACCCACTTCAGCATGTTGGAAAGCAGCCAGTTGGAAGCCAGCAGTGCGCTGTTCTACCGCAGATAATCTTAGGCAATATGCCCAGTGTTCCCCACTGGAAAAAGGGTCTCCCGGTTAAGGGGCACATGCTGACGCCGGGAACGGTGATCGCTGTGTTCAACAGCAATGGAGACTATGCAGGTTCACAATTTGCCACTCACGTTCATGGACTTGCACACACTGCCTTATACGTTAAGCAAAGTGCAGCAGGGATCGAAGTAGTCCATCAGTGGCAGGGCTGCGGTTCGATCCGAAAGAGCTTGATTTCTTTCGGCGGTGGCCCGCACTTGACCAATAATGCTGACAACTACTATGTGGTCGAACCCAAATAGGTTTGGGCTTAATCATCTTTAGGTTTTGTTCGTGAGGCGCATGAACACCCTCCGTTCAATGCTCTCTGAAATACGTTACACTCGATAACCACGTTTTCGAGATTTCGACTGAGAGATAACGATCACACCTGGCTCATGAGCGAACAGCCGACGGACAGTATCGGAGGATAGGTTTCGGAGTTGGGCTATCTGCGCGACTGTGAAATATCGTTCCAGCTGTTCGAGCATGTTCCTAACCCTCCCTTTCTTGTCAGGGACGGTTTTGCTCACATGGCCTTGCGTTTGAGTTTTATTTAAAGTAAATTGTCGTACTCATCAGGAGGAACGATGGCGAAACAAGCGAATGTCATCTCGCATTGGTACCAGCTTATTGAAAACTTCCAGGCTTCATCGCTGGGATTTTACGAATCGCTGGAAGCAGCGATAGATCGAAGAAAAGTTCCCGAGCAGCACGCTGCAAGGGTAGAGTTCAAAGAAGGAGGGCTTGTCAGCGCGCATCGTGAATACCTGCGGATGCACCGTGGCAAATATGCTTTCGATATCTGCGCTGCACCCTTCGGTACGGGGTTCTTCGTCTCCTGGTGGTTCACGGAACCGCCCTTAAAGTTTGGCATCCTTTATACCCTGGCTTTCTTCTTTGCTGTTTTCACTGGGATGGGTCTTGCATATCTCATCGGCGTAGCCCTCGGAGTGGCCCTATTTGGATACGTGTTCGGATTCTTTTTCGGCCCATGCTGTGCTCTCTTTGGCGTTCCAGCGCTCCTGTGGATCTACGGGAATTGGATACGTCAGGGTTTAGTCGACGGCGAGAGCACGGTGTTGGCCATGCCTCTCATTGGCGGAATTTATGAGCGCATTTTCGCGCCGACAACATTCTACTCAACCGATGCCGCGCTGATGTTCCAGGAAGCCGTCCACAACGCAGTCCTTGAAGTTATAGATGGCATGATCTCAGCCAAGGGACTGCGTGCGCTCTCCGACGTGGAGCGAAAGCCCATACTCAAGGCATTCGCGCAATCTGCTTGAACCGCCCTCTCCCTACTTACAAATGGAGACTACTGCAGAACAACTGACCCGACAGTTTTATGAGTGGGAAAACTGTGGCCGAGGCTGGCAGCTTTGGGAAGAGCCGATTGAGATTGAACCCGTGTTTCACCCTTTCTTCGGACACTCGGCGCGACCCACCAGCGGCGCAATTTCTGACGATGGCCGAAGGCCACGCTTTCTGCAATCGCTAGCTGATCGCCTCAAGAGTTCTCTGAATGGCGACGCCTTGCCCATCGGCGCCCCAGAACCGATTGAAGAGGCGTCTCGTTTCGAAGATACAGGCTCACTGATCGAAATCCACATTTCTCTGCCGAGTCAGACCACTGTGAGTAAGGATGCTGCCGAACAATTCCTCATGAGCATTGGCGCTGTCTCCCGCCCTGTCAGCTTTGAAATCATCGGAACCTGCGATGAGATCGTGGTTCAGATTGCTTGTAGTGAAAATGACAATCGCCAAGTGCGCCAACAGCTCCAGGCGTTTTTTCCTGAGGCGGTTCGAACGGAACACACTGATTACGTTCGCGCTCTATGGAGCGCCGGTGGCGATTCAGCCATCGTTGAATTTGGTCTTTCCAAAGAGTTCATGAGACCCCTATCGTGCTTCAAACGATTCGAACCCGATCCGTTAGCGGGGATCATCGGTTCAATGGTGGAACTTGCTACGGGCGAAATTGCAATCTTTCAGGTGCTCCTTTGCCCGACGAGTCATCCCTGGCAGGAGAGCATTCTGCGTGCTGTGACTGACGGGAACGGCGATTCATTCTTTATAGACGACCCAGACATGGTTTCCCATGCGGGCCGTAAGATTGCTCGTCCCCTCTTCGCTTCGGTTGTTCGTGTTGCAGCACATAGCCCCACGAGTGAGGGTGCATGGTCACTCGCTCACGCTCTGGCGCAATCTCTTCGCCAATTCGATGATCCAAGCAGCAACGAACTCATTGCCCTTTCGAACGATGGTTATGACGAACAATCTCATGTCGAGGATCTTCTTTTCCGTCGAAGCAGACGCTCTGGCGCTCTCTTAAACAGTGATGAGCTAGTTTCCTTCGTCCATCTACCATCCGCAACGGTGCGCTCCACCAAGCTTAAGCGCGAAGATCGAAAAACCAAAACAGCCCCAGCAATCGCGATTGGACACCCGCTTATTCTCGGTGAGAATCAGTGCGGAGGCAAGACTATTTCGGTAACGGCCAGCACCGACCAGCGCCTGCGGCACACGTACGTCATCGGCGCATCCGGCACGGGCAAATCTACCTTTCTCCTAAACCTGATCCTTCAGGACATTCAGAACGGACAAGGAATCGCAGTGCTTGATCCTCACGGCGATCTAATTGAAGAGATCCTCATCCGGATTCCACAGGAACGGATCTCTGACGTGGTTCTTTTCGATCCGTCAGACGAAGAGTATCCGGTTGGTTTCAATATTCTTTCGGCCCACTCTGACCTGGAGCGGAACCTCTTGTCGTCGGACTTGGTTTCCGTCTTCCGCCGACTTTCCACTAGTTGGGGCGATCAGATGTCCTCAGTTCTCGGCAACGCAGTACTCGCATTCTTGGAAAGCACGCAAGGCGGCACGCTTTCTGATCTGCGGCGATTCTTGGTGGAGCCTGAATTCCGCGAGCGCTTTCTCACAACTGTTCAAGATCCAGAAGTCGTCTACTACTGGCGGAGGGAGTTTCCGATTCTGATCGGCAAACCGCAGGGGCCGATTCTAACGAGGCTTGATACTTTCTTACGTCCGAAGATCGTTCGCCACATCGTTTCCCAAAAAGAGAACCGACTCGATTTTGCGTCAATGATGAACGACCGCCGAATCTTCCTGGCCAAACTTTCGCAAGGGTTGATCGGCGAGGAGAATTCTTACCTTCTCGGCAGCCTGCTCGTATCCAAGTTCAACCAAATAACCATGAGCCGGCAAGAGCTTCGGGCGAGTGAGAGAGCCCCCTTCTATTTATATATAGATGAGTTCCATAACTTCGTCAGTCCGTCGCTTGCTGCCATCCTTTCCGGCGCCCGCAAGTACAGCCTCGGGCTCATTCTGGCGCACCAAGAGCTTCATCAACTGGTGAGCCGAGACAGCGACGTTGCGAGCGCGGTGATCTCAAATCCATTTACTCGCGTGTGTTTCCGTCTCGGTGACTCCGATGCCAAAAAGCTTGAGGATGGCTTTTCATTCTTCAAAGCCCGTGATCTCCAAAACCTCAGCGTCGGAGAGGCCGTCTGCCGGATCGAGCGTTCCGAGTATGATTTCAACCTAAAAACGATGCCCCTTTCGGTGGTGACCCCCGAGGCCGCCGAAGAACGACGCGCCCAGGTTGTCGCTCACTCCCGCGAACGGTATGCGGTGCTCAAAGCCACCGCTGCATCCGCCATCTTTCAAAATCAACCTCCTCCGGTTGCTGAAAACGCAACTCCGCCGAAGAGACACACGACTAAAACCGTAACGGTATTCCAGGCGTCCGAATCACCCGAAGCTAGTTCAGCGCTCTCCGCCGCGGTGGTCTCTCCCCTGCCCGGACGCGGTGGCCAGCAGCACAAATATCTTCAGGAACTTATAAAACGATGGGCCGAGAATCGCGGCTACACAGTGACGGTCGAGAAGCCGATCCTCGGTGGCTTGGGTTTAGTCGATGTGGCGTTGGAAAAACCCGGTCAAGCGATCGCCTGCGAAATCTCCGTCACAACCGATGCGGGGCACGAAGTTGGAAACGTCCAGAAGTGTTTGGCAGGAGGCTTTGAACAGGTTATTGTCGTATCGACGGATAAAAAGGTGTTGGCAAAGATCCATGGGGCGGTTGCCGAAGGGCTTCCCAAGGAGCAGCTCAAGAAGGTTCGCTTCATGGCTCCCGAGGAAGTCTTCTCCTTCATCGAGAGCCTGCAGGTGAAGGTCTCTCCTACCCCGGCCAACGGCAGTGCAAACGACCTGCTGACTGCCAAGGAGTTGGAAGAGATGCTTCGGATCGATGTGAAGACGATATATAGCTATGCGCAGCGCGGGCTGATTCCGTACGTGAAGATCCAGTCCAATCTTCGCTTCGTCCGGTCGGACATCATGACCTGGATGGCCGAGAAGGGGTATAAGCCGCGGACGACTCCAACCTGCAAGCGGTAGCCCTTCTCCGAAACGATGAAACCAACAAACAACCGCGAGAAAGGAAATCGCCTACATAGTCCACTAGAATGCTGTGCCATCTGCAACGGAATCGGTGAACGGCATGACCGCATCATTACGGAGAAGGCGATTGCGGTCGGGTTCGTATATTAGAGTGCGGAAAGAGTCGGAAACTTCGGACAAGCCAGTTATGCCCTCGTTGGCACGACTGGTGCTTGCACAACAAAGCCTATCGTCTATTAGCAGGGCGGCGGGAAGAGGTTTTCCCGGACAGCCCGAGATTGTTCTTTCCGTCTGAGAATATCAAGGCCCCGATGAAACTGAACTCTGACGCCATTGTGGGCTTCTTTTGATCGACGGTGGTAACCCGAACCTCAATAGAGATCGGAGACGTACCGGGCGACAATGCAAGATTCTCATCAAAGGTGAGCACTAAGCCGTTCGGCAATCTCGACTTGGATACGTTAAGGGGCGGGTTTATTTCCACGCTTACAAACCTGTCTTCCGGTAAGGTTCCCTGAAATGAGATCGATATCGATATGTGAGAGACTGGTAACTTCCCGACGCTAGCAACTGTGATTGAAAGACGCTCCTCAGCCGATATTTCCTCGCAAGCGTCTGAAGACTTTATGACCGCTTTTCTCGGTTTCGCGGTCCTTTCCTGAGGAGCCGTGGTCGACGACTGTTGATCGGTATCGGACCCGAATCCTGCCGCACCCCAATCTTTGCATTCGCTCCTGGTCTCAGAACTCCGCGACTGCGTCTGGCTATACAACAACTCCCTGTCATTGAATCCTTTGATCTGCTGGTCAAGATAAACAAACGAAAAGAGAGGAAGAGCGACGGAACAAACCAGTGATCCCAGAGAAATCTTATCAGCCCTCAGCATGGTTGAGTATACCGCCTCCATTCAGTTGTTACCGCTTCGATAAATACTTTCTAGCCGCGGACGACACTTGCTGGCAAGCGCTAACCGTAATCGGAGCTATACTTACCGGCATGGCCGACCGTTCTAGGACTCGCTGGTCTGGTGGCGTCAAATTCTCGCTGGTTTTGGCATGCTGGTGGCTCTCTATGGCAACCGCAGTCGACCTGCGGGCCCAAGGAAAACCGCAGCCCCCCAAGACAGCCGCAAGTCCCCCCCCGACGCAGAATACTACTGAGGACACGGCCAAGAGAATTGAGGCCCTTGAGCGTGAAATGGCCATCCTCAACTACGGCATGGAGATCGTTCGTGATGGTGCGATCGCAATGGGCGGCCTGGCGACCGTCGGGTTAGTCCTCTTCGGCTTCCTCAGCTGGAGGCGCGAGAGCAGGATGCAGGAGAACTACCGACACGAACGGCAGCACTTCGAAAAAGACCAGCGGCGAGAGAGAGTGAACTACGTAAAGGAGCGCAAGTTCTTCGAGATGCAGACAGAGCGCCGGGCTGCCGAAGAATCGAGGTTGAGCGCCCAGCAATTCGAGATGGGCACCCTTCAGTCCGCGAACATTAAGGGTCTTGGCGACGTGCTTAAAGTCATCGCGAGGGCATCCAACATTCGTTTGGAGCGCGAAGAGGCTCAGGGAGCGGTCGAATCAATGTTGAAGAGTATTCGAACCGGTGCGGAAAGACGCTACCTTCAGGCTCGAGACGAAGCTGACCGGCTTAAGGATGTCAAGGCAGCTCAATGGCCAGCACTCCCCTCAGATCGCCGCCAAGTTGCGATTGGCGCCCTAAGGCTGTACCAGTCGGTGGACGACTTCATAAAGGAGGAAAGGAGCGAAAAAGAAGCGTCTCGCCATGCCATGCTACTCCAGCGCTTGGGAGTATTTGCCTATTACGCGGACCACAACTACGAAGGTGCTATCAGCTACCTCACCGACGCGATCAAGTTCTTTGGCGAGCAAGTTGTGGACGACCAGTTCAAGCCGGCCCAAGCATGGGCCAGGCATTTTCTCGGCGTGCTGAAAAAGAACTGGCCGCTGCGCATTGAGCCAACGGGAACAAGTCTAAGGCAGGCTCAAGAACTGCTCGCTGCGGCAGAGGCTTACCTGACTGTGGACTCGGGCCAGTTCCTTACACCATTGACCCATGCAGAGGTACTCTCGTACCTGCCGAACCAGCAGCGACTCGCGGATGAGAAGACGAGCAAAATCATCGAGCTCCTCGAAACACTGTCCAGAAATCAAAATGCCGACAGTATCCAGATGGGTCTGTTACCGCGCGCTTATCTACTGCGCGGTAATATCGCCCATATGCAGGGAAACCAGTCTGCGGCATGCAACTTATTTTTAAAGGCGGGTGAGGTCGCGAACGCAAACCCGTACGCATGGCTTTCACTTGCCGAGGCCACCAGCGACGCTGACAACGCCAAGCCTTATTGGGCGAAGGGCCTCGCACTCCTTTCAAGACCTCCTGCTGCAGATAAGCCAGAGACGTACACCCGCGTACTAGTCTTCACCTGGGGAATTCTGGCCTCGCACGCTCTCGGAGACAACGATTCTTACAAAGACTACCGCGCTGCGTTCGATGAAATTGGATTGCTCATCGAAAAGGAAGGTAAGTACACGCCCCTCTTTTTTTCGCCCACAACAAAGAATCTCGTGCTGTTCGACGAACTTCGCAAGCAGCTAGCTGAGCGCCTGAGCAAACGGGCGGGACCTGGGCTTATATAGGTAGGTCGTGCCATGCAAACAGATTTGGTGTACTGTCTGTTTTTTGGACAGTATGATATACTCCGGTCGTGTTTCGAGAGCCACATTCTCAGGCTGTTTACTGTCCGGTTTACTGTCCATTTTCGAGTCTGAACATAGGGGAAAGAATGGACAGTATAGACTATAGAGACAGGATCTTAAATAGGTAAGTGGCCTAGATTGAGCTAAGTAGCAGTATAACCAGAAAGCGGGAGTAATTCAGTGGTAGAATGCCAGCTTCCCAAGCTGGACGTCGCCGGTTCGACCCCGGTCTCCCGCTCCAACTTTCAACAACTTAGAAGCACCCACTGATTTCTCGTTATTCCGTTTATTCCATTAAGCCGGGTTGGCCGAAGCTTCCCCGACTGGTTGCTGTTGCCGAAGCACTGCTGCTTCGAGCTTGTTCACGGCTGCTCGCTTCGGCGATGATCAGCGCCACCCTTCGTGTCCCAAAACCGTAACAGAGTCCGTGGGTCAGGCTGCTTTTTTCTTGCTGCCCAGCGATTCTTTTGTGCGGCTGCCATTTTTGCCCGTGTTGCGCGCTGACGACTAGCCGGGCTGTTGGTTTTCGGTCTGGGAGGCGGTTAATCTAGGCAAGAGGTTGGGTCGACGTGGCCGATAACATTATTTCTTACCTTGAGATGTGCCGTCGCGAAGGTACTAGCTTGCAGGCTGGTATGAATTTCGGCCTCGGTGGGGATCATTCGTGATTCTCATGTCTGTTCGGCCGAATGCTCCGTATCGTGATCGTCTTGAGGATGGCGGTACAACGTTGATCTACGAGGGCCATGATGAGCCGAAAGGGGCGAGGACGCCGAATCCGAAACTCGTCGACCAGCCAGGACTTTACCCGTCTGGAGGTCCTACCCAGAACGGCCGGTTCCATCGAGCTGCGCAACAGGCACAGGCCGGCACCCGGTCGCCCGAGAAGGTCCGGGTTTACGAGAAAATCCGCACGGGAATCTGGTCGTATAACGGCATCTTCCATCTCGTGGATTCTTGGCAGGAGCAAGACGAGCACCGAATCGTGTTCAAGTTCAAACTCGAAGCCGTGGAAGGCGAAGAAGACCTATCCGTCCCCCCGGAACTCAATCCCACCAGGCGACGACTCATCCCAACTGCGATAAAACTCGAGGTATGGAAACGAGACGCCGGAAAATGCGTCATGTGCGGCGCAACAGACAAACTTCACTTCGATCATGACCTCCCATGGGCAAAAGGAGGAACATCACTCGTCGCCGGCAACGTCCAACTACTCTGCGCACGACACAACCTAGCAAAACACGACCACATCGAGTAATCCTGTTCCCACCAATTTGTCATGCAACCGGACGGTTACATGACAGCGGCTACGGGTGACCGACCGAGGTTCAGCGTTTCCGCCCTGCGGCAAGCCACCACCAATCAGAACTAGGCTGGTCGACGAATGGATCCTGCGACTGGACGATTCCATCTCGTCTCCTGGAGTTCAGGCTCAACCGACGAGCGTTCCACTTCGTGCACGCGGTACAGATCCTGTTCGGGGCCTCGGTCGATGATTACTCCGGCCACCCGGTCGGAGCAACCTCGACAGGCCTTCTTGATTTGATTCCCTCAAGTCGGAGAGGATGTGCGGATCTGTCGTTATCGGCTTTGGCTCTCGCAGGTAGCCTGCTTTCCGCCGAGGTGAGCGTCGCTCTGCATCGTGAATTTCAAGATCATTCCAATTACCCGGAATCTGCGACAAATCACTGGCAATTTAGCTCAGCGTGGGCCTGGCGGCCGAGGCGCGCCACCAATGGCGGCACGGCCTCGATGTCGGCGGTTGAGGTTCGGAAGTTGACGATGCAAAACCGCAGGGCGACCTTCCCCTCGATCAGAGCATTAGAGCAGAACGCCTCCCCGCTATTTTCAAGATGCGTCAGCAGGAGTTGGTTCAGACGATTCAAGGACGCCTCTGTCTGCTCAGAGCCCACACTGGCACCCAGTTCTGCGGGAACGTAGCGCAGTGTCGTGATGCTCAGGTTGTGCGTGAACGCTTCCAGTTCAGGGTGTTCTACCGCAAGGTCGTACAGGTGGCGCGCCAAAGAGACGTCTTCCCCGATCATCTCGCGGTATGCTCCGGCACCCGCTTGCTGAAGGGCAAGCCAAATCTTGAGTGCGCGAAACCCGCGCGAGTTCTGAGGTCCGAGATCATAGTAGTTCGTGGCCTCGGCGTCAAAGCTGTAGTATGGCGGGTGGTAAGAAAACGCATTGCGCAAAGCAGCCGGATCTCGGACTAGCGCACACCCGGCTTCGAGCGGGGCGTATAGCCATTTGTGAGGATCGACTGCCAACGAGTCCGCCGCGGTCAATCCCATGAGATCGGGAGGCGCTTCCTTGATCCCAGCGGCGAAAGCCCCGTATGCACCATCCACATGGAACCACAGGTTGCGCTCCTGACAGAAGGCCGCTAGATCCGGCAGCGGATCCACCGCTCCTGTACTGACGGTTCCGGCGGTGCCGACTACGAGAAACGGCCAGTAACCCTCTTCAAGATCCCGCTTGTACTGAGCTTGTAAAGCATCAAGATCCATGCCCTGCCGCTTGTCGACTCCGATCCAGCGAATCGCTTCGGTGCCGAGTCCAGTGAGGTCAGCGGCTTTCTGTAGCCAGGTGTGTGTTTCCGTGGAAGCGTAAGCCAACATGCGTGGCCCGCTGGCGACGCCTTGCTTTCGAACATCCCAGCTGGCTTTTGCTGCACGGGCGGCCAGGAAACACGTGAGATTGGCCATGTTGCCTCCGCTCAGAAGCAAGCCGCCGCAATCGGCCGGATAGCCGATGAATTGAGCGATCCATCGAATCGTCTGGGCTTCTATCTCGGTGGCCGTGGGGGCCAGATTACACGACCCGACGTTGGCATTTACGGCAGCTGCCAACAACTCTGCGAGCATTCCGATGGGAGCGGCGGAAGACGTGATGTAGCCATAAAAACCTGGATGTCCGTTGAGTAGAGAGTGCTCAAAAAGCAGGCCGGCGGTGTTCTCAAGTAGTACATTGGCCTTCTCGCCTTGTTCGGGCAGCGTACGCGCGGCGTCTAAGGTTGCGCGGACTTTATCAGCCGACTCGGCTGGTGTGACTGCACGCCCGCGCAGAGAGCCCAGGAAGCTGGCGATCCGGTCGACAAGGTCGTGGCCGAGCGAACGAAATTGCTCCTCCGTCATTTCGAGGGGAGCGGTGCGGGATTTGGTCTGACCGATGTCGTGGGAAGAAGACATAATGATTTACCGTAGTCCCTCAAACAGGTCCTTCTCCACCTTGCGGCCGCCGTTGACCGCACTGTGAACGCGGTAGAATTCCTGGGAGCCCCAAAGAGCCCGTTGCTGGTTTTCCGAAAGTTGCCCCAGCCGTTCGTACATGGACATTTGTGTCTGGTGGCAGCACACCGCTTTCCAAACGGCGGGCCAGTAGGCCGACGTGTCGATCTCGGTGGTTACAGCCCAGTCAGGCCACGGATTCGCCTGGCGCGCAACTCCATCCACCGTCGAAGTCAGCTTGCGAAAGGCGGCTTGGTAGGCTTCCCATTTGGCATTTCGCCACGCCAAATTGTAGAGCTTGCCAACGCGATGAGCAGAAGACCGGTCACCTGC
>Ga0157375_10001194_pt1 | contig 22399 bp, 18 predicted proteins | sample M35metaG_FD_115311 | JGI IMG/M metagenome (GOLD analysis project Ga0157375, IMG submission 115311) | Miscanthus rhizosphere microbial communities from Kellogg Biological Station, Michigan, USA - M3-5 metaG | ecosystem: Host-associated > Plants > Roots > Rhizosphere > Soil | place: USA: Michigan... | reverse complement strand
GAGCAGCGCGAAGCCGAACGTCAGGAGCAGCGCGTACACATGGTCCAGCCGGTACAGGTGGCGCAGCATCAGCCGCTCCATCACGAGGCCGACAGCGCCGACGACGAGCGGCGCGATCAGCAGGGCCCACCAGTAGCTGAGGCCGAGGTACTCGAGGATCGCCCACGCCACGAACGCACCGATCATGTACTGCGCGCCGTGCGCGAAGTTCACCACGTGCAGCAGCCCGAAGATGATGGCCAGGCCCAGGCTCATGAGCGCGTAGAAGGCGCCGTTGATGAGGCCCGTCACCACTTGGCCCAGGAACGCGCCGGTCGGAACCCCGAGGATCGTTTCCATGCGTAGCCCTCCTTGCGCCCGGCCTCACAGGCCGAGCAGCCCCTCGATGCGCTCGAGATTGCCGGCGATCTCCTCACGCCGGAACTGGTCCACCATCGTCCCTTCCTCGACGACGTAGAAGCGATCCGCGAGGCCCGAGGCGAAGCGGAAGTTCTGCTCCACCATCAGCACGGTGTAGCCGCGCTCGCGCAGCATGCGCACCGTCTCCCCGATCTTCTCGATGATCACCGGCGCCAAGCCCTCGGTGCATTCGTCGAGCAGCAGCAGCTTGGCGCCGGTGCGAAGGATCCGACCGATGGCAAGCATCTGCTGCTCTCCGCCGGAGAGCTTCGTGCCCGGGCTGTCACGGCGCGTGAGCAGGTTCGGGAAGATCTTGTAGATCTCTTCGGGCGTCATCCCGCCTGGCATCAGCACGGGCGGCAACATCAGGTTCTCGTGCGTGCTGAGGCTCGCGAAGATGCCACGCTCCTCGGGGCAGTAGGCCACGCCCAGATGCGCGATCGCTTCCGGTGGCAGTCCGATGGTCGGCTGGCCGTTGACCTCGATGGTCCCGGTGCAACGCTCGAGCAGGCCGACAATGGCGCGCAGCGTGGTCGTCTTGCCGGCGCCGTTGCGGCCGAGCAGGCACACCGTCTCGCCCTCGTGCACCTCGAGCGCGACGTCGTGGAGGGCCTGCGTCTCGCCGTACCACGCGGCGAGGTTCGCGACCCGCAGGATCGTGCGACGCTCAGGCATGCGAGCCTCCCACGTAGGCCTCGATGACGCGCGGGTCGCGCGCGACTTCGTCGTAGCTGCCTTCGGCCAGCTTCTCGCCCGCCTGCAGGACGGTGACGCGATCGCAGAGCTGGGCGATCACCTTCATGTTGTGCTCCACCATCAGCACCGTCCGGCCCTTCGCGACCTTGCGGATCATCTCCATCACCGGCCCGATATCCTCGTGCCCGAGGCCAGCGACGGGCTCATCCAGCAGGATCAGCTCCGGCTCGAGCGCGATGGTGGTGACGAGCTCGAGCACGCGCTTGCGCCCGTAGGAGAGCTCGTTGGCGACGTGGTCAGCGTAACGCGTCAGCCCAACCATCGCCAGCAGCTCGTGGGCGCGCGCGTCCAGCGCGTGCAGCACCCGATCGGTCCGCCAGAAGAAGTGGCTCCAGCCGGTCTTCCTCTGCAGCGCGACGCGCACGTTCTCGAGCACGCTCATGTGGCCGAACACCGCCGAGATCTGGAACGACCGCACGAGCCCGCTTCGCGCGACGGTCGCGGGGTCGCTCTTCTCGATCGCCTTGCCGTTGAAGTGGATCGTGCCGGCGGTCGGCCGCAGGAACGTCGTCAGCAGGTTGAAGCACGTCGTCTTGCCGGCGCCGTTGGGCCCGATCAGCGCGTGCACCGAATGGCGACGCACGCTGAGGTCGACGTTCTTGACCGCATAGAAGCCGCGGAACTGCTTGGTCAGGCCGCGCGCCTCGAGGATGTTGTCCGTGCCCATGCCAGTTGCCCCCTGTCGCTCACAGGAACGCCGTCGTGACGCCGCCCTCGACCTTGATGCATTCGCCGGTGATCCAGCTGCTGTCGGAAGAGGCGAGGAAGCACACCGCGCCGGCGACGTCTTCCACCGTGCCCAGCCGGCGCAGCGGCGTCTTCGCGAGCCGGATCTTCGTCTTCTCCGGGTCGACGTTGATCTTCACGCCTTCCGTCGGCACGGAGCCCGGCGCCACGGCGTTGACGCGAATGCCGCGCGGGCCGAGGTCGACTGCCGCCGAGCGCACGAGCCCGAGGACGCCCGCCTTGACGCCGCAATACACCATGCCCTGCGGCAGGCCGAGGAATGCGGCGGCGGACGCGATGTTCACGACGCTGCCGCCTTCCGTCATATGCTGAGCCGCGGCCTGGATGCCCCACACGACCGAGGCGAAGCCGGTGCCGACCATGCGCTGCAGCGCCTCGGGCGTGATGTCCTCGATGGGTCCATAGCGAACCCACATGGCATTGCTCACGAGGACGTCGAGACGCCCGAACTCGTCCCTGAGCGCCTGAGCCGCGTCGAACAACGTCTCGCGCCGCGCGACGTCGCCCCCGAAGGCCAGCGCGCGGCCGCCTGCCGTGCGGATCGCCGCGGCGGTCTCTTGTGCGAGCTCGAGCTTGAGATCGAGCACGCCCACGGCCGCGCCCTCCGCCACCATGCGCTCGACGATGCCCCGGCCGATGCCCCGGGCCCCGCCGGTCACGAGCGCGACGCGCCCTTCGAGCCTCGTTGTCATGCCTTTTTTTCCTCGGGGGTCGGTGCCACCTTGGTGCGAGGAGATCCAGCGAACCGCACCTCGGGCACGCCGCGCACGCCGGTACCGTGGATCGCGAGGAGCGCACCCGCGTCGGGATGGTCGCTGCGCAGCAGATTGCCCGTGTCGCGCAGCGTGGTGAGATAGATCGTGTCGAGCTTTGGCCCGCCGATGCAGGGGCAGGTCACGTACGGCACCCCGGTGCGGATACGCACGTCGAGATGGCCACTCTCGTCGTAGCGGGCGAGCTCGCCCGTGAGGACCAGCGCGATCCACACTCCGCCTTCGGCGTCGACGGTTGCACCGTCCGGCGCCGATTCGAGCGTCCGCGTGTCGACGAAGGGCTCGCGGGGTCCGAGCAGGCGGCCGCTCGGCGTGTCGTACGGATAGCGCCACACCTGCCGCTGGTGGCTGTCCGAGAAGTACAGCCACTGGCCGTCAGGGCTGAAGCACGTCGAGTTGGACGTCGCGAAGCCGCGGTCGATCTCGCGCACCTGGCTTCGGCCGGCGTTGTCGCTCAGCTGGTACAGCACGCCGAGCGCGTCGCGGCGGCCGAGCACCATCGAGCCGCACAGGAACCGGCCGGCGCGATCGGTGCGTCCGTCGTTCAGGCGCATGCGCTCGGCGGGATGCTCGACCGAAGCCAGCAGTTCGGAGCGCCCCGAGCCCAGGTCAAGCCGATGAAAGCCGTGCTCCAGCGCCACCAGCAGGCTGTCGCCATCGCTGAGCGCGATCGAGCCGATGTCCTGGGGCAGCGTCCACTGTCGTAGCGCGCCGCTCTCGGGCTCGAGGCGCCGCACGAGGCGCTGAGGCGAGTCGATCCAATAGAGCGCTTGCTGGCGCTCATCCCACACGGGAGACTCGCCCAGCCGGTCGCGCGTGGCGCCCACCGGCTCGACGCGGATCGCCGCGCTCATCGCGTCAGCGCATCACTTCTTGACCAAGTCGCAGCCGCCTTCGGCGAGCGGTCGGAAGATCTGGTCCGGCGGAATCTCGCCCTGGATCTTGTACATGTCGTTCTTGGCCTTCGACTCGGCCGGCGCCTTGACCTGCACGATGTAGACCGGCCGCATCACCTGGCCGTCGTCGCGGATCTTGACGTTCTTCATCTCGAAGTCGTTGATCGGCGTCGCCTTCATCTTGGCGGCCACCGCGTCGCCGGCGTCGGTGCCGGCCGCGTCGACCGCCTTGAGGTAGTGCAGGGCAGCGCTGTACGCCCCCGCCTGGATGTAGGTCGGCGGCACGCCCTTGTTCTTGTCCGTGAAGCGCTTGGCCCAGGCACGCGTCTCGTTGTCCCGGTCCCAGTAGAAGGGCGTGGTGAACGTGAGCCCTTGCGCGACGGGCAGGCCCATCGCGTCGATGACGTTTTCCGTGATACCGAAGACCGAGACCACTTGGCCGCTCTTCGTGAGTCGGTACTCGGACGCCTGCTTGAGCGTATTCGACAGGTCGAGGCCGGCGTTGTTGATGATGATCGCGTCCGCCTTGCTCGCCTGGGCCTGCAGCAGGTACGACGAATAGTCGGTGGCGCCGAGCGGATGCTTGACCGAGCCCACCACCTTGCCGCCGGCGGCCTCGATGAACTTGGTCGCTTCGTTCTGCAGCGCCGCGCCGAACGCATAGTCGACGCTCACGAAGTAGAAGGTCTTCTTGCCCTGCTTGATCAGGCTCTGGATGCCGGCCTTGGGCAGCGCGTACGTGTCGGTGAGGAACTGGAAGTTCATCGGCGAGCACGACTTGCCCGTCAGGTCCGCGGTGATCGTGCCGGCGATCAGGTAGGGCTTCTTGTGCTGCTTCATCAGCGTCGTGACGCTCAGCGCAATGGACGACGCCGAGCCGCCGACGATGGCGTCGACCTTTTCGCTCTCGATCCATTGCCGCGCCAGGTTGGTGCCGACGTCGGGCTTGTTCTGGTCGTCGGCCACGACCACCTCGATCGGCGCGCCCTTCACCTTGCCGCCGACGTCCTCGACCGCCATGCGCACGGCGAGCACCGAGCCTGGGCCGCCGTTGCCCGAATACGGTCCGGTCTGGTCGGACATGACGCCGATGCGTACGACGTTGTCGGAGATCTGCGCCTGGGCGGGGCCCGCCAACACGGCGAGCACGGCGAGCGAAGCGAAGGACGCCTTCGTCGCAGGCGGGCGAATCGAGCGGATCATGCTTGTCTCCTTTTGTGTTGAAGCGCACCCGTCACTCGGGGCGTGTGGTCAGAAACTGCTCAGGCACTCATGGCCTCCTCGGCGCGCTCGAACGAGAAGTTGCGATAACCGTCCTGAGCGGCCGCCGCGCAGTGTTCGCGGTATTTGTGAAATCCGCCGGTGAACATCGGAAGGCCCTGCGGTTTTCCCTTGACGTTGGCGCCGACCCACCAGGACTTCGCCTTCAGGATGAGCGAGCGCTGCGCGAGTCGGGCCACCAGCGCCATCCAGTCGTCCTCGGCCCTGCGCGTCGGCTCGATCGACGACAAGCCGTTGCGGTCCATGTGCAGGATCGCATCCGCGATCCAATCGACGTCGTTCTCGCTCGTCCGCACGATGTTCGCGAGCGCCGCGGGACCATTCGGGCCCGTCGTCATGAACAGATTCGGGAAACCTTCCATCATGATGCCGAGGTACGAGCGCGCGCCGTTCTTCCACTTGTCGTGCACCTTGCGCCCGTCGCGCCCGGTGATGTCGACGGCGAGCAGAGCGCCCGTGAGCGCGTCATAGCCGGTCGCGAAGATCAGCATGTCGAGCGCGATTTCGCCCGACTGGGTGCGAACGCCGTTCTCCGTGATCTCGACGATCGGATCGGTGATGCAGTCCACGAGGTGGACGTTCGGCAGGTTGAACGTCTCGTAGTAGCTCGTGTCGATGCATGGCCGTCGCGCGAAGAGCGGATAACTGCGTGGCTTGAGCTTTTCCGCGATGACCGGGTCCTTGACGACCTCGCTCAGCTTCGCGAACACGAATTCGGCGACCTGTGCATTGGCTTCGGCATTGGTCATGAGATCGGTGAACGTGCCGAGGACGGCGAGGCCTCCGGCCTTCCAGGCATCCTCCAGCAACTCTCGCCGGCGCGGCGGCGTCACGCTGAAAAAGGCGCGTGTCGACCAGGGGCGCACTCCCCCGGTCGGGCTGTTGCGCGCCGCCTCCCGGATACCCGCGTAGTTGCGCTTGACCTCGGCGACGAACTCCGGATCGAGCTTCTGGTTGCGCATCGGCATGCTGATGCTGGGCGTCCGCTGGAAGACGAACAGCTCGCCGGCTTGCGGCCCGACTTCCTGGACGATCTGGACGCCGCTGGACCCGGTGCCGATCACACCGAGGCGCTTGCCGGTGAATTCGACCGGGCCGTGAGGCCAGCGCGCTGCGCGCAGCAGTTCACCGCGGTAGCGCTCGATCCCGGGGATGTCGGGGTCCTTCGGCACCGAGATCGGCCCGGTTGCCATGACGCAGTGCGCCGCCTCGACGACGTCGCCCTGGTCGGTCCTGACGCGCCAGAGCTTGCGCTTCTCGTCCCACGCCGCCTCGACAACGCGCGTGTTGAACTGGATGTGTTTGCGAAGGTCGAAACGGTCCGCCACGAAGTTCATGTACGCGAGCAGCTCGGGCTGCGCGGCGAACTCCTCTGACCACGTCCACTCCTGCTCGATTTCCGGCGAGAACGAAAAGCTGTAGTCGATGCTCGGCAGGTCGACGCGTGCGCCGGGGTAGCGGTTCCAGTACCAGACGCCGCCCACGCCGCCGCCTGCCTCGAAACCCGCGACGTCGAGGCCGATCTCGCGGAACTTGTAGATCGCGTACATGCCGCCGAAGCCGGCGCCGACCACGACCACGTCGACGCGTCTGGCGCGGCTGTGAGCATCCCCGGCGGGCGAGGCCGGTCGATCGGGTCGTGCGTTCACGTGCATCTCCGGGGAGCGGCTATCGCGTGCAGGCTGCGCCGGTCGCGCCCTGCGCCTCGAGCGCGCCGAGCAGTTCGTAGATCGGATCATTCGGACGGTGCCCACCCGTGGGCTGGCGGGCACCGAACGCGCCGGCGGAAAGGCGTGCTGGCAGCGGCGCGCGACGTTGCCAGTCGTAGACCACGGTGCGCGACGCGATCCGCCATTCGTCGCCGCGCCTCTCGAAACGGTCAACGTAACGCCCACACAGAAGCGTCTCCTCGGCGCTGCGGTCATCGCCCGCAAGGCCTTCCTGGAACGCGAGGAAGTAGCTCTCGGCAGCCGCCACGTCGCCGCGCAACTCGATGAGGACGTTGCCGATCATGTGCACCATGCGGCCGGCGTTCTGCAGCTTGTCGAGCGCTCGCTCGACGAAGCGCGTCGCCGACCCGCGGTACTCGCCGTGCGAGTCGGTCGCGTCGGGCCAGTACGCAGAGCGCAGCGCCTCCTCGTCGAGGCGATCGATGCCGCGGCAGTACCGGTACAGGCACTCGCGGATCGCCTCCCGGTCGAGGACGGCCTGCAGTGGCGGCTGGACGGCTGCGTTCATCGCGCCCCTTCACGCTGCCCGCGCCGGACGATCACCGCGTCGAGACACGCGGCTCCCTGCGTACGAACGAGCAGCGGGTTGATGTCGATGCTCTCGATCTCGTCCTGATGCGCGGCAGCGAAGCGCGAGAGCGCGCCGAGCGCCTCTATGAGCGCGTCTTCATCGCCGCGGGGCGCGCCGCGCCAACCCCGCAGCAGTGCCGCTGCCTTCACCCGGCCGACCAGCGCTCGGGCCCGCTCGTCCGTGAGCGGAGCCGACGCGAGCGCGACGTCCTTGTAGAGCTCTACCGCTGTGCCGCCCATCCCGACCATCACCATCGGGCCGAACGTCGGGTCGCGCTGCACACCGACGATCACCTCGGCGACGCCGTCGAGCATCGGCGCGATCAGGACGCCTTCGACACGTGCGCCGCCAGCGCACTGCGCTGCGCAGGTGACAAGCTGGTCGTAGGCGCGGCGCACGGCGGTGACGTCTTGCAAACCGAGGACGACGCCGCCCACGTCGGTCTTGTGCGTGATGTCGGGCGAGACGATCTTGGCAACGACGGGAAAGCCGATCGCGCGCGCTGCGTCAACCGCTTCCTCGGCGCTCGCGCACAAGGTCTCGTCGGGCACGGGCAGGCCGGCAGCGGCGAGGACCCGCTTGGCCGCGTGCTCGTTGGAGACGTCGGGCAGCGCGCTGGACACGGCTGCGAACGATGCCGGATCGACGACGCTGGCACTGCGCTCGCGCAACACCGCAGCGGCGTGCACCGCCTTGACGGCGCGGCTGGGGTCGGCGAAGACGACGATTCCTGCCGCCTCGAGCTCGCGCGTGACCTCAGGCGTGGACAGCATGACCAGAACGAGCAGCCGGTCGGGAAAGCGCGCGCGGAGCGCCTTGAACTCGGCGAGGTGGGTGGCGAACCGCGGCGGCGACAGGCCGGCGTGCGCCAGGTACGCGATCACGCTGTCGTAGCCGCCGAGCTGCAGCATCAACTCGACGCAGCGCGTGAGGCCGCCCTTCACCGACGTGACCTGCGCGGTCATGTCGAGCGGATTGGCGGCGACCGCGAACGGCAGCAGCTCGCGCGCCGCGTCGGCGGCGGACTCGGCTAGCGTCGGCATCGTGAGGCCGAGCGCACCAGCGTGGTCGGCGATCAACACCCCGATTCCGCCCGAGCCCGTGACGACGCCGAGCGAATTGCCCGCTGGCAGCGTTCCGGCCACGGTGCAGAGCGAGGCGATGTCGAGCATCTCCTCGATCGACTCGGCGCGGAACGCCCCGCATTCCGCGAACACCGCGTCGTACACCGCGTCGTTGCCGGCCAGCGAGCCCGTGTGCGTGCTCGCCGCGGCGGCGCCGAGCTCGCTGCGCCCGACCTTCATCACGACGACAGGCTTGCCGGCGCGCGCCGCCTTGACCAGCGCGCGGCGCAGCGCGTGGCCGTCACGGCACGATTCGAGCGCGGCGAGGATCACGCGCGTCGCCGGGTCGTCGGCCAGGTACGCGATGCATTCGGCGACGTCGACATCCGCCTCGTTGCCGGTGGCGACGATCTTCGAGAATCCGAGTCCGCGCAGCGTCGCCATCCCGTATGCGCACGATCCGAACGCGCCGCTCTGCGTCGCGAGCGCGATCGCACCCGGCCGCGGCTTCGCGCCGTCGAGCAGCGTCGAGAAAGTCGCGTGCAGCCCGTTGGCGACGTTGAGCAGGCCGAGCGAATTGGGGCCGATCAGCCGGACCCCGGCGCGCCTGCACGACGCGACGATCTCGTCCTGCATGGCCCGGCCCTGCTCGCCGAGCTCGGCGAATCCAGCGGTGAACACCTGGATGCAGTGGACCCCCTTGGCGATGCAGTCGCGAACCGCAGCGGCGACCGCCGGCGCCGGCACGCAGACAATGGCGTGGTCGACCGCGCCGGGAACGTCGACGATGCTCGTATACGCAGGCAAGCCCTGCACCTCGCCGCCGTTCTTGTTGACGGCATACACGGGACGCGCGAATCCCGACTCGCGCAGGAAGCGCAACGGCCGTCCGCCGATCCGCTCGGGGTCCGAGCTCGCACCGACGATCGCGACCGCGGTGGGATCGAAGAGCGCGTCGAGCTCACGCATGCCTTGCACCTTCACGCCGCCAACGCTTCGTCGACGACCTCGGAAACGAGCCAGTCGAGGCAATCGGAGCGATCTCCGTAGCGCAGCGCCGTCATGAGCGCGTGCATCGCCAGACGCGCGGCGAGCGTCTCCTCGGACATCCCCATGCCGCCGTGCAGCTGGATCGTTGAATCGGCCAGCGAGCGGCCGACGCCCTGGACGTAGAGCCGCGTCCGGGCGACGTGGCGGGCATCCGGCGCTTGCGCATGGAGCAGCACCTGCTCGCGCACGAGGCCGCGGGCATTCTCGTAAGCGACATACATGTCGACGACGCGGTGCCGCAGCGCCTGGAACGTCGCGAGGGCGGTGCCGAACTGGATCCGCGTGCGCAGGTGCTCGACAGTCTGCTCGATCATCGCGCCGCAGGCGCCGATGGTCGCCACGCAGCCGAACACGCTGCCGAGTTGCTGCCCCATCGCGACGGCCTGGGCGGCCGGCGCGCCGCGCAGCAGCAGGTGCGGCTCCGCGACGCGCAGGTCGCTGACCTCGATGTCGGCACTGGTGCGACCGTCGATGCCGACGAAGCGCCGCACACGCGACGACAGCTCGGCGGCGTCGAGAACGATGAGCAGCGCGGCGTCGCTCGTGCCGTCGAGGGCATCGAAGACGACGTGCGTGGCAGGCACGGACCAGTCGACTGTGGCAACGGTCCCGAACAGGCGATCGCCGCGCAACGTGGGCGGCTGCGCTGCCGCGTGTTGCGGCGCCGCGTGCAGCGCCGGTGCGACCGAGGCGTTGCCGCTTGCGACGCGCTCGAGGAGCTCCCGTGCCAGCGGGCTGTCGCACGCGGCGAGCAGCGCTGGGGCGATGGCGCAGCGCTCGATGACCGGCACGGTGAGAGCACGGGTCGCGAGCGCTTCAACGATCGCGGCGAAGTCGGCGAGTTCGGCGCCGGCCCCGCCCCTCTCTCCATCGACCAGGACACCCTGCCAGCCGAGCTCGAGGATCTGCTGCCACGCCGGACCGGCATCGCCACTCGCATCCCACGGCTGCGCCTGCGCGAGTCGAAGCGCCGTCTCGTGGACGTCGCCCGCGAACAGAGGTGTGGCGATGGTGCGCATCGAATCAGGCTTCGAACAGCTCGCGAGCGATGACGTTCTTCTGCACTTCGCTCGTCCCCCCCGCGATCGTGCGCGAGCGGAAGAACAGGTACGTGTGGACGAGCTGCCGTTGCGGGTCGCGTTCGTCGGCTCCGTCGGCCGCGGGCGCCAGCGGACGCAGCCGTGGCGCGTACCGGGGAGCGCATCCGTCGAAAGCCAGCGTCGAGATCTGCTGGGCGAGCTCGGAGCAGTGCAGCTTGAGCGCCGACGACTTGGCCGAGCGCAGTGTTCCGGCCATCTCTTCCTGGATCGCGCTCAGCAACATCTCGCGCGCGCCGCACACCGACGCCTGGGCGAGGAACAGCCGCTCGAGCATCCCGTGCAGGCTCGGCGATGCGCCCTCTTCGCGCAGCCTCCCGCGCAGCATCTCCTCTACCTGCTCGAGCTGGCGCGCGAGGCGCGGCACGGTCGCCGGCGAAAGACGCTCGCGATCGAGCAGGAACTTGGCGCACGTCCAGCCACCGCCCTCCTCGCCGATCCGGTTGCCAACCGGGACGCGGACGTCGTTCAGGAACACCTCGTTGACGTGCTGCCAACCGTCGATCGTCGGGATCGGCCGCACCTCGATGCCCGGCGTCGCGAGCGGCACGACGAGCAGCGTGATCCCCGCCTGCTTGCGGCCCTCGGTCGAGGTACGCACCAGCGTGTACATCAGGTCGGCCTCTTGCGCGTGCGAGGTCCACATCTTCTGGCCATTGATGACGTACTCGTCACCATCGCGCACGGCTCGTGTCTTCAGCGAGGCCAGGTCGGATCCGGCTTCGGGCTCGGAATAGCCCTGGCACCACCAGTCGCTGCCGTCGAGGATCCGCGGAAGGAATCGCGCCTTCTGCTCCGGAGTGCCGAACTGCATGATCACCGGTCCGATGTGGCCGATGCCGTGGTGGTAGAGCGGCGGACAGTCGAGCTGCGCGCTCACCTCCTCGAAGAGGTAGCGCTGCCGCAGGTCCCACCCGGTGCCGCCGTACTCGCGCGGCCAGTTCGGTGCGCCCCAGCCGCGCGCGTTGAGGATGCGCTGCCACTCGGACCACTCGCGACGCCCAAGCTTCTGGTTCGTGCGAACGATCTCGCGGATCTCGGGCGGGCACTGCGCTTCCATGTACTCAACGAGCTCGCGGCGAAAGGCCTCGTAGTCGACCGCCGCCGGCGCGCGCGGTGCGACCTCGTGGAGCGTGCTCAGATCCATTGCGGGTGTCCGTTCATGCGGCCGGTCGCGCGACTGCTCAGCGGCTGCTCATGCGCTATCAGCGACGTCATTCGAGTTGGACGCAGTCAACCTTGCGCCGAATCCGGCGACCGCAAGCCGCGCAGGATGATGTCGAGGTACTGGTCGATCACCTCGCGAGGCGTGAGGCGCCCTTGCGGGGAATGCCATCGCGTGAGCTGGTTCAGCGTCGACAGCAACAGGCGTCCGGTCAGCGCCGGATCTACCTTGCGGAACTCGCCGCCGGCGATGCCTTCGACGATGCAGGCGCGCAGCAGACGCTCGTACTTGTCGCGACGCTTCACCATCGCGGCGCGGCCGGCCGCACCCATTCCCGACCAGAACGCGTTCGACCCAGCGACCCACGCGTGCGGATCTTCGGCGTACACGTCGGCCGACGTGAGCATGAAGTTGCGCACCTTTTCAGTGGCGCTGTCGGCGTCGTCGATCGCCTCGCGCGCGCGATTCGTGAGCGTCTCCAGGTTCGCGGCCAGGATCTGCTGATACAGCGCTTCCTTGTTCGGGAAGTGGTAGTACAGCGCCGCCTTCGTGATCTGAGCTTCTTCGGCGATGTCGCGCAGCGATGTGCCGTCGTAGCCCCGCGTGGCGAACAGCCGACAGGCAATTTCGAGCAGTTGCCCGACGCGGCCTTCTGCGCCGTTGCCATTCGACGTGCTGCGTGCCGGGCTACTGGTGGCCATGTCGGTTCTTTTTGGCGACTCAGCGCCCGACGTAGTTTGGTGCGCGCTTCTCCAGGAATGCGCGTTGCGCTTCCTTGGCGTCTTCGGTCTTCGAGAGCGCCACCGTGTTGCCTTGCTCGTACCGATAGGCGTCGCGCACAGGCATGACTTCGGTGAGTCGCGCCGCTTCCTTGGCCAGTCTGAGCGCGATCGGACTCTTCGACGCCATGTCGCGCGCGATCTCCATCGCGAAAGGCATCAGCTCCTGCGCCGGCAGGCAAGCCTCCACGAGGCCGAGGCGATACATCTCCTGCGCGCTCACCTTCATGCCCGTGTAGAACATTCGACGCGTGCGCGAGTGGCCGAAGAACTGGCGCACGAAGGTGATGCCTCCTGCAAGCCCGACGTTGATCTCGGGCATCGACACGAACGCGTCCTCGCTCGCGACCCAGATGTCAGAGGCCATCACCAGGCCTAGCCCCGCACCCATCGCGGGTCCGTTGATGGCTGCGATCACGGGCTTGCTGCATTCGACGATCGCGAAATGGCACTCGCGAACGCGGCGGTTATGGGCTGCATACGCGCCCGCAGTTGCGCCCAGGTTCGGTCGCTCGCGGATGTCCGCTCCGGCCGAGAAGACTTTTCCCGCCCCCGTGAGCACGATGCAGGCGACGTCGTCTCGGTCCGAGAGCACGTCGAAGAGTTGCGTGATCTCGCTGCGCATCTCCGCGTTCTGGGCGTTCACAGGCGGTCGATCGAGCGTCACGGTCGCGATTCGCTCTGCGATATCGAGCTTGAGGGTGGTGAGTTCCATGTTGCGTGCGCAGGTCGAAGTACGGAGCAGCGCGGAAGCCTTGGGGTTTGTCCTAAGGCCGCGATGCCCTCGTTGCTCGAAACTTACCTGCCGGACGGTAAGTTGTCAACGTGCTTCATGCGGAATCCGATGCTCGCCATCGTCGAGCCGGAAGCCGATCACGATGAGCGACGCCGGTCCCCTCAAGTCGACAGCGGAGATTCCATGTCAGGAGTTCACGCCCTGGACCGCGTCATTGGTGATGAGTGGCCGACCTTCGCCACGGAAGCCGACGTGCGCGCGTTCGAATCGGTTCCTTACGAGAAAAGGATCAAGGCCACCAGCACGTACGAAGCCCTGAAACTCGGGGCCGCCCGCAACCCCCAGGCACCAGCGATCCTGTTCCTGCCAAACGCGAGTGCGACGGACGAACCTGTTCGCTACACCCACGAGCAGTTCATTCGCCGGGTCACCCAGGTCGCCAACGCGCTGCATTCATTGGGCGTCGGTCCCCGCGACGTCGTCAGCATCCTGCTCCCGCTCATCCCGCAAGCGTTCTACGGGTTGTTCGGCTCGCAAGCCGCTGGCATCGTGAACCCGGTCAACTCGTTCCTGGAGCCGGGACACATCTCGCACATCCTGCGCGCCGCGAAGACGAAGGTGCTGATTGCACTCGGCCCGTCCGAGGGCTTCGACATCTGGCAAAAGGTGGCGAGCATCCGGCACGAGCTGCCCGATCTGAAGTCGATCCTGGTCGTAGAGCCGTGGGGACCGGCACCCGAGGGCACGTTGTCGTTCGACGAATTCATTGCCACGCAGCCCAGCGATCGTCTGCTGAGCGGTCGTGAGTTTCACGCCGATGACGTCGCTGCGTACTACCACACCGGCGGCACAACCGGGCTGCCGCAGCTGGTTCCGCTGACCCACGGCAATCAGGTCTATCAGGCGTGGGGCATCGCGCTGATGTGGCGCACGCGTCCCGAGTCGGTGTTCCTCATGGGACTGCCGCTGTTTCACGTCGGCGGCGCGCTCACTCATGCGCTGCAGCATCTGTCGGCCGGCGGGGCGCTCCTCGTCCTTTCGGCGGCTGGCTGGCGGAACAAGAACGCGATGCCCAGCGTTTGGAAGCTCATCGATCGCTACAAGATCGAGGTGCTGGCCGCGGTGCCTACCGTCGTCGGCGCCATTCTCAACGTCTCGATGGACGGCAACGACCTGTCGAGCTTGCGCACGCTGACCGGCGGCGGATCGGCGGTCCCTGTTCCGGTCGCCGATGCGTACAAGCATCGCTTCGGCCTGGAGATCCTCGAGACCTACGGGATGACCGAAGCGTCGAGCTGTCACACGATCTCCTATCCGGACCGTCCCGTGTATCTCGGGTCGGTGGGACATGCCCTGCCGTACAGCCGAGTGAAGGTCGTCGACGTTGACGAGCGGGGCAAGGCGGTGCGCGAATGTCCACCGGGCAAGATCGGAGTTGTGACGATGCATGGCCCCGGTGTGTTCTCCGGCTACGTCACCGGATCGCCTGACGCGCCATTCGTCGAGCCGGGATGGGTGAACAGCGGCGACCTTGGTCAGGTCGACTCCAACGGCTACCTGTGGATCACAGGACGTGCCAAGGACCTTGTGATCCGCGGTGGGCACAACATCGACCCGCTCGGTGTCGAGGAAGTGCTCTACGACCATCCAGCGGTAGAGCTGGCGGCGCTGGTCGGGGAGCCCGACGCCTATGCAGGAGAGCTGCCCGTCGCTTACGTGCAGCTCAAGGCAGGCGCGAAGGCGGAGCCTGCCGAGCTGATCCAGTGGGTAGCCAGCCACACGCCCGAGCGAGCGGCGGTTCCGACGCAGCTCTACATCGTCGACAACGTTCCGCTCACCGCCGTCGGCAAGGTGTTCAAGCCAGCCCTGCGCAGCGACGCGGCTGAGCGCGCGCTACGCCGACTGCTCATGCCCATCCTCGAGGCGGAGGGCTGCACGGCGGAGGTCGTCGTCGGGCCCCATCCCAAGCTCGGCACCTTCGCCTCCGTGACGATCGGCGGGCCGTCCACCGCGCGCGAGCGAGTGCTGCAGCAGGCAAACGCGAAACTGGATCCGTTGACGCTGCGCCACGGCATTGAATGGGACGAGCGCGTCCCCGCACACGCATGAGCAAGGAAGAACGCCCCGCGAACCTGGAGCCCATGCAGGCATGGCGCGAATGGTTCCTCAAGAACGAGCGCGACTGGAGCGAATCGCTCGCGCGCATGATCAAAACGGATGCCGTCTCGAAGACGCTGGGGAAGGAGCTCAATGCCATGCTGTACGGTCAGCAGGCGCTGGCGAAGAGCATGGCCGGACCCATGGCGATGATGAACTTGCCGACGCGCGCCGAGATGACCGCACTCAGCGACCGCTTCGGCCGTCTCGAGGACGCCGTTGCGCGGATCGAGGCAGCGCTCGTGCAGATGAACTCCGCCGCCGGCAAAGGCGCCGTCCAGCCGCCGCGCACCCGCAAGCCCGCACGCAAGACAAAGAAACCCGCTCGTCGTGACGCTGAATGAGCTGATGTCATCGCGCAGCGCCGAGCTCGTCGCGCTCGAGCAGGAGATGGTGCGCGAGACGGCGACGACGCCGAAGGAACTGCTGTACGCACGCGGCACATTGCGCCTCTACCACTATCTGCCGCAGACGGACGACATCTACCGCGTGCCGCTGATGCTGGTGATGTCGATCGTCAGCAAGCCCTACGTCTTCGACCTCACGCATGGCCAGAGCCTGATCGAGTACCTCGTGCAGGCCGGCTTCGACGTGTATCTGATCGACTGGGGCACGCCACGTTCGGAGCACAGCTCCGTCTCGATCGACGACTACGTCGCCGACTGGATCCCCGACTGCATTTCCCAGGTCCAGCGCCACAGCGGCGAACGCGAGATCTCGCTGCTCGGCTACTGCCTCGGCGGCATCCTGACGCTCCTTTACGCCGCGCTCGAGCCCAAAGGCCCGGTCAAGAACCTCCCGCTCCTCACGACACCGATCAATTCCGAAGGCATGGAGATGCAGCGCCAGCTGGCCACCGGCATCGACGCCGACCGCATGATCGACATGCTCGGCAACGTGCCGACCGAGGTCGTCCAGGCCGGCTTCCAGATCCAGCGGCCGCTGCAAACCACCGCGGGGCAGCTCATGCTGATGAACAAGTCGACCGATCGCGAGTTCATCAAGGTGCATATGCGGCTGGTTCGCTGGGGCGACGAGGCGCTGCCGATCCCGGGCGAGACGTTCCGGCAGATGCACCACGACATCTTTCTGGAGAACAAGATCGTGCGCGGCGAGTTCAAGGTGCGCGGACGAAAGATGAACCTGCGTGACATCCGCGTGCCCGTGTTGCACGTGCTCGCGCAGCACGACCACGTCGTCCCCTACCCTGCTGCCCGCGATGTGATTCAGCTCGTGGGCAGTCGCGACAAGGAAGAATGGGTGATCCCGGGCGGTCACGTCAGCGTGGTCACAGGCCTCGGCGCGGTCACGCGCACGTGGCCGCGACTTGCGGCGTGGTTGGCCGATCGTTCCGTTTAGTAGTTCGGCCGCGCACCAACTGCATCCCACCTGTATCGCGAGGATCCGATGTCCAACGCACTCGAAGGCAAGGCGTGCATCATCACCGGTGCGGGCTCCGGAATAGGACGTGCGACGGCTCTTGCAATGGCCGCTCAGGGCGCCCATGTGGTGATCGCCGACGTTCGGAGGGACGAGCTCAAGGCCACCGCAGAACTCGTCGGTCAGCACGGTGCCGTGGTACGCACCTTCCCGGCGGATGTCAGAGAAGAGGATGAGATAGCCGGCTTGGTGTCGTTTGCGATCAAAGAATTCGGCAAGCTCGACTGCGCCGTCAACAATGCAGGTATCGAGGGGGACACGAACAAGCCGTTGGCTGATTACGAGACTTCCGTTTGGAGCGACGTCATCGCGATCAACCTGACCGGGGTGTTCTTCTGCATGAAGCATGAGCTGCCGCACCTTGTCGCCTCCAAAGGCTGCATCGTCAATACAGCGTCAGTCGCGGGCCTGTGCGGCAGCAGGTTCGGATCGGCATATCACGCGAGCAAACATGGGGTGGTTGGCCTCACGCGCGCCGCGGCTGTCGAGTATGGAGACAAGGGCGTCAGGATCAACGCGGTAGCGCCAGGGGTGATCCGCACCTCGATGGCGGATCGCTTTCTTCATGGCGGCGAGCATGCGGCGCAAGTGACCGCCAAGTACCCGCTGGGGCGGCTTGGCCAACCTGAGGAGGTCGCCCAAGCCATCGTCTGGCTTTGCTCGGCGAACGCCTCGTTCATCACTGGGCATGTGCTACCGGTGGATGGAGGATTTCTCGTCCCTTGAATCATCGTGCCCGCTCACCTGAATCCTTTGCTATTCGATCTCGTGTTCTCCGCCTCGGCGTCTGGGCCTAGCTCCGAGCGCCGAAAGGAAACCGTTTAGTCTTTTCAGCCAAGCGGCATGGAGCTGGCAATGAGCACGAAACTTTTCGACCTGACCGGCAAGGTGGCGCTTGTCTCCGGCGGCTCCTCGGGCTTGGGCTTTCAGTTCGCGAAGGCATTGGCCGGGCAAGGAGCCGACATCGCCCTCGTTGCCCGGCGGACCGGCCGGCTCGAGGAAAACAAGGCCGCCATCGAGAACATGGGCGTGCGGTGTTACACCCATTTCGTGGATTTCTTGGATTACCCGTCCATTGGCAAGTGCGTGGAAGACGTGGTGGCCCATTACGGAACGGTCGACATTCTGATGAATGCCGCCGGAGTCCGAGGTGTGGGCAGCGGGTCGGAACAGAGCAATGAGGAATGGCTGCGCGTCATCGACGCCGACCTGAACGGCCAATACTTCATGACCCGGGACGTCGCCAAGCTCGCCATGATTCCTCGCAATTACGGCAAGGTCATCAATGTGCTTTCCATCCACGCGTATGTGGGGCGAATTGGCCTGGCCACGGGCTCGTACTGTGCGGCGAAGGGCGGCATGCTGACGTTGACCAAGGCGCTGGGCAACGAGTGGGCGAAGCACAACATCACTGTCAACGGCATCGCCCCGGGTTATTTCCCGAGCGACATCACGGCGCGCTACATCGACAGTGAAGCCTTCAGGCAAACCCTCGAGACCTACTGTCCGTTTGGCAGGCCCGGCAGGACCGGGGAGATGGACGGCATCGCCATCTACTTTGCTTCGGACGCCTCCAGCTACACCACCGGTCAGGTTGTCTCTGTCGACGGGGGCTGGCTCACAGTTTGACTTCGCTGTCGCGTGTCTCGCCCTGTCTCGTGGACTGATTGAGCGTTATCTGCCGTCTTGTAGGCGCCCCACGTGTGAACATCACAACGTCTCAGATCATCTGACCATTCATCATGCTTGTCGCGAATGCTTCCGCTTTCGGGCGGCCCGAGGACGTCATCGAACTCGTGGAGCAGCCGGATCCCGGTTCGCCTGGCCCGGGCGAGGCGATTCTGGATGCCGAGATGTGTCCCATCAATCCGGCAGACCTCCTCAACCTCATGGGCACGTACGGCGCCACGCGGCCCAGGTTGCCTATGACCGGGGGACTTGAGGGTGTCGGGCGAGTCGCCGCAGTAGGCACGGACGTGAGCCACGTGAAAGTCGGCGATCGGGTACTGCTGCCGGGTCCCGGAACGTGGCGTGAGCGCTTCAAAGTGGCGGCGCGAGGGTTGTTCGCGCTGCCGCAGGACGTCGATCCGCGGCAACTCGCGATGCTTCGCGGAAACCCGCCCAGCGCATATCTGATGCTGCACGACTTCGTCGCTCCGCGTCCAGGGCAGTGGGTGATCCAGAACGCCGCCAATTCGGGCGTCGGACATTGGCTGATCGTCCTGGCGCGCGAGGCGGGAGTGAAAACCGTGAACGTCGTGCGGCGGCCCGAGCTCATCGAGCAGCTGCGCGCCTTCGGCGCCGACGCCGTGCTCGTCGACGGGCCGGATCTCGATCAGCGTGTGCGCGCCGCGATAGGCCAGGGCGCGCTGCCGCTCGCCATTGATGCCATCGGAGGTAGCGCGACGCAACGACTCGCGCGCTGTGTCGACGACGGCGGCATCGTCGTCAACTACGGCCTGCTGAGCGGCGACCCGTGTGTCGTCGATAGTCGCGACACCGTGTTCCGCGACGTAAGCTTGCGCGGCTTCTGGTTGAAGCGCTGGTTCGTGCAGACCCCGTCGGAGCGAATCGCGCCGCTGTTGAGCGCATTGGCGTCGAAGCTGGCCGACGGAGGCCTCGCCGTACAGGTCGAGGCGGTGTATCCCTTCGGCAGGATCAGAGAGGCGTTGGCGCACGCCGGGCGCGAAGGACGCACGGGCAAGATCCTGTTGTCTTTCGCCCAAGGCTGACCGGTCGTCGTTCGCGGTGGTCTAGGCATTTGCGTGAGCCAGATGCCCCATGCGAACCACGACCCAAGCTCAACAGGAGTGAGATGCTCATGAACCGCGACCGGTCGATTTCTCCTGTGTCACGCCCGCTCGCCGAAGCGTTCGCGCAACGCCATAGGGCGAACACCGATCACACGAAGAAGCACCCACCCGGCTTGCCGATGGCGGCTCACCTGGCTTTGGCGGCGCTTCTCGTATGGACTTGCAACGCGCTGGCGCAAGGCACGACAGCGACACCGCCAGGCGCGTCGTCGATGGACGTGGGCGCCAAACCGGCCTCCGATGCCACGCGGCGATTCCTGCGCGAGAGCACCGCCGGCCTGCCGTGGGATGACCGCGAGGACTTCGAGCTGGTGCAGCGCGGCTTCGTGGGCGGCATTCCCGGCAACAAGCTCCTCAAGGATGACGGCCGCCTGAGCCGCGACCTCGATATCGGGGCGATGTATGCGGGGCCAGCGCCCGAGACAGTCAATCCGAGCCTTTGGCGCAATGCACAGCTGCACGCGCGGTCCGGCCTCTTCAAGGTGACCGACCGCGTCTATCAGGTGCGCGGGGTCGAGCTCGCGAACATGACGGCGATCGTCGGCGACAGAGGATATGTGCTGATCGACACGCTGACGACGACCGAGGCTGCGAAAGCTTCACTCGCCCTCATTCGATCCCATCTTGGCGAGCGCCCCGTGACCGGGATCATCTACACCCACAGCCACGTCGACCATTTTGGCGGAGCCGCCGGCGTGATCACAGCGGACGAGGCGCGCCAACGCGGCGTGCCCATCGTCGGCCCGCAGGGCTTTACGAAGGAAGCGATCTCCGAAAACGTGATTGCCGGTCCGGCGATGAGTCGGCGCGCGTCGTACGCGTTCGGCTTCCTGTTGGCGCTCGGCCCGACCGGCGTCGTGAGTGACGGCATCGGTCCGTCGTTCAACCGGCAAGGCGTCGCGCCCGGCACGGTATCGCTCGTTCCCCCGACGATCGAGGTCACGCGAACGGGGCAGACGATGACCATCGATGGCGTCGAGTTCGAGTTCCAGCTCGCGCCCAACACCGAAGCGCCGGCAGAAATGACGATCTATCTGCCGCAGCTGCGTGTGCTGGACATGGCCGAGATCGCAAACGGCAGCCTGCACAACATCCTGACGCTTCGCGGCGCACAGATCCGCGACGCGAAGGCGTGGGCCGATGCGCTCTCGGAGTCGCTGCGTCTCTTCGGGTCGCGCACCGATACGCTCATTGCGTCGCACTTCTGGCCGCGTTGGGGACAGGCAAAGATCATCGACTTCCTGTCGGCGCAGCGCGACATGTACGAGTATCTTCACGACCAGTCGGTCCGCATGATGAACACCGGCTCAACAGGACCGGAGATCGCCGAGCGGCTGAAGCTCCCACCCGCGCTCGCATCGCGCTGGTTCAACCAAGGTTATTACGGCACGCTCAGCCACGACTCGAAGGCGGTCTACCAACGCTACCTCGGCTGGTACGACGGCAATCCAGCGACCCTGAACGCGCTGCCGCCGAGCGAGGCCGGGAAGCGCTACGTCGAGGCGATGGGCGGGGCCGACGCCGTGCTCGCAGGCGGCCGTAAGGCGATCGCCGCCGGAGACTACCGTTGGGCCTCTGAACTCCTGTCGCGACTCGTCTTTGCGCAGCCTGACAACAAAGCAGCGCAGCTTGCGCTGGCCGACAGCCTTGAGCAGCAAGGCTATCAAGCGACCAGCTCCATGTGGCGAAGCGTGTTCTTGTCCGGCGCGGCCGAGCTTCGAGCCGGCGGACCGCGGCGACAGGGCTTCGACTCGATGAGCGGCACGATTCCGAGCCTTCCGCTCGCGTCTATCCTGGATCTCCTCTCGGTCCGCGTCGCCCCGGAACGTGCGCTCTCGCAGCCGATGGACTTCGCGCTCGTTCTGGACGGTGGCAAGGAGGCGGAGCACGTCGAGATCCGAAACGGCGTTCTTGTCCATGCGCCGCTCGGCCGAGACGAGCGAAGCGGAAACACCCTCGCACTTTCGAGGGCACAGTTCGTGGCGGCGATCACGAAGGCGCCGGGCGTTGCGCCCCCGCCGGAGCCAGCAGGGGCGGTTCTGAATCAATTCCTCGGTATCTTCGAGGCGCCAGCAAGCGGCTTCGGGCTGGTAACGCCTCGGGAATGAACGATCGTCTGCTCGCGCGCGACTTCTCAGGTTGTTACGCGGCGAGCGCTGTCCAGTCCCTGCTCACCCGCAAGCGACCGGCGCCACCACGGCTTGCTGCAAATGCGTAGGGCTACCGAACAGAATCCATGTCGTACGTGTGCGAACGTGTAGGTTGGGGCTGGCCAGTCACGATTGGCGCCGGCCCGCTCTCGGCAGGCTTAGTCCGATCCGAAGCGGCTAAGAGGCTTCGTGATCATGGGCCTTCCTAACGGACATCTAGCTCGTTAGCTTCATGCGGCGACCTCTTCCGCGCGCGAGGGCGTCGGCGCCATGCGCGATCGCGCGCGCATGCGCTCTGCCCAGTCGACGATCTCGAGCGGGCCGTCGCCGTGCTCGACGAGCGCAGTCAGGCTCTCGACCCAGTCGCCGTCGTTGGCGTAGACGATGCCATCGATCGCGCGCAGCTCGGCGTGGCGGATGTGCCCGCAGACGACGCCGTCGGCGCCGCGCTTCCTCGCCTCGCGCGCGAGCGCGGCCTCGAAGTCGCCGACGTAGCTCACCGCGCGCTTGACCTTGAGCTTGAGATAGCGCGACAGCGACCAGTACGGCAGCCCCATGCGCGCGCGCAGCGAGTTGAAGCGCGCATTCAGCCGCAGCGTGAACTCGTAGAGACGGTCGCCGACGCGCGCGAGCCAGCGTGCGCACTGGACGACGCCGTCGAACAGGTCGCCGTGCGTGACCCAGAGCGCGCGGCCGTCGGCGGTGACGTGGAGGCATTCGGCGACGACCTCGATGCCGCCGAACTCGTGGCCGACGTAGCGTCGCGCGAAGTCGTCGTGGTTGCCGGGGACGAAG
>Ga0157375_10001193_pt1 | contig 22406 bp, 10 predicted proteins | sample M35metaG_FD_115311 | JGI IMG/M metagenome (GOLD analysis project Ga0157375, IMG submission 115311) | Miscanthus rhizosphere microbial communities from Kellogg Biological Station, Michigan, USA - M3-5 metaG | ecosystem: Host-associated > Plants > Roots > Rhizosphere > Soil | place: USA: Michigan... | reverse complement strand
GCGCCGACGCGGCCGCCAACCATGAGCGCCATCAGCACCGGCGCAAGCTCGCGAATCAGCGAGAGCGAAACGACTTTGCCGATCAGCAGCGCACCGCCGAACTCAGCGAGCGAGTAGGCGGTCTGCAGAGCCAGCACCATGCCGATGAAAAGCGAGGTGATGGCGACGATGGAGATCGACCGGACGCCGATCTGATCGAATTGCGCGATGACCACAGCGCGATCGATCGGTCCTCGGACGAATTGCTGGATGGTCTGCGTAGCCAGATCCGCCACCCCGCCAAGGTAAGACAGCGCTTCCTCGCCATGCCCCTTGACGCGATCAATGAACGCGTTTCCGCGCTCGATCAGCGTCGGCGAAGCAGGCTTCGGGGCGGCGTCGGTCTGGAGGATGGAGGTCAAAGCGTGCGTGATGCTACTAAAGGTTAATTGAGAAGAGGCCCTTTATACTTTCAGGCCTCAAAGTATAATTCGCAACCGCCTGGGTGTACCTGAGTATATGAACGCGAGCGACTTTACCGCTCCGGCGGCGGGGCAGATCGTCAGAACGAGCGACGGCGCTGCCGCATTCGTGCCGAGCCCGCTTCCTCCCGATCTTCCGCTTTCGTGGGAAATGCTCAACGCGATCTCGCTCGCTGAACGCGCCGTGGCGAGTCTGCGCGGCGTGGGCGCCACCTTGCCGAACCCGCATCTCCTGATTGCCCCGTTCGCGCGGCGTGAAGCCGTTCTGTCGAGCCGCATCGAAGGAACACAAGCGTCGGTAGGCGACCTGGTTGCGTTCGAAGCGGGCAACGCTCCGGCGGACGCGGCGGATGTCCAGGAGGTGGCGAACTACGTCGCGGCGCTCGATTTTGGTCTGGAGAGGCTGAAGGAGTTTCCACTGAGCCTCCGCTTCATTCGCGAAGTTCACGAACGGCTGATGCGCGGCGTACGCGGCGGCAGCAGCAACCCGGGCGAGTTCCGGCATCTGCAGAACTGGATCGGCGCGCCGGGATCGCGAATCACGAGCGCCCGATACGTTCCTCCGCCTGTTCCGGAGATGCACAAGGCGCTCGACGCGTTCGAAAAGTTTTTGCATGCACCGTCGCATCTGCCGGCATTGATACGGTTCGCGCTCATCCACTATCACTTCGAGGCTATCCATCCGTTCCTCGACGGCAACGGCCGTGTGGGCCGGCTGCTGATCACGTTCCTCTTTCACACGGAGAAGTTGCTCGATCATCCGCTGCTTTATCTCAGCGGATTCTTCGAACACCATCGCGCCGATTACTACCGGCTGCTGCTCAACGTCAGCCAGCACGGCGCCTGGGACGAGTGGATCGACTACTTTCTGCGCGCCGTTGCCGAGCAGGCAAACGACGCTGTCGGCCGCGCAAGCAAGCTGCTGGTGTTGCGGCAGGACTATCGAAAGCGCACCACCTCGGCCCGCAGTTCCGCGCTTCTAGGCGCGATGATCGATCGTCTGTTTGCGCTGCCGGCGATCACGATCACTGCGGCAGCGCGCGAGCTGGACGTGACCTATCGAGCAGCAAAGATGAACGTCGAGAAACTCGTCGCGTCCGGAATTCTCACCGAGCCTGCGACCGGCCGGAATCGCGTGTACATGGCCCGCGAGATCATCGACCTGCTCGAAGGTCCTTGATCAGGTAACCCAGAGTTTCAGCTCGAGCGGTTATGCATAACCAAACGACCACTTTGGTTTAATCGACAGACCTACTGCCCGCCGAAGATCGACCGCAGCAACTTTCTGAGCCCGCGATCCTCTTTTTTCTTCGGTTGCTGCTGCGGTACCTGCGCGGGTCCTGCCGGATTCGGGATCAGTCCTTCGGTCTGCGCCTGCGTAGGTTCGGTGTTGTCGCGCCAGAAGGGGCTCGGCTCGCCGCTGCCGGCGTGGAGTGGGCATACCGAGGTGGGCTCGGTGCCGGCGACGAAAATCTCGTCCTTCGTTTGCGGGCAGTACGGCGTCGCCAGCATCCCCGACTGCGGATCGATCTGGCGGTCGATGACATCCTCGGGACGTTTCCAGTCGACGTCGGGAATCATGCCGCTGACGCGATTCATGTTGTTCGCCCAGATCGGTACGCATGCATCGCCGCCGGCGAGTCGGATGCTGTGGCCGTCGTCGAAGCCGAGCCAGACCAGTGAGAGGATGCGCGGCGAATAGCCGATGAACCACGCGTCGCGGTAGCTGCTCGTCGTGCCGGTTTTTCCGGCGAACGGACGCTCGAATCCGAGCTGGCGCGCCTTGGTGGCGGTGCCGAATTCGAAGACGCCTTTGAGGACGTCGTTCATCACGTAGCAGACGCTCGCCGGCGCCACGCGCTTCATCTTCACTTCGCGCGACTCCAGCAACTTCCCCTCGGCGGTCGACACGGCGAGGATCGAGATCGGTTCGGCTTTCACGCCGAGGTTCGCGAAGGCCGAGTAGGCGTAGGCGATTTCGAGCGGGGTGACTTCGAACGAGCCGAGCGACACCGACGGATACGGCTCCAGGTGACTCTCGATGCCGATCGTAGCCGCGGTCTTGATCACGTTCGGCACGCCGGCGTTCATCGCTGCGCGCACGGCGGGGATGTTGTACGAATGCGCCAACGCCTCGCGGACGGTGACCTGCCCGTGGTAGCGGAGGTCGTAGTTCTGCGGCGTCCACACGGCGTTGCCGGTGCGGATGCTGATCGGCGAATCGTCGAGCACCGTCGCGGCCGTGAAGGCCTGCTGGCCGCGCGCCGGATCCATCGCCGTCGCGTAAACGAACGGCTTGAACAGCGATCCCGGCTGGCGCCGCGCCTGGATGGCGCGATTGAATTGCGTCTTCGAATAGCTTCGTCCGCCGACGAGCGCCTTCACGTAACCCGTGCCGGGCTGGATGGTTAGGATCACGCCTTCGAGCGGCGTCGGCGACCTGCGCAGATACGGAAAGCGTTTGTTGAGCGACTCGATGCCGCTGTCGAGCGACTGCTCCGCCGAACGTTGCATGATCGTGTCGAGCGTCGTGAACACGCGCAGCCCCTCGGTGCGCAGCTGCGTCTCGGGATACGTCTCCTTCAACTGCTTGAGCACGAGATCGACGAAGAACGGCGCGCTGCGGGACGTCTTCGGAAAGCGCGACGTCGTCATCGGCGACGCCACCGCCTGGTCATACTCCGCCGGCGTGATGTAGCCCTGCTCCTTCATCAGTTGGAGCACCGTGTCGCGGCGGACCTTGGCGCGATCGGGATGCGACAGCGGCGACAGCACATTCGGCGAGCGGATGATGCCGGCGAGCGTGGCCGCTTCGGGGAGCGTGAGGTACGTGACGTGTTTGCCGAAGTAGACCTGCGAAGCCTGTTCGACGCCGGCGATCTGCACCGAGCCGTTCTGGCCGAGGTAGATTTCGTTGAGATAGGCCTCCAGGATCTGCTGCTTGCTGAAGCGCGCTTCGAGCAGCACCGCCATGAGCATCTCGTGAATCTTGCGTCCCCAACTGCGCTCGGGATTGAGAAAGAAGTTTTTGATGAGTTGCTGCGTCAGCGTAGACCCGCCGTGGGTGATGTTCCGGTTGCGAATGTCGGTGACGAGCGCGCCGAGCGAACCGCGGATCGAGATCCCTTCATGATGGTAGAAGTTCTTGTCCTCGGTGGAAATGATCGCTTCACTGACGACCTTCGGCACGGCGTTGAGCGAGACCGGCAGCCGGTCCTCCATCTCGTTGTTGTAGATCGACGTGATGAGCTCCGGCTCGATGCGAATGCCGCGCAGCGGCACGCCGTCGTCGAGGCGCTTGATGCTGCGAACGGTCCCGCCGTCCATCTCGATGGCCACCGGCAGCGCGCGGAATTCGATGTCGGGATACTCGAAGTTCTGCAGGTAAATCTCGAGCGTCGATCCGGTGTAGCGATACTCGCCGGGATTGCTCACGCGCGCCGCGACCTCGTGATAGCCGACGTGATTCAGCTTCGGCTCCAGCAACGCCCGCGGAATGGTCATCCCGGGAACGAGCGGCGTGGCATCCGAATAGATTCGGCTCGGCAGATCCCACCGCCGGCTCGACTCAAATTTCCTGGTGATGACGACGTACGTGTAGCCGACGTACGCCAGAAAGCCGACGAAGCAGATCATGACGAGGAAGGCGATCCCCGCCGAGTGCCGCCAGAAAAAATCCTTGATCCGGGAACGAGTAGCCATCGAGAGCTGAGGGTACCAACAAAATAAGGCAGCGGTGTGGCAGAGCTACGGGGCGGTGGGATCAGTGCGCGATCGTGAGCTTCAGATCGCCGCCCGAGATCGTCACGTCGACCCACTTCGATGGATAGCCTTGCGCGTGGATGTTGATCTTGTAAGGGCCGGGAGTCACCCAGACCTTGGATGCTCCGACGCCGGCCGGCATCTCCGGAAAGGTCTGCATCCCTGCATAGACCGTGATGTCGCATGGAACCGGTTCACCGGTGGCCGCGTCGACAACGTGGATGACCGTGGCTTGCACCTGTTCCATCCGCACTTCGACGTCTGGAACAGCTCCGTTCGAGACGACGACGCGCAGCAACACCGCGGCGTATCCCTGCCGCGTGGCATTCAACGAATGAGGACCATCGGCCAGGCCATCGACGGAAAATCGGCCTTCCGAATCGCTGTCGGGCGCACCGCCGGGCGCGTCCGAGACCAGCACGTGAACGTTCGCCAGCGGCGCACCGCCAGCCGAGTCGATGGCCCGGCCACGCAGCAGAGCACCGCGCATGTCGACGTCGAACTTGCCGCTGGCAGTTGCCGTGTATTTCGTTTGAAAGCCGAAAGTGGGACCGATGATCTTCACGTCGTAGTCGCCTGCGCTCAATCCCGTCATTTCGTAACTGCCGTCGAGCGAGAGCCGCGTTCCCGATGATTGACGGTCTGCAGACGGCGGCGTCGGGTCAAAGAAGATGCTCCCGTTCGACGGCGGGGCTGCCCCATTCCTCCTGACGCGTCCACTGACCGTGATCCCCGCGGCAAAGTTCATCTCGACGATCGGCGCGACACCGTTCTGAACCACGACGATCTTCGACGGCGCGTGGCGTGACGCCAGCGAGGCCTCGATGCGGACCGAACCCTCCGGCATTCCTCGAATGGCGAAGTTTCCCTGCGCGTCAACAGTCGTGCTCGTGTACGTGCGTCCGCCGTCACCAGCGTCTCCGATGACAGTTACCCGCGCGAACTGCTCAGGAGAGAGTCCGGTAACGCGCCCGTTGATCGTCGCCCCGGTATCGAGCGTGAGCGTGAGCGGCTGCGTTTGCGGCAGATCGAGCGTCGCCTCCGCCGGCAGGTAACCACCCTTCTGCACGACCACTTTGTGCCGGCCTTCAGGGATCCCGCGTAAAACGAAGGCACCCTCGCCATCCGTCGCCGCGTTCCCGTCGGCTACGTTCACGGCGACATCGCGAACGCCGCGGCCGGAACGATCGACGACGCGGCCGCGCAACTCATGGCCGGCATCCAGCGTGACGTCGAGATGCGGCTCGCCGTCGCCGACTGCCAACGGCTTGTTCACGGCGACGAATCCCGATCGTTCGAAGCGGATGATGTGATCGCCCGCCGCGACGCCGTCGATGACGTATTGGCCATCGTGATCGCTGACGCTCCGAAGCGCGCTCGGTTTGAACGGGTTCGGATCGACCAGTACCGCCACGCCGTCGACCGGCCCGCTCGCCGATGTGACGCGGCCCGTCACGCGCGCGGCACGATCGAGTTGGATGTCGATTCCACTGATGGTCTTCCCATCCTCGGCAACGATGTCGCTACGCGAACCCTGCGAATAGCCAGCGGCCCGCACGACAATCTCCGCCGAACCAGGCGACACGTTGTCGAGCGTGTATCGCCCGTCCTCGGAGTGAATGCGCTGTCCGTCGGAAATGCTGCCGCCGTTCCCCGAGGGCAGAAAAATCGTGAAATCGTTGACCGGCTTCTGCGTGGCGCGATCGACGACACGGCCCTGAAGACGCACACCCCTGGGCATCGTAATCGTGACGCCGCTGGCCGGAGCATTGACCGTCACTGCAGACGACGAGAGCCGGCGATCGCTGGAAAAAGCGTGCAGACTTCCCGATCCTGCATCGACGCCGGCGAGCTTGAATGTTCCGTCCGAGGCGGAAATCGCCGTGCGCGGCCGGTGCGCCGCCGGTATCTCGACGATGGCGCCCCCAACCGGCGTTCCGTCGGCATGGATCACGCGGCCGCTGATCTCGATGCCGCGGTCCACCTTGACCACGACCACGCCGGACGCCGGCGTCACCATCGGAATCGACACGCGCTTCGAGGCGATGTCGTTACCAAGAACCAGCAGTTCGTGCGGCCCTTCGATCGTGTGGAACGTAACGATCCCGTTCGCTTCGGGGTGATTGCAATCCGGCCGGGTTTCGGAATGGCAGTGAACGATCGTTCGCACTCCGTCGCCCAAACGCTGCGCACTGACCTCGGCGTTCATCACCGGCCGCCGGTTCTGATCGACGACCTGCACGTTCAGCAGAAAACCGGCACTGACGGAGAGGACCACTTCCTCACGCGTATCGCCGGGTTGGAAGATCTGAGCCTTCGACACACCGCTTAGAAACCCCGGCTTCAAGGCCGTGATCACGTTCGGTGATTTCGATGACGACGCGAAACGGAGCGTGAACTCGCCCGACCCGTTCGTAATCGCCGCCCGCTCACGACGCTCGCCGCCCGAAAAAACGAGCACACCTGCCGCGGGATGATGCTTGTCGTCCAGGACACGCCCTCGCACGCGCGCGAACGGCTGCGCCGCCAAGTCGCGGACTTGCGCCTCCGGAACCGCGACAGCCGATTCGATCGCGTACGCCGGATGCACTCCGCTCAGGCGGTACTTCTGATTGAGAAGCGGCGCGAAGGTGAAACCTCCTCTGGCGTCACTGACCGCGATCGCCCACGTGCCATCCGTGCCGAACGCCGCCATCCGCGCCCCGGCGACAGCCGAACCGCGCGTGGCGTCGTGAATCGTGCCTTTGAGAGCCGCGCCGGTCCTCAGCCGGATCTCCACGGAAATTGACGTACTACGCGTCGAGTCACCGATCTCGTTGCCACGCACAGCTGCGATCGACTGCCAGTCGTCAGGCGCGTGCGCGATCGCAAACGTCCCGTCATCCGCCGACTCGGCCAGCGGCCAGCCATTGATGAAGATACTTGCGTGAGCTACCGGACCGGCAGCGTTGACGACGCGGCCATGCACCGCCACACCGCGCGACAGCTTGACTTCCGCGACGCCTGATCCGTCGTTGACGGCTGCACCGTCGTACGGTCCGATCACATAATCCGGATGAACGACAGCGAACGGGCCGGAAAACACAGTTACCTTGCCTGCGAGATCCGAGCGCCAGAAGTTGATGCCGACGACGACCATCGCGCCCGCAACCGGCTTGCCCTCGCTGGTGACGCGCAAATTCTGCGCGCGCTGGAGGCCGAGCGTGATCACGCCGAGGTCATCGCCGTCGACACTGGCGACCGTCCGCCGGAAGTCCTTGGTCTCGATGGTGACGTCGACCGCGGCTTGTCCCTTCACGTCAATCGAGAACGAGCCGTCCTGAGCCGACTGGGCGGATGCGATCACGGAACGATCGAGCTTCCCGGCGATCAGACGCGCCCGCATGACCGCGGAGCTCTCCGCGGCATAGGCGCGAATCGCCGCACCGGCGACCGGATGCACTTCGTCATCCACGACCCTCCCGGTGATCGCCGCATTTGCGGTTGCGGAGAAAGTCAGAGCGAGAAGGATGGCGAGCTTCCGGGTGTCGAAGATCCACATGATGGCAATCTGATCGTAGCAACTGTGCATCGCTCAGCGAAGTAACTAGCGCGGCGGCTGTTCACTCGCCTCTTCCAAAAACGCGACCACTTGTTCCCTGCTGACACCCGGATAATTTTCAAGAAAGTCCTCGATCGTGTCGCCGCCATCGAGAAAGTCGATCAGGGCGTGAACCGGCACGCGGTGCCGACAAAGACGGGAGTCCCGCCGAGAATCTCGGGGTCAGTGTGGACAATCTGTTTTGGGTCCATGACCGCAAGAGGATAACCCGCTGCTGCTCGGGTTCGCGGGCGCGTCGCCTTCGTAGCGCCGACGGCTCGTCGGCTGTACCGCCGGCGGCTCGCCGGCATGGTACTTGGACGGTACGCGCCGCCGAGCCGGCGGCGGTCCAGCCGGCCAGCGGCCGGCGCTACGTCCCTACCCCGGCCAGACCCAGTCGCGGATTTCCGGCATGTCGTCGCCGAACTCGCAGACGTACTGGCGGTGCTCGACCAGTTTGTCGCGCATGTCCTGCTTCACGTGCGCGTAGCGCGTGGCCAGGCCTGGGACGCGGTCGATGACGTCGATGACGAGGTGGAAGCGGTCCAGATCGTTCAGCACGGTCATGTCGAACGGCGTGGTGGTGGTGCCCTCCTCCTTGTAGCCGCGCACGTGCAGGTTGTTGTGATTCGTGCGGCGGTACGTGAGGCGATGGATCAGCCACGGATAGCCGTGGAAGGCGAAAATGACCGGCTTATCGGCGGTGAAGAGCGAATCGAAATCGCGATCCGGCAGGCCGTGCGGATGTTCGGACGGCGGCTGCAGCGTCATCAGATCGACGATGTTGATGACGCGAATCTTCAACTCCGGGAGACGCTCGCGCAGGATGGAGACGGCGGCCAGCGTCTCCAGCGTCGGCACGTCGCCGGCGCAGGCCATGACCACGTCCGGCTCGCAATCGTGATCGTTGCTGGCCCAGTCCCACATGCCGATTCCGGCGGTGCAATGCTTCGTGGCCGCGTCGATGTCGAGGTACTGCAGCGCCGGCTGCTTGCCTGCCACGATGACGTTCACGTAGTTGCGGCTGCGCAGGCAGTGATCGACGACGGAGAGCAGCGTGTTCGCGTCGGGCGGCAGGTAGACGCGCACCACCTCCGCCTTCTTGTTCATGACGTGATCGATGAAACCGGGATCCTGGTGGCTGAAACCGTTGTGATCCTGCCGCCAGACGTGCGACGTGAGCAGGTAATTGAGCGATGCGATCGGACGGCGCCACGGAATGTGCCGCGTGGTCTTCAGCCACTTCGCGTGCTGGTTGAACATCGAGTCGACGATGTGGATGAACGCCTCGTAGCAGGAGAAGAAGCCGTGGCGGCCGGTAAGCAGGTAGCCTTCCAGCCAGCCTTGGCAGAGGTGCTCGCTGAGCACTTCCATCACGCGGCCTTCATGGGCGATCGATTCGTCGGTCGGCAGGATCGTGCCGGTGAAGACGCGGTCGGTGGCTTCGAAGATGGCGTTGAGGCGGTTGGATGCGGTTTCGTCGGGACCGACGATGCGGAAGTTCTCGGGATTCTCTTTGATGATGTCGCGCAGAAAGGCGCCGGCGACGCGCGTCGCTTCGCTGAGCGAGGTGGCCGGCTTCTTCACCTCGATCGCGTACTTACGAAAATCGGGCATGCGCAGGTCGCGGAGAAGCAGGCCGCCGTTCGCGTGCGGATTCGCGCCCATGCGCCGCTCGCCTTTCGGCGCGAGCTCGGCCAGTTCGGGAAGCAGCGTTCCGTTTTCGTCGAAGAGCTCCTCCGGTTTGTAGCTCTTCATCCAGTCCGCAAGCAGCGTCACGTGCCCGGGCTTCTTGGCCAGATCGGCGAACGGCACCTGGTGCGATCGCCACGACCCTTCCGTCGGCTGCCCGTCCACTTCCTTCGGACCGGTCCACCCTTTCGGCGTACGCAGGATGATCATCGGCCACGTTGGACGCGTGCTGAATCCGTTCGTGCGCGCGTCCTTCTGAATGTTCGCGATGTCGTCGAACGCGCGATCCAACGTCGCCGTCATCAACGGATGCATGACCTCGGGATCGTCGCCTTCGACGAAGTACGGTTTGTAGCCGTAGCCGGTAAAGAGATCGCGCAGTTCGTCGTTGCTGATGCGCGCGAGGACCGTCGGATTGGCGATCTTGTAGCCGTTCAGGTGCAGGATCGGAAGCACGGCTCCGTCGTTGACCGGATTGAGGAACTTGTTCGAGTGCCAGCTCGCCGCGAGCGGCCCGGTCTCCGCTTCGCCATCGCCGACGACGCACGCGGCGATGAGATCGGGATTGTCGAAGACCGCGCCGTACGCGTGTACGAGCGCGTATCCAAGCTCGCCTCCCTCGTGAATCGATCCCGGCGTTTCCGGCGCGACATGGCTCGGAATCCCGCCCGGAAACGAGAATTGTTTGAACAGCTTCTGCATCCCCTCGGCATCACAAGAGATCCGCGGATACATCTCGCTGTAGGTGCCTTCGAGATACGTATTCGCAACGAGACCCGGTCCGCCGTGGCCCGGACCGGCGATGTAGATCATGCTCAGGTCGCGCGCCTTGATGACGCGATTCAGATGGACGTAGATGAAGTTCAGTCCCGGTGTCGTGCCCCAGTGACCTAGAAGTCGCGCCTTCGTGTGCGCCAGCGTGAGAGGCTCGCGAAGGAGCGGATTGTCGAGCAGGTAAATCTGGCCGACGGAGAGGTAATTTGCCGCGCGCCAGTAGGCGTGCATGCGGCGCAATTCATCGGGCGAGAGAGGTTGGCTGTCCATCGCGCGATTCTATGGGAGTGCGGTCAACTTCGTTTCGGCACGAAGAACAGCAGGCCGCCGGCCACGATCGCGGCGATGCTTACCCAGAACGGGACGTTGACCGTCTTCTTTTCCTTCAGCGCGAGGTCGATCGGTCCGGCTTTGATCTCGTGCGTTGCCTTCGTGTAGGTGAATTGCCCGTAGAACAGTCCGGCGATACCGGCCACGATCAGGAGGATTGCAACGATCTTCAAAGCGTTCATGAACCCATCTTACGCTGCGGCTGCGCGCTACTGCGGAATGTCCGCAAGGCGAGCGAAAACGGTTTTGTCGAGGTAAATCGCAAGCTCGTGGTGGGTTCGCCGCCCATCGCCGCTCATCGGCGAGTAGGTCGGTGCATACGAGAGATTGATGCCTGTATCAAACCGAGGGATGACGAATCTCGCCGTAAGCACCGCTCGCGTCAGACAGCAGCGCCATTCGTTCGCTCTCTGCGCACCCGCTCCGATGTCCATGTTGAGATGAAGCCGGCCATTGCTGCGCGTCCGTTCGTGAAGCCGGTAGAGGTAGCTGACGCGGTCGACATACTCGTTCTTGTCGACGCGCCTCCGCATCCAGATGAACGAGCCGTCGATCTTCCTGCCTCGCAACAACGGCATGCGCACGTCCATCTCCATCCCGAACTCATGGTTGTAACCGTCGCGGCGGACGGTGGTCTGGTCATTCAGGAACGGATTCTCCTCCGCGGACCACGTGAACAGTACGCGGCCGGCAATACGCCGTCCCTCGGTGACGGCATCCGGGGCATCTCCTCGCAAGCGAAAGTACTGGCCGAAATAGCGGCCGAACTGCACGGTCCCGCGAAGCGGAGGAAGTTGAGCCTTGTCGTCGGCGTGAAAGGCGGTCAGCTTCACGTTGAGCTGGTGATCACCCCAGTAACGGGTGGCAGTCAGATGTAGAAACGAGAGGTCTGCGTCGGTCGCGGCGTTGCGCCACTGATAGTCGGCGACCCGACCGCTGTACGCGCGGACGATCGAGAACGGCGCGCCTGGAGAGGTGACGCCCAAACCGCCCGGGCGGAAGATGGCGCCGCGCTCGCGCGGATCGAGAAAGTCCGTGGGATCGAAGATGTCCAGTTCCTGCGCATACGCCGACGCGCTGGCGAGGAGAAGCAGAAGCGACAGGAGGGTGGCTCTCATTGCCGGATGAACAGCATGGTTGTGGTCATTTTCCGGAGAGCCGCCGAGGCGGGACTGTTCGCGATCGAGGACCGTTCCCAGTCGGCGATCTCGAACATCGTCCACTCAGGCTTCTGCTGAAACATTTCGAAGGTCAGCGTTCCCTCTACCAACGAGCCGGTGACGCTCGTGGTCGAGATTTTCAGTAGCTCTTTGCTGCCGACGGTGAGACTTCCGGGTGTGCTGACTTTGCCAGTCGGGTTCTCGCAGGCACCGAACGGGTTTACGGCGCCGGGCGGATTCACGATGGTACGCGCGTATTCGATCGTCGCTTGCTTCGAGGTGCTCTTCACCTGCACGCGGTATAGAGGCTCACACTGCAATCGATAGCGCGCGACGCACGGACCGTCGTTCGCCGCTTTCGCCACGACCGTGCAGGAGGTTCGGAAACCGGGAAGCTCGACATGCGTGAGAGGTCGATCGCCGATCGTGAATGGCGACTCCGTCGTTCCGCTCCAGTACTTCTTGTCGGTGGATCGCGTTACGTTCACGGTTTCACCGCCAACCACGACCTGAAATTCGTCGGGCAGCAACGTGCAGCCGACGACGTCGATGTAAACGTGCGTCGTGCTGTCGTCGGATGCGCATTGCGCATGCACCGCCGCGGCGATGGTGACGCAGAAGGCGGCCAGCGTGATTCTGAGAGTGAGCCGGAGATTGCCGTTCATCATTTCTTGACCTCGTGTTCTGCAATCCAGTTCGAAATGACTCGCGCGGGAACGATGTGTTCCCGCGACGTCTGCACTACATGACCATCACGATCGCTCTCATCGACGACGACACGGATGCGGACCTGCGTCTCTTCACCGGGTGCGGACGATCGTTGCGGCGTCTTCCCTTCCTTCGTTTTCGGACTGCCGGTGAGGTAGAGAACGACGGTCTTGCCAGGCTGCACGAGCTGATCAGCAACGTTCCGCACGCGCAGCGGCGTGGACCAGCCGTCGTCGCGAAGGAGCGCGATCTGCGCAGAATTGATGTAGGACATCCGCTTGCCGTTGTTCACGGCCAGAACGGCGATCGTCATCTCGTGCGCCTGCTGCCCTTCCACATAGTCATGCGCTCCCAGAACTCGGATATACGTTTCCGAGTAATTCGTGAGATAGCCGATGACGACAGGTGCGACGGCGCTGATCACTGAAAAAAATGCAAGGAGTAATGCGAACGTCACCTGAAGGCCGGAGAAAAAGCGGCGCCACGATTGCCACTGACTGCATTGCGGGCACCGCTTACTGCGGTGGACGATGATCGATCCACAGGCGCGGCATTGGTCGCCCTTCTGCAGCGTCTTGCACGCGGTGCAGACTTCGGCGTCGGCCGGGATGGGCAGCTTGCAGGAAACGCACGTCTGACCATCCTGAAAAAATCCGCAGGTGACACATTTGCGCGCGCCGGCTTCGATCGCAGCCGCGCAGATGATGCATCGCGGGTCAGTCCGGGCGTGCTGCTGCAACGACTTCACAGTCACCGTCTCTCCTCCTCGGCTCCACCGACCGGCAGCGAAACGGGACCCGAAACGACGGTCCGTCAGCACTTCTGTTCAGGGAACCTTGTTGATTAGTGACGGACAGACGCCGATCGTTTCAACGGAAGAGAACCGGCCCGGCATCCGAAGATGCCGGGCCGTTTTTCATCAACCGCGAATGCGCATGGCGAAGGCGGCGGTGAGCGCGAGGGCCAGCGCGAGAAGCATCAGGCCGTAGGTGCCGAGCGCCGGCACGTCTTCGACGACGTTGACGGTAACGGTGGAGCTGTTGTTCGAGAGCTGCGAATCCGGCTCGTTCTCGGTGACCGTGGCCGTATTCGACATCGGTCCGGCCACGCTGGGCGTACCGCGGATCGTGATGGTGACGCTGGCGCCGTTCAGCATCGTGCCGATGTTGCATGTGATGGTCGTCGTTCCGCTGCAGGAACCTTGCGTCGATGTTGCCGAGACCAGCGCGAAATTCGCCGGAAGCGGATCGCTGACCGTCACGCCGGTGGCGGTGATCGGGCCGTGATTGGTGACGACGAGCGTGTAGTTGAACGGTATTTCGACGACCGGTGACGGCGGCGCGGTCTTGACGATGCCGACGTCGACCGGCGCCGCGCCGGCGGTGCCGCCGTTGCCGCTGTTGTCGGTGTTGTTGCCGGGGTTCGGATCAGACTGCGTGGCCGCGGCGGTGGCGCTGTTGTTGAACGAACCGGCGGCGGTGATGGTCGCGGTGACGTTGATGGTGACGTTGGCACCCGAGGCCAGAGTTACGATCGTGCACGGCAGCGCCGCGCAGCCGCCACCGCTGACGCTCGTGATGCTCAGATTCGCCGGCGTGTCGGTGACCTGAACGTTCGTAGCGGTGGACGGACCGGCGTTGGCGACGACGAGCGTGTAGCTAATGCTCTGTCCGGCGGTGAAGGGACCGGCGGTGGTCAGTGTCTTGACCATCGACACGTCGGCCGACGCCGCGGTGCCGCCGTTGCCGGTGTTGTCGGTGTTGTTGCCCGGGTTTGGATCGGGCTCGGTCGCAGAGACCGTTGCCGCATTGTCGAATGCGCCCGCGGCGGTAATCGTGGCGGTGACGTTGATGGTGACGTTGGCGCCTGAGGCGAGGCTGGCGATGGTGCACGGCAGCGCCGCGCAGCCGCCGCCGCTGACACTGGTGATGCTCAGGTTCGTGGGCGTGTCGGTGACTTGAACGTTGGTGGCGGTCGACGGACCGGCGTTCGCCACGAGCAGCGTGTAACTGATCGACTGACCTGGAGTGAAGGGGCCGGCAGTGGTCAGCGTCTTGACCACGGAGACGTCGGCCGAGACTCCGGTGATGCCGGCGTTGCCGATATTGTCGGTGTTGTTGCCCGGGTTCGGATCGGGCTCGATCGCGGTGGCGGTGGCGCTGTTGTCGAACAAGCCTGCCGCGGTGATCGTCGCGGTCACGTTGATCGTGACGTTCGCACCCGAGGCGAGTGAAGCGATCGTGCACGGAAGCGCCGCGCAGCCGCCGCCGCTGACGTTGGTGATGGTGAGGTTCGTGGGCGTGTCGGTGACCTGGATGCTCGTGGCGGTGGAAGGACCGGCGTTGGCGACGACGAGCGTGTAGCTGACGCTCTGGCCCGCGGTGAACGGACCGGCGGTAATCAGCGTCTTCACGAGCGATACATCCGCGCCCGGGCCGGCTTCGCCACCGTTGCCGGTGCTGTCGGTGTTGTTGGAGGGGTCGGAATCGGGCTCGATCGATGAGACCGTGGCGGTGTTATCGAACGCCCCTTGCGCGTTGATGGTGGCGGTGATGTTGATGGTGGCATTCGAGCCGGCGGAGAGCATGGCCAGCGTGCAGGGCAGGGCCACGCAGCCGCCGCCGCTGACGCTGGTGACGGTGAGGTTCGTCGGCGTATCGGTGATCTGCACCGAGGTAGCGTCCGAGGGGCCGGCGTTGGCGACGAAGAGCGTGTAGGTGATGCTCTGGCCGGCCACGAACGGCCCGGACGTCGTCAACGTCTTCACGATCGACACATCGACCGCGGGCGAGGTCGTTCCGCCGTTGCCGGTGTTGTCGGTGTTGTTGGAAGGATTCGGATCCGGCTCGTCGGCGGAAACCGTGGCGCTGTTATCGAACTCATCGCCGGCGTTGATCGTGGCGGTGACGGTGATCGTCGCATTCGCGCCGACGCCGAGGCTGGCGATCGTGCAGGGCAGCGCCGCGCAGCCTCCGCCGCTGACGTTCGTGACGGTGAGGCCTGTTGGCGTGTCGGTGACCTGGACATTGGTGGCGATCGACGGACCGGCGTTGGCTACGAACAGCGTGTAGGTGATGCTCTGGCCGACACTGAAAGGCCCTTGCGTGGTCAACGTCTTGACGACCGACACGTCGGCGGATGCCGCGGCGGTGCCGCCGTTGCCGGTGCTGTCGGTGTTGTTGCCGGGATTCGGATCGGACTCGTTCGCGGCGACGGTGGCGGTGTTATCGAACGCGCCCGCGGCGTTGATCGTGGCGGTCACGGTGATCGTGGCATTCGCGCCGACGCCAAGGCTGGCGATGGTGCACGGAAGCGCCGCGCAGCCGCCGCCGCTGACGTTGATGATGGTCAAATTCGTGGGGGTGTCGGTGACCTGCACGTTCGTGGCGGTGGAAGGACCGGCGTTGGCCACGAACAGCGTGTAGGTGATGCTCTGGCCGGCCGTGAACGGGCCGGCGGTGGTCAACGTCTTGACGACTGAGACGTCGGCCGAGGCCGCGGCGGTGCCGCCGTTGCCGGTGCTGTCGGTGTTGTTGCCCGGGACCGGATCGGGCTCGGTCGCGGCGACCGTGGCGCTGTTGTCGAAGGAGCCGGTGGCAGTGATCGTGGCGGTGACAGTGATCGTCGTATTCGCGCCCGACGCCAGGGTGGAGATCGAGCACGGCAGCGCGCCGCAAGCGCCGCTGACGTTGGTGATGGTCAGGTTCGCCGGCGTGTCCGTGACCTGGATGTTCGTGGCCGTGGACGGACCAGCGTTGGCGATAAAGAGCGTATAGGTGATGCTCTGGCCGATCGTGTACGGAGCCGCGGTGATCAATGTCTTGACGACCGATACGTCGGCCGAAGCCGCGGCGGCGCCGCCGTTGCCGGTGCTGTCGGTGTTGTTGGTGACGTTCGGATCGGGCTCGTTGGCGGAGACGTTCGCGCTGTTGTCGAAGGGGCCGGCCGCGGTGATCGTGGCGGTGACGGTGATGGTCACGTTCGCGCCGACGCCGAGGCTGGCGATCGTGCACGGCAGCGCAGCGCAACCGCCGCCGCTGACGCCGGTGATATTGAGATTCGACGGCGTGTCGGTGACCTGCACGTTCGTGGCGATCGACGGGCCGGCGTTGGCGACGAAGAGCGTGTAGGTAACGCTCTGGCCGATCGTGAACGGACCCGCGGTGGTCAATGTCTTGACGACCGACACGTCGGCCGAGGCCGCGGCGATGCCGCCATTGCCGGTGTTGTCGGTGTTGTTGCCGAGGTTCGGATCGGACTCGGTCGCCGAAACCGTGGCGCTGTTGTCGAACGAGCCGGCCGCGTTGATGGTGGCCGTGACGTTGATGGTCACATTCGCGCCGGAAGCGAGGCTGGCGATCGTGCACGGCAGGGCCGCGCATCCGCCGCCGCTGACGTTCGTGATGCTCAGATTCGCCGGCGTGTCGGTGACCTGCACGTTCGTCGCCGTCGACGGACCGGCGTTCGCCACGAACAGCGTGTAGCTGATGATCTGGCCGATCGTGTACGGCCCGGCGGTGGTCAGCGTTTTCACGACCGAGACATCGGCCGCGGCGCCGGTCACACCGTTGTTGCCGCTGTTGTCGGTGTTGTTGCCAGGGTTCGGATCGGGTTGCGTGGCGGAGACGGTGGCGGTGTTGTCGAACGCGCCGGGAGCGGTGATCGTGGCGGTGACGGTGATGGTCGCGTTCCCGCCGGCGGCAAGGCTGGGGATCGTGCAGGGAAGCGCCGCGCAGCCTCCGCCGCTGACGCCCGTGATGCTCAGGTTCGACGGCGTGTCGGTGACCTGCACGTTCGTGGCGGTGGACGGACCGGCGTTGGCCACGAAGAGCGTGTAGGTGATGCTCTGGCCGGAGGTGTACGGGCCGGCGGTGGTCAATGTCTTGACGATCGAAACATCCGCCGACGAGGCGAGGAGGACGGTCGTGTTGTCGCTATTCGAGTTCACGCCCTGCACGGTGGCGGTGGCGGTGTTCGTGACGAACGCGCTGGCCACGTCGCCAGCCGTGATCGTGTAGGTGGCGGTGCAGGTGATCGACTCGCCGGGATCGAGGAAGTTGTCGAAATCGCCGACCGTGGAGACGGCCGGGCAGGTCACGGTGGCCTTATTGTCGGCGACGGTGACCGGTCCCTGCAGCGTGGCGAATCCGCTGTTGGTGACGAGATAGTTGTAGTGGATCTGATCGCCCGCGTTCAGATACGTCGATTCGACGGACGTCTTATCGAGTGTGAGCCCGGTCGTGGCGTACGTCGCGGAGTCATTCGGCGAGTTGTGCGGCACGCCGGCGAAGGTGCCGGTGGCGTGCGCGGTGTTCGTGTGCGAGCCGGGCGTGATCGACACCGGACCGACCACGCAGGTGACGATGTGATTGTCGTTCCCCGCCACGGCCACCGGCAGCGTGATCGACGCGAACGTGGCGTTGCAGCCGGAAACGTCGAGCGTGTTGTCGGTAATGCTGATCGGGTTCAGCGGCACGTCGCCCGTGTTCTCCACGGTGAAGCGGTAGAAGACCGGACCGGTGGTGACCGGAATGAACGTCGACCACGGACCGCTGGCGCTGAGGCTGATCTGTTTTCCTAACGAGATGGCCGGGTTGGGCGGGATGACGCTCAGCGCGCCGCTGGCGGTGTTCCCGTTCACCGGCACGGCATTAATGATGTGCGAGACGTTGCCGCTGGTGTTGTTGTAGGTGCCCACCACCGGCGCGGTGACGTTGACGGTGACGATGCAGGTGCCTCCTCCAACGATGGTTCCGCCGGTGAAGGAGATCGATCCGGCCCCTGCCACCGGGTTGAACGCGGGCGCGCCGCAGCCGGACGTCGACGCCGCCGGTGTGCCGGCCACGGTCATCGCGCCGGGCGAGGTCGGGAACGTGTCGGCGAAGGCCACGCCGCTGATGGTGTTGTTCTGATTGGGATTGGTGATGGTGAACGTCAGCGTGCTGACGCCGCCGGCCAGGATCGGCGACGGATCGAACTGCTTGGCGATACTCGGAGGCAGCACGGCCGTGAGGTTGGCGGTGGCGATGCTGGTGGCGTTCGTGCCGGTTTCCGTGGTCGAGAGCGTGCCGCTCACGTTGCCGTGCGGGCCTCCGGTAGTGGCCTGGACGTTCACGCTGACCGTGCAGGAGCCGTTCGCCGGAATCGTGCCGCCGCTGAAGGTCAGCGACGTCGCCGCGGGCGCGGGCGCCCATGCCGGCGGTCCACCGCAGGTGGTGCTCGCGGCGGGCGCCGCCGCGACCTGGACGCCGGTGGGAAGGGAGTCGGTAAACGCGGCGCCGGTGAGCGGGGCCAGGTTCGTGTTGGTGAGCGTGAACGTCAGCGTCGAGATCCCATTGATGGTGACGGGGCTCGGCGAGAAGGCCTTGGCGATGGTCGGCTTCACCGCGGTCGAGCAGCCGGTGAAGGACATGTCGTCGTAGTTCAGCGAGGCGCCCGTGGCGTCGTTGTTGGCGCCGGTAGCCGTGAGTTTGAAAATCGTATTTCCGGCGGGATTGGTAAGGCCGGTGGCGTCGATTGTGTAGTGCGTGAACGCAATCGGCGGAACGGTCAGGACGATCGGCGCTCCGAATCCGACGCCGTTGTTGATGGTCAGGTTGTATGCGGTAGGACCGTTGGACGGGCTCGGATTGGAAACCCAGAAACTCATCTGGACAGCCGTGTAATTGGTCGTGTCGATCGTGAACTGAACGAACTGACCGGCGTTCTTGTAGCCGTTTGTCCGCCACGACGTGGCGTCTCCATGGCCGCCGGTGGCGATGATGGCAGCGCTCCCCGGCACGTTCGCGGCGAGCGTTGCCGTGGCCACATTCGCGGCCTTCGTGGTCGGCAATCCGCCGGCCAGATCGGGTGGATTGGCCACCGTTCCGTCGGGCACCGTCCACGACGCCAGCGTCAATCCGCAAAGTGGCGGCGGAGGCGGAGGCGCGTTATTGACTGTCAGGGTGGCAGCGGCGTTATGCCCCGTGTCGACGGCGTCGATGAAGAGATGGTTGGTCGTGTTGACCAGCGACCCCGTCGCGGTCGGCGTGACGTTGACGTTGATGACGCAGTTGCTGTTCGCGGCCAGCGTTCCGTTCGAGAACGAGATCGAGCTCGATCCTCCCGTCGCGGTCAGCGTCGGCGCGCCGCAGCCGCTGGTCGTGGCGTTCGGAGTGGCAGCAACCACGAGATTGGCCGGCAGGTTGTCGACGAAGTTGTAACCGCCGACGGTGCCTGTGTTCGGGTTGTGGAGCGTGATGGTCAGCACCGAGATGCCGTTCAGCGACGTCGGGTTCGGGCTGAAGCTCTTGGCGATCGTGCTGCTGGTCGGGTCGATGACGTTGGCCACGCGCGCGCCGGTCGAGAAGTCGGCGTTGTAGTGGTAGCTGCTGCCGGAGAAGTCGTACAGCAGCGTATTCAGCGTCTGGCTCGTTCCGCCGCCGCTGATGATTTTGATGGTGTAGGTGGTGACGACGTTGCTGCCGCCGGCCTTGAAATCGCCGCCGATGCAGGAGCGGTAGTTCGGACTGTTCGGATCGTTCTCCCAGAGACAGGCGTCCGCGTACAGCTTGTCGTTCGGATTCGGAACGAACGGCGAGTTGTCCGCGGAATACGACGTCGTCACGCCGAGGACCTGGAAGATCGTGTTCGGAAAGTTGATGAAGGCCTCGAACTGGTTGTAGCCCTGCGTGGCCGTGCCGCCGAGGAGCTGGATGACGTAGGTGTTGCCGACCACCAGGTTCATCGAGCCGCCGTTGGGGACGGAGACGAGGTTGCCGAGGTTGGTGCCGTACTTCACGTCGGTGATGGAGTTGCGGTTTTGCGAGATGAGATGCTCGACATATACCTCGCGCGGCGTGACCGTGGAGGCCGTACCGGAGACGTCCGTCGCGGTGATGTGGTAACGGCGGGTGGTGTCGAACGCGGAGGCGTTGCGGACGATGGCCACTTCGAAATAGGCATCGCTGCACTGCCCGGCCCCGACGGCCGCGATGTTGACTGTACCGAGCGAGCCGGCGCGCAGATCGACGAAGGGATTGAAGGTATCCCACACGAACGAGACGGCGACGTTGGTCGTGGCCACGCTGCTGCACACGCGTGCGCCGATCGGGAAGTTGGCAGGACCGGTGGCGGGGTCGTTGCTGTCAAGCCCGATGACGTTCCACGCGATCGGTGCAACAGTCAGCGTCGTCGCGGCATGCACGGCGGCGGGAAGAAGGAGCAGCAGGAAAAGAACAGTGAAACGGGCACACATCGACCGCATGAATGATGACCTCACAGACGTCTTGTGAATGGAGTAATCCCCCGCCCGATCAACGACGCGTGGAGAGGGACCCGAATTGGACCGGTGCGCAGTCTATGTTGAGCACGTCACTGGCGCGTCAGTCGAAAGTGACGGCGGCGTGAATTCGGGCCGGGAACGCGCGCAGCCTCGGAGGGCAGAGGACGAATGTTGAATGTTCAGTGTTGAATGTTGAATGGGAAAGCGAGCGTGGTTCATTCAACATTCAACATTCAGCATTCAACATTCAGCATTGACGATTCACCCTTCCCGCCCCTGCTTCGCCCCGTACCGGCCACACCGTTGCCACATTTCGAACCGACCATGCCGCCATGGGAAAACACATCGCGGTCCTCATCCTCATCTTTCTCGCCACCACCTTCGCCTGGATGATCCTCGGCGCATCCATCGTCGCCCGCAGCAACTCGGCCGATTCGGGGCTGACCCGAGGAGTCGAATCGAACTGGGGCTCCGCGCAGCAGCAGTCGCCGCCGAGCGCCGTAGCGACGCAAATCGAGCAGCACACACAGCTTGAGAGCCTGAACGGCGTGGTCACGAAGAAAGTGGTGAACGCGTCCATCGAGACGCCGCTACAGATCGAGCAGAGCCGCATTCGCGTCGCACTCGACCTCGAACAGCGGCAGAAGGGATTGCTCTGGTTCGCGACCTATCGCGTGGCCTTTCACGGCGACTACGTTCTGCGAAACAGCACGCCGTCCGATCACGTCACCGTGAAGCTTGTCTTCCCCGCGCCGGACGCGATCTACGACGACCTCGTCGTCCGCGCCGACGGCCAGCCGCTCGCGCTCACCGCCGAAAACGGCGCCGTTACCGGCGTCATCCGCCGTCCGCCCGGCGCGCCAATCCGCCTCGAGGTCGGCTATCGTTCACAAGGCCTCGGCACGTGGGATTACAAGCTCGGCGAAAACGTCTCGCAGGTTCACGACTTCGCCCTGCAGATGACGACGAACTTCGACGCCATCGATTTCCCGCAGGGAGGCCTGTCGCCGACGATGAAGGCGAAATCAGGCCGCGGCTGGCTGCTGACCTGGAAGTACTCGAATCTCGTCACCGGCTATCGCATCGGCATGGTCATGCCCGAAAAACTGCAGCCCGGACCGCTGGCCGGCCGCATCAGCTTCTTCGCGCCGGTCTCGCTGCTGTTTTTCTTCTTCCTGATCTTCATCATCACTACGTTGCGCGGCATCGATCTCCATCCGATGCACTACTTCTTCCTGGCCACGTCGTTCTTCGCCTTCCATCTGCTGCTCGCGTATCTGGTCGATCACATCTCCATCCACGCGGCGTTCGCGATCTGTTCGGCGGTCTCGATCTTTCTCGTGGTGAGCTATCTGCGCATCGTGATCGGCTCGCGCTTCGCGTTCCTCGAAGCGGCGCTGACACAGTTCATCTACCTGGTCCTCTTCTCGTACGCCTTCTTCTTCAAAGGCTTCACCGGCCTGGCCATCACCATCGGCGCGATCATTACGCTGTTCGTGGTCATGCAATTGACCGCGCGCATCAACTGGCGGCGCCCGACGGAAATCGAGGCTGCGGCGTGAGCGCGCTACTTGATCGGAATGCCCTTGCGCAGCGTGATCCTGCCGGGAAGATGGATCGGCTTGATGTCGTGCTTCCAGAGGGAACTGCCGCCGAGGCCGAGCTCGGAGCTTCCT
>Ga0157375_10001190_pt1 | contig 22445 bp, 18 predicted proteins | sample M35metaG_FD_115311 | JGI IMG/M metagenome (GOLD analysis project Ga0157375, IMG submission 115311) | Miscanthus rhizosphere microbial communities from Kellogg Biological Station, Michigan, USA - M3-5 metaG | ecosystem: Host-associated > Plants > Roots > Rhizosphere > Soil | place: USA: Michigan... | reverse complement strand
TTCTACGCGATCGCGCCGCGCGCCTACGAAATCCTCATGAATACCGCATTTCGGCTGTTCCCGGACTCGCCCGCGGCGAAGGGCATGAAGGGCAGAAGCGAGATCGAGGCGCAGCCGACCAGCGAGCAGGTCGCGTTCGCCTCACTGATGCGCGGAGTGCATTGGTAGAAATGCCACGCACGCGCAATGCGCTGAATCGCATCGCGCATGAGCCCGAGCCGAGCATGCCGAACGCGATACCCGGCATTCCGACCCGATCGTCGGCGGCGCGACTACGCATCGCATGTTCGGCGCCGATGGAGCGGGACTGAGCTTATTTTCTTTTCTTTTTCGCCGCGGCCTTGCTCACTGACGGTTTTGCCGTGGGCCGGGCTGCGGCCGGCTTGGCCGGCGCGACCGGTCGCGTTGCCGCCCCGGTCACCTTCGCCACGGTGCGCTTGACGCTCTCGCGAGCCGCGAGCTGCACATCCTCGATGTCCTTGACCAGGTCGCTCAAGTCGTCCTTGGCGCGGCGGATACTGCTGGTGAAAGTGCGTGACAGCGTCGCTGCCGGCTTGCCGATATCCAGGCGCTTGACCTCGCGGTTCAGCTCATCGACGCGCTTGATCAGTTCGTCGAGTTCCTTGCGCCCTGGAATACCGAGGTTGCTCAGCGCACGCGACACGCGATTTTCGAAGATCTGTTCGAGCTTGTCCCACGTTTCCTGTGTGCGCTCGCGCACCTGGGTTACGCCGGTTTCGACCGCGCCGCGAACCTCGCCCGCCTTGCCGGTCGCGATCTTGCGCGTCTTCTGTTCGAGGCTGGTGCCTTCGCGCATCAGTGTTTCGAAGAGCTTGCCGCCTTCGCCCTGGGCCTTGGAGAAGGCGCCCAAGCCCGCCAGCCAGATCTGCTGCGCCGATTCCATGATCGATTTGCCGGCCACCTTGCCGGCATCGGCCGGCTTGCTGCCGGGTTTCGACTTCAACTTGGCTTTCGCCATGATCCTCCCTCCCAGGTTTGCTGATGGCCTCCGGCTGAGTGCCGGATGTACTTCAAACTGTAGTCAGTGGGAATAGTATATTCACACTAGCACGCCGCAATGTGGAAATGTGACATCCGCGTAGCCGGCCGTGCTAGCCGAACTGCTTGTCCAGCTGCTGCACGATCTCCTTTTCGATGGCCGGCTTGAGCATGCCCAGCAGGAAGCCGAGTTCGGCGTTGACGTGGACTTCGCTTGCCGTGACGTGGATCGATCCGGAAACACCGGACCGGCTGAACTTCAAGGTGTTGCCCGACCACTCACTCTGGATGTCGAATTTCTTGCCGATCGCCGCTGCGGTCTTGTCGACGGCAGCTTTGGCCTGCTTGAGCGACTGGCCGTGCTTGCGCACGATTTCGATGCTGGACATTGGCTGGACTCCATGGCGGCAGAAATGGCGTGGTTGCTCGGCAAGACGCGGCCTGCGCCCTGTTGCTATCATGCCGCAAACGCATCACTGCAGGTACATCGCAATGTGCAGGCGAGGGCGGCGAGGCGGGGCAGGCGCAGAAAAAGGGGGAGGGATGCGAACCATTTTCTGCGCACTGCTGATCGGGGCATCGGGCCTCGCGAATTCGGCGGAAATCAGCGGGCATATCGATCTGACTTCCGAAGGCAAGGCGCTGCGTTCCGATGAAGCGCAGGACGCGATCGTGTATTTCCGGCCGAAGGCGGCGCCGAGAACCAGTCCAGCGGCCACGCCGTATGTCATGGGAACGCGGCGCAAGCAATTCGTGCCTCGCACCCTGCCGATCACGGTCGGCAGTCAGGTACGCTTCCCGAACGAAGATCCGATCCTGCACAACGCTTTTTCGACGTCGAAGGACAATTCCTTCGACGTCGGTCTGTATGGCGAAGGCGAAGGCCGAGTCGTGACGTTCGATCACGTCGGTTACGTTCGTGTTTACTGCAATGTCCATCACACGATGATCGCCCATATACTCGTGCTCGATACGCCTTATTTCGGCCGGCCCGACGTCAGCGGCAACTTCCACCTGGCCGATGTGCCGGCGGTACCCGGCGACCTCGTCGTCTGGCACGAGCGTGCGACGCCATGGGTGCGTGAACTGACGCCGGCAGCGAACGAGACCGAGCAGGTGCAGCTGGATTTCAGCCAGCGCCGTGTGTCGGCGCACATGAACAAGTTCGGCAAGCCCTACGACAGGTCAGACGATGGCGGATATTGACGCACATCCTCGCCGTGCCTTCAGCCTGCCGCTCGCGATCAAGTTCTTTCTCGGCTGCGCGTTCCTGATTGCTCTCGCCGTCGGCGCTGCCGTCGTCGTTACCTACATGAAGGGCGTCCAGGTCGCTGCGCGCGCCGTCGACAGTGCGCTGGCTACGAGCAGTGGGGTGCAGAAGGAATTCGAACAGAACCGCCTCGAACAGCTGCAGCTCAAGGTGCAACTGTTCGCCGCCGATCCAAGCACGGCCAAGTATGTCGCACAGGTCAGCGGCAATACCAACCACCTTCCGGGCCTAAGCGATGGCGCCGACCGCGATAGCCTGTCGATTGCGGACCTCCTGAAAGAGCGCTCGACACAATACGGTTTCGATTTGGGTATCGTCCTCGATGCGAAAGGCAGTGTTCTCGGCCGCAGCGACCAGACCGAAGCGTTTCGCGAATCGCTCGCCGACGATCCGCTGGTGCGGCCGGCCGTGGAGAAGGCGGCACCATTCAGTGGCTACTGGCGCCAGGGCGACAAGCTCTATCAGGCCGCTGTCATGCCCCTGCAGCAGGATCAGACCCTGGTCGGCTTCGTCCTGCTCGCGCAAACGGTCAACAACGAGCTGTGTGGTCAGGTCGCGAAAACCAGCGGCGCGCAGATCGCGTTCTGGATGCCGCCGGGCAGGAGCCCAAGTGCGACGGCCAGGAGCTCAGGTGCGCCGGGCAGGAGCCCAAGTGCCGCGGAGGCCATAGCTGGCCGGGAGCGGCCCCCAGAGGGAACTGATGACCGAGCGCCCGCGGCAGCCACCACTGGCAGCGAGAGCCAGCCGGACAAGCGCCTATTGCTCGTCGCCAGTTCACTCGATGAGCCCGCCGCCAAGGCGCTGCAGGACGCCGCCGCCGCGCAGGGCGCCGTCATGAATGCGATCGCCGCGGGGCGCTCGATGCCGCGCGTTGCATTGTCGTTCGCGGGCCAGAGCTGGATTGCGCAACTGACTCCGACCGCGGCCGAAGGCGAGGCCAGGCTTGGCGGCGTCCTCTCGCTGACCTCCAGCGACCGTATCGTCGCCAGCTATCGCGACATTCTCAACTGGGTGCTGATCGGCGGCGCGCTGTCGATCGCGATCGCTCTGCTGCTGTCCTACCTGCTGGCGAAGGGCATCCTGCGCCCCGTGCGCACCATGGCCGCCGCGGCCGAACTGGCCGCTGCGGGCAACTACAACACGCGCGTCGGAATGCATGGCAACGATGAACTGGCGCGTCTGTCGCAGTCTTTCGACTCGCTGCTGTCGGATCTGCGCGAAAAGAGCGACATCGAAGGCTATGTCGGCAATCTGTCGCGTTTCCTGCCTGATCCCGGCGCCGAGGCCGTGCGTGCGGTCTCGACCCTGCTGCCGGGATCGCCACCGCGCGAGCCGGCACGGCGGGGAGCGGTCGCCCTGCTGGGCCTCGAATTTCGCGAGTTCGGCGACGCCGATGCGGACAACCCCAAGTATCTGATGGCCGGTTATGAGCAAGTCGTGCGCATCGCCGAGGACGTGACGCGCGCCGTGGGGGGCAGCGTGCACGGTCTGCTCGGGCCGCGGCTTGTGCTGCGTTTCTTCGGCACCGGACGGCTGCAGGCGGCGCTGCAGGCGTGGTCGATGTTGTACAGGCGATTGTGCTCCGGGGAAATCGGACTGCCAGCCGCGGCGCTCGTCTCGGGCGATGTCGTGCATGGTCAGGCTGGATCGGATGACAAGCCGCACGCTGCCGTGCTCGGTGCGGCGATGCTGCAACTCGATCGCCTGCTCGCCGAAGCGGCACCGGGCCAGATGATAGTCGCCGGGCACACAGGCGATGAAGTCAAGGAAGAACTTGGCGCCGATGCGCTGACGCAAGCAAGCGGCGCCGCAACGTCGAAGCAGTTCTACGCGCTCGACGTGGCAGCGCTGGCACGCGTTCCCGCGCCTGCCGCCTGCGGGCCGGCAAAGGATGTGGCCAATGGCGAAATGATCGTTTCCGCTGATGGCCGCGCCGATGGGCCGCCGCAGCTGACGCCCAGAACCGCCACGCGCCTTGCGACGACGCTTGCCATCGGCAGCGACTTCGGCGGCCGCTATCGGATCCTGGCAGAGCTCGGATCCGGAGGCATGGGCGTCGTATACAAGGCCCACGATCTCGAACTCGGCGACATCGTCGCGTTGAAGATGCTGAAGCCCGGTGCGCTCGTCGATGCGGAACAACTCGACCGGCTGAAAAGCGAGATACGCCTTGCCCGGCGCATCACGCATCCGAATGTGCTGCGCACGTTCGATTTCGGTGAAGTCGAGGGGCGGCCATTCATATCGATGGAGTATGTGCGCGGCCTGACGTTGCGCTATCTGCTGAATGAGACGCGGCGCATGCCGTATTCGGCCGGCCTGCGTATTGCGCGGCAGTTGTGCGCCGGCCTCGCTGCCGCGCACGAAGTTGGCGTGCTGCACCGGGACATCAAGCCGGAAAACCTGATACTCGAGCAGACCGGGAACGCCAAGCTGATGGACTTCGGCATCGCCCGCCCGATCCGGCGGAACGCGCCGGACTTCACGCATCCCGGCACGTTCGTCGGTACGCCGCATTATTCGGCCCCGGAACAACTCGCCGGCGCCGACATCGACCAGCGCGCCGACATCTACGCCAGCGGCGTGCTCATGTGCGAGATGTTCTGCGGCAAGCTGCCCTTCAGTGGCGGCAACACATTGGAAATCTATATCGCGCAAATGCAACAGGAGCCGATCAAGCCATCGGCAATCTGGCCGGAAATTCCTTCGGCACTCGATACGATCATCCTGCGCTGTCTCAACAAGGCACCAGAGGACCGCTATGCCTCGGCGCACGATCTTGCGCAAGCCTTGGCATCGTTAAGAGCTTGAAAGTCAGTAGCTTAAACGACAGTCGTAATGTAAATTCATGGCACCATTCCTTGGGGTGTCAGCATCATGTCGAAAGCTTTCCTCGCGATGATCGCCCTCGCCCTGGCCGCGCGCGCGGCTTTCGGGGCGACGGACGACCTGCCCGGAGTGGCGACGGACAATCCCATAGTGGTCATTTCGCGGTGGAACTGGTTCGGCGATGCGATGCTGCGCGGCAACCGGACTGAAGACATCCCTCGACCGGTCGAGCCTTCGTTTTCCGACGCGTTCGCCCGTGGCCGCTTCGGCGTCGCTTACGACCCGATACCTGATCTTGAATTCGGAGCGGCAATCAAGCTTGCGGCCTCCACCAGTTCGAATTCGGAGGATCGTCTGCGCAATGTCAATGAGCGCAGCAACGACGTGGCCCTGGATCAGTTCTACGCGCGCTGGCTGGTAGCGGAAAACGGGTCAATCCTGCTCGGCAAGGCGCCGTTTCCGCTGCAATTGTCGCAGATGTTGTGGGACCCGGACTTGCGTCCGGTCGGCGCGAGCGCCAACGTAGCGTTCGGCTTGAACGAATTCGATCGTTTCGAGTTCGGGGCCGGATACTTTGCCGGCGATTTGCCGTATGGCGACGACTCGCGTATCGGCGCTTTGCAGGCCGCCTACCACTGGCGCGAGGGCGCGCCGGTCAACGGCAGTGCCGTGCTGTCCTATCTCGATTTTTCCGACCTCCGGCAACTGGTGCAGCAGGGATTGTCGCGCACCAATCTGCGCGTTGCCGGGACACCGAATCTGGTCAGCGACTACCACCTGCTCGATCTGCAGTTCGTCGGCCGCACGCTTGTCGCCGACATGCCGCTCGAGTTGCGCCTCGACCTGGTACGCAACCTCGGTGCCGACGACCAGCGCGATGGCGCCCGCGGCAGCATCATGCTCGGCGACAGCCGGCAGCGGCGGGGTTGGGAGTTCGGTCTTGCCGACCAGCGCATCCAGCGCGACGCGGTCATGGCAGCGTTCAATTCCGACGATTGGTGGTTCCACAGCTGGGCGCGCGGCATTATGGCGTGGGCGGCCTACGGCTTCAGCCCGACCTGGAGCGCGCGCCTGGCCGCTTTCCACGAGCGCCGTGACGGCATCAGCGAGTATACCGACCGGGTTCTGCTCGACCTGTACGCGCACTGGTAGCATTGGCGCATGTGCTAAATTGAGACAATGGACAGGGACTGACGGTACAGGCATGCGTCTGCATTTCCCGAACAAAGAACACGCGGACCTGCTGACCGCTCCGGGCGACACCAGCATCGGCGCGGCGAGCGATAATGTCATCGTGCTCGCTGGCCCCGGCATTGCTTCCCACCATGCAAGCCTGAATGTCGGCGATCGCGGCTACGTATTGAGCGTCATCGATTCGGCGGCGCGGGTGCACGTCAATGCCCGGCCGGTCCGCGAGAAGGCGATTCTGCGCCTCGGCGACGTGGTCAGTCTGGATACTCTCCAGTTCATCCTGAAGCCCGACCGCGACGCCAGCATCCGTACCGATGTGCCGGCGGCTTCCGTCACGACCATGCGCGGTGGCGACGAAGCCTCGACGCGTGCGAGCGCCGGGCCGCCCAAGGCGGTGCTGCGCGGTGTTTCCGGCAGCTACTTCGGCAAGATCGTGCCGTTGCGCGGCAAGCTCACGATTGGCCGCGGCAGCGATTGCGATGTAGTTCTGGACGAACCGGAGATGTCGAAGCGTCACGCCATGATCGAGAACAGTGGCGACGCGATCCTGCTGCGCGACCTGGGATCGGCGAATGGCACGTTCGTCAATGGTGTGCAGGTGCGCAACGCGATACTGCACCCGGACGACCAGATTGCCTTCGAGCACAATCGCTTTCTGCTCGAAGCGCCCGGCCTGCCGGGGCGTGACCAGGCTTTCATCGACGAACACGACGCGCCGAACATCACGCAGACGATGCGCGCCGTGCGCCTGCCGGAGGAAAACCGGCCCAAGTCGCAACCGGCCAGTTCGACGCGCAACGACATCTGGTGGCTGATCGGGGCCGCCGCGCTGATCGGCCTCGGCATTGCCATGTTGCTGCTGGTCAAGTGGTAGACAAGCAGGTTCGGGTGCTCATCATCGGGATTGCGCCAGTGCTTTTTCAGGTCGCAGCGCCCTTGCGCGCATGGACCGGAAAGCGTCCGAGCGCGCCAGCATGAGGAGCGCCAGGATACCCAGATAGATCAGCGGCTCGCGATGGTCGGCCTTCACCAGCCACAGGAAATGCAGCACCGCGAGCAATGCCGACACGTACACGAGCCGATGCAACTGCTGCCAGCGACGGCCGAGGCGGTGCATCATGCGGCGCGTCGAGGTCAAGGCCAGAGGCACCAGCAGCAACCACGCGCTGAAGCCGACGGTCATATAGGGGCGCTTGGCAATCTCGGTCAGCAATTGCGACCAGTAGCCGCCGAGGTCGATGACGAGGTAGGTCGTCAGGTGCACGCAGGCATAAAAGAATGCGAACAGGCCGAGCATGCGCCGATAGCGTACCAGCCAGGCGCTTCCGCTCAGGCGCCGCAGAGGCGTGATTGCCAGCGTCGCCAGAAACAGTCGGAGCGCCCAGTCGCCGGTGCGGTGCTCGAGTTGCGCAACGGGATCGGTACCCAGCTGCTCACGCAGTGTGTCCCAAACCAGCAATGCCAGCGGCAGCAGACACAGCGCGAATGCGAAAGGCTTGGATACGGCGATTCGATCGCGAAAAAACAATCGGCTCGACAAACCCGCCTTCATCAGAAATTCCTGTGCAGGTCCATGCCGGCGTAAAGTCCGGCGACCAGATCGGCGTAGCCGTTGAACGGCAGCGTCGGGATGCGGTTGCCGAACAGGTTGAAGCCGTCGCCGGCGATGCGTCGTTCCGTGCGCTGGCTCCAGCGTGGATGGTCGACGGCAGGGTTTACGTTCGAATAGAAACCGTATTCATCCGATGCCGCCAGGTTCCAGGTTGTCTTTGGTTCGTCCTCGACGAATTCGATCTTCACGATCGACTTGATGCCTTTGTAGCCGTATTTCCACGGCACCACCAACCGCAATGGCGCGCCGTTCTGGTTCGGCAGTTCATGGCCGTAGAGCCCTACCGCAAGCAGGGACAAAGGGTGCATGGCTTCGTCGATGCGAAGGCCTTCGCGATAGGGCCAATCGAGAATGGGCTGCGCCAGGCCCGGCATCTCGCTGGGGCGACTGATCGTCGTGAACGCCACGTACTTGGCGTTCGAAGTCGGCTTGAAGCGCTTGAGAACATCGCCCAGACCGACTCCGAGCCACGGGATGACCATCGACCAGCCTTCCACGCAGCGCATGCGGTAGACGCGCTCCTCCAGCGGATGCGGCTTGAGCAGATCCTCGAGCGCGAAGCGGCCGGTCACTTCCGCGTGGCCGGCAATCTCGACCTGCCACGGGTGCGCGTGGAAACCGCCCGCGGTTTGCGCCGGCTGTGCCTTGTCGACACCGAATTCGTAGTAGTTGTTGTAGTGGGTCACGTCCTTGTAGCGCGTCAGCGGTTCATCGAGCACGTATTTTCCACGCTCACCGATGGTCAGCGCCTTGCCGCCGACGGGTTCTTCGCGGACACCTGCACTTGCTTCCTGCGCCGAGCGCGACTCGCATCCGACGGCGAGGGCGACCGCCCCCAGGCCGAGCGCCTTCAGCCACTCGCGGCGCCGCTGGTAGATGGATGGCGGCGTGATTTCGCTGGACAGAATGGGATCGTGTTTGCGGATCAGCATGAGTTCATCCGGTGGGACCTGCCTGTTCGACGAGGCACGATGTGCTTTCCTTACATATCGGACCGTCCACGCGCCCGCGCTATTTCGCAACTCACAGTGGGTGGCGACAAACCGGCGCGCTATACTGGAATGGCACCATGGATGTGGCTGCCGGCCAGGTTCCGAAGCGAAGGGCACGGTGTGAAACTGGCGGCGAGCGATGAAAGAGATGCGCGGGCATGACTGCCTGCGCCGAAGAATGCCCGAGCTCGATGGGCGAGGGCGGGATGGAGACGTAGTGGGCGCCATGAAGACGAACCACGCGCTGACGATGCGATCGAGCGAGCCGTCCGCAGTTCGCGCACTGTTGCCCGCTAGCGGCAAGGCTTGACAGGAGCACGGCGCACATGTGGCCGGCCAGTGCTTTTCGATTTTCGCCGAGCGTCGTGGCGGTCCTCGACGCGACCGACGGCCGAATCGTCGACGTCAACCCAGCATTCGAACAAGTGCTCGGCATTGCGCGTGCCGAAGCTATCGGCAAGCCGACCATCGACCTGGGCATCTGGGCGGATATCGAGACACGCGCTTCGGTCTGGATGCGCATCCGCAGCGCGCAGAGAGTCTGCGGCGACGTCATCTCGATGCGCTCGCGCGACGGCAAGGCGCTGCATGGCAAGCTGTACGCCGAGTTGTTCCAGGATGGTGGCCGCAATTGCGTGCTCGCGATCATCCAGGACATTGCCACAGGCGACGGTGCGGCGACACGCACCGCCGAGCAGGCGGCAATCGACAGCTACCGGTCCCTGTTCGACGCGGCTGCGGAAGGAATCTATCGCAGCCTTCCCGAAGGCGGTTTCGTCGACGTCAACCTGGCCCTGGCGAGGATGTTCGGGTTCGAGTCGCCGGCCGAATTGCTCTGCGCGCCACGTCGGCGGGGCCAGGAGTGGTACGTCGACAGGGAACATGCGCAGGCGCTGACTGCCGAATTGCAACGCGAAGGACACCTGGTCAATGCGATTTCGCAGATCTATCGCCGCGACGGCAGCGTGATCTGGATTTCGGAGAATGCACGCGTAATCCGCAACAGCGACGGGCAGATCGCGTTCTACGAGGGCACGGTGATCGACATCACCGAGCGGGTCACCGCGGAAATGCGCCTGCGCCAGTCGCAGGCCCTGTACAAGACTCTGGTCGACAATTGTCGCGACGGCGTGTTCCTTGTGCAGGACGGAAGGATGCTGTTCGCGAACAAGGCGCTGTGCGACATGCTCGGCTATTCGCTCGAGCAAATGCCGCGCGACTACATGGAGTTCATCGCGCCGGAGTCGTTTGCGGCGCAACGGGAGCGCTGTGCCCAGCGTGATTCCGGTTCGCGCGAGATGTTCGAATCCGAAGTCATGATGCGGCATGCCGATGGGTCGCCGCGGCTGATGCATGTCACCAGTGTCGCAGTCGACTACGAAGGCCGGATCGCCAGCACCGGCACGATCCATGACATCACCGATCTGCGTCGTCGCCACGACGCCATCAGCGCAGCCGAGCACAAATACCGTTCGCTGTTCCTCAACTCGGTGACCGGCATGTTCCAGAGTCATCCGGACGGGCGCCTGCTCGAAGCGAACGACGCCATTGCGCGCATGCTCGGGTACACCGACGCCGCCGATATCCTTGCCCACGTGCGGCACATGGACCAGATTTATGCGCACCCCGAAGATCGAGCGGCGATGATAGAGAAGCTGGTCGCCGAGCGGCAGGTCGTCGGTCATGTGTTCCCAGCCCGGCATCTGAACGGCAGCGAAGTTCTCGTCGACCTGAACGCGCAGATCGTGTGCGACGCGACGGGTCGAGTGCTGTACATCGAGGGTTCGGTCCAGGACATCACCGCGCGCCACCTGGCCGAGGAAGCGCTGCAACGTTCGGAAGCACGTTTCCGCACGCTCGTCGAACACAGTCAGGTCGGCGTCTACCTGATGCTCGACGACCACTACACCTACGTCAACCAGGCGTTTGCCGCCATGTTCGGCTATGCCGAAGACGAATTGATCGGCGCCGACTTTCGCATACTTGTCCCGCCCGAGTCGCGCGAGCATCAGGAGCATCGCTACCGGCGCCAGAGCGCAGGCCAGGGCAATCGCGGCGACTATGGCGTGACGCTGGTGCGCAAGGACCGCGTGCGCATCGAAGTGGTCGTCAGTGCCGGGCGCATCGACGTGGACGGCAAGATCTACACGACGGGGACGATCCGCGACGTCACCGAGCAGCACCGCGTGCAGCGCCAGCTCGAACACAATGCGACACACGATCTGCTGACCGGATTGCCGAATCGCGTGTACTTCGAACAGCTGCTGACGCAAGTGATGGCGTCGTCGCACGACAACAATGCCGAATATGCCGTGCTGTTCCTCGACCTCGACGGCTTCAAGGTAGTCAACGACAGTCTTGGTCATGCCAGCGGCGACCTGCTGCTGGTGCAGATCGCCAAGACATTGCGCGCGCATCTGGGCGACCAGGCCCTGGTTGCCCGTTATGGCGGCGACGAGTTCACTTTGCTGCCGCGCGGGGCATGTTCGCGCGAACGTGCCGAGCAGCTGGCCAACCGGATCCTGCTCCTGCTCGGCTCGTCGTTCGAGGTCAACGGTCATCGCGTATTCTCCGGCGCCAGCGTCGGTGTCGTGCTCGGCCGTGCGGACTATGCGTCGGCCGAGGACGTACTGCGCGACGCCGATACGGCCATGTATCGCGCCAAGGCCAAAGGCAAGTCGGCCTACGTCATCTTCGACGATGCGATGCATGCTGCAGCACGTGCGCGCCTGCGCATCGAAACGGAACTGCGGTTCGCGCTGGAGCGCGGCGAATTCCGCGTGTACTACCAGCCGATCGTCGACATGCGCACGGGCACGATCGAAGGCTGCGAGGCGCTGGTGCGCTGGCAGCATCCGGAGCGCGGCTTGCTGTTGCCGGTGGATTTCCTCGGCGTCGCCGAAGAAGCCGGGCTGCTGGTCGCGCTCGACTGGTGGGTGCTCGAACAGACCTGTCACAACCTGCTGCGCTGGCAGAAGGACTACCCGGCCCATGACGGGTTGATCGCGAGCGTCAACATGAACGAGCGCCAGTTCTCCGATCGCGATCTGATCGCGAACCTGAGCGGCGTTTTCGAACGCGTCGGACTGGAACCGAAGAAGCTAGCCCTCGAGATCACGGAGACGATATTCCGCGGCGGTCGCGAAGAAGCCCAGGCGCGTCTGAAGGACCTCAAGGAACTGGGTGTGTCGCTGGTCGTCGACGACTTCGGCACCGGTTATTCATCGCTGGACTCGTTCGCCACCTCGGCGTTCGACGCGTTGAAGGTAGACCGCAGTTTCGTCAGTGACGTGACCACCAACTTCCGTCACGGCGCGATCGTGCACACGGTCACCGGATTTGCCGAAAGTCTCGGGCTGCGCCTGATCGCCGAAGGTGTCGAGAGCGAAGACCAGGCCAAGTTGCTGCGCTCTCTGGGGTGCGCCCTCGCACAAGGAAATCTCTACTCGCCGCCGATTCCGGTGGAGGAAATGGAACTGCTGCTGCGCGATGGCATGCGTGATCTTCGTCTGCCGGACCTCGATGACGGGCGCACCAACGCCGTGGCCTGACCTGCCGCGACAACGCTGTTGCCAAATTGCTGCGCCGCGGCATAATGCTGGACTCGTCGCGGAGCGCTGAATGAGTCGAGGATTCAATTTCGCCGCCGGCCCGGGTGCCGTACCTGAGCCGGTCCTGCGCCAGGCGCAGGCCGAACTGCTCGAGTGGCGCGGCGCGCGCGCCTCGGTCATGGAAATCAGCCACCGCGGCAAGCTGTTCATCGAGCTGGCAGCCGAGTCCGAACGCGACCTGCGCGCGCTGCTGCACATTCCACAAACCTACAAGGTGCTTTTCCTGCAGGGCGGAGCGACGCAGCATTTCGCCCAGATCCCGATGAATCTTGCTGCCGACGGCCGCGCGATCGACTACGTCGTGACCGGACACTGGAGCGAGAAGGCCGTGCGCGAGGCGGCGCCGATCGCTCCAGTCAATGTCGCCGCGAGCAGCGCGGCGCGCAACTACGTCGGCCTGCCGGAACGTTCCGGCTGGAGCCCGAGTCGCGATGCGGCGTACCTTCACTACACGCCAAACGAAACGATCCATGGCGTGGAGTTCTCCGACGTCCCCGAGATCGGTGACGTTCCGCTGATCGCCGACATGTCATCGAGCATCCTGTCCGAGGCTCTGGACGTCTCGCGTTTCGGCCTGATCTACGCCGGCGCGCAGAAGAACATCGGCGCCGCGGGCCTGGTCGTCATGATCGTGCGCGACGACCTGCTCGCGCGTTGCCCGAAGTCGCTGCCGAAGATATTCAGCTACGCCGAGCACGCCGCACACGATTCGATGTTGAATACGCCGAACACCTTTGGTTGGTATCTGGCCAGTCTCGTGTTCAAATGGTTGCTGTCAGAAGGCGGCCTCGAAGCGGTTGGCGCTCGCAATCGTGCCAAGGCGGATCTGCTCTACGGCTACATCGACGGCTCCGGTTTCTATTCCAATCCGGTCGACAAAGCCGCGCGCTCGAGAATGAACGTGCCGTTCACGCTGCCGCGCGAGGAATTGAATGTGCCGTTCCTGGTCGAGTCGGAAGGGGCGGGGCTGCTGGCGCTGAAAGGACACAAGGCGGTGGGGGGCATGCGCGCGTCGATCTACAACGCCATGCCGCTGGAGGGCGTGCAGGCGCTGGTCGATTTCATGCACGACTTCGCGCGCCGGCATGGTTGATGCCGGCAGGACGACGCGGGGCAAGATCGAATGAACACCCGAAGTTACGAAGAACACGAAGAGAAGCAGGGACGAATCGCATGGATGGGCAACTGCACCTTCGAGCATGCAGCACTCTTTCAATATCTTTCTTCGTGATCTTCGTGCCTTCGTGGTGATCTTTTAGGGCTTCTACCGACATGGCTATCCAAAAAAAGAAGACTGTAAAAGCAAAGGCCGGACCGGCGATGAATCTGGGCGACGTGCGCGCCCGCATCGACGGCATCGACCGGCAAATCCAGGAACTGATCGCCGAGCGCGCCGGCTGGGCGCATCAGGTCGGCAAGGCCAAGGGCCCGCTGAAGGCCGCGGTCGACTACTACCGCCCGGAACGCGAGTCGCAGGTGCTGCGGATGGTGATCGACCGCAACGCCGGTCCGCTGGCCGACGAAGTGCTGGTGCGGCTGTTCCGCGAAATCATGTCGGCGTGCCTTGCGCAGCAGGAACCGCTGAAGGTCGGCTACCTGGGGCCCGAGGGGACGTTCAGCGAGCAGGCGGTACGCAAGCATTTCGGTCACTCGGCGCACGGCCTGCCGCTGGAGAGCATCGAAGAGGTGTTCCAGGAAGTCGAAGCCGGCCACGCGGATTTCGGCGTCGTGCCGGTCGAGAACTCGGGGCAGGGCACGATCCAGGTCACGCTCGACATGTTCCTGACTTCGAACCTGAAGATCTGCGGCGAAGTCGAACTGCGCGTCCGCCAGTACCTGCTCTCGCGCACCGGTCAGATCAAGGACATCGAGCGCGTCTATTCGCATCCGCAGTCGTTCGCACAGACCAAGAGCTGGCTGCGCGCCAACCTGCCCAAGGCGGAGAAGATTCCGGTTTCCAGCAACGCTGAAGCCGCGCGCCGCGCGCGCAATGCGGACGATGCCGCCGCAATCGCCGGCGAAGCGGCAGCGCATGTCTACGGATTGCGCAAGGTCATCGTCAGTCCGATCGAGGACCGCGACGACAACACGACGCGCTTCCTCGTCCTCGGCCGCCAGTTCTTTCCGTCGTCGGGCCACGACCGCACGTCCATCCTCGTGTCGATCAGGGACCAGCCCGGCGCCCTGTTCAAGGCATTGAGTCCGTTCGCGCGCCACGGCATCAGCATGAATCGCATCGAGTCGCGGCCTTCGCACCATGCGAATTGGGAGTATGCGTTCTTCATCGATCTGGCCGGGCACATCGAGGATGCGCCGATGAAACGCGCGCTCGCCGAACTCGAGCCGCAGATCGCGGAGATCAAGATTCTCGGTTCCTATCCGGTGGCCGTTCTGTGAACCGGCGTTCGACGCACTTCCCATGACCGGATTCGACGCAGCGGCGCTGGCGAATGCCGCCACACGCAAGCTCGGCGCCTACGACCCAGGTCACGATCTGCCAGCGCTACGCCGACGCTTCGGCGGCGCCTTGGCCGAACTCGGATCCAACGAAAACCCGCTCGGTCCGAGTGCGCGCGCCATCGCCGCGATCGAAGCGGCGCTGCCGGAAGTGCTTCGCTATCCCGATCCCAAGGGCGGCGCGCTGAAAGCGGCTCTGGCTGCACACCTGCACGTCGATCCGGCGCAAATCACGCTCGGCAACGGCTCGCATGAATTACTGATGCTGATTGCGCAGTGTTTTGCCGACGCGAGCGTGTCGATCGCGTTTTCCGAATTCGGTTTCGCCGTATTCCCGATCGCTACCGCAGCGGCCGGTGCGCGCGCGCTCCGTGTACCGGCGTTGCCGCGTGATCATGCGCGCATGCCGTGGGGGCACGATCTCGACGGGATCGCGGCGGCCTTGCGCGCCGACACGCGCGTCGTCTACCTCGCAAACCCGAACAATCCGACCGGCACGTGGTTCGACGACGCCGCGCTCGAACGCTTCATCGCGCGCGTCCCGGCGACGGTGCTCATCGTCGTCGACGAGGCCTATCACGAATATGTCGATGCAGCGGGCTTGTCGAGCGCGCTGCAGTTCCTGCCGCGCCATCCGAACCTGATCGTCACACGGACATTTTCCAAGGCCTACGCTCTGGCCGGGTTGCGGGTCGGCTACGCGGTGAGCGCGCCGGATGTGGGTGCCGTGCTCGAACGGCTGCGCGAATCATTCAACGTCAACGGTCTGGCCCTGGCCGCCGCCGAGGCCGCACTCGGCGACCAGACGCATGTCGCTCGCGCCAAAGCCTGGAATCTCGCCGAGCGCATTTGGCTGGGAGAAAACCTGCGTGCCAGGGGCTTTCGTGTCCTGCCGTCGCAGACGAACTTCGTGCTCGTCGACTTCGCCCGCGACGCGGCACCGATCGAACGCGCGCTGTTCGAGCATGGTGTGATCGCCCGGCCGATGGGAGGTTATGGTCTGCACGAATGCCTGCGCATCAGCGTGGGTAAGCGCTACGAAAACGAGCGGCTGCTGGCGGCGATCGAAGCGGCATCCTTGGTGGGCACCGCCGCATGAATGCAACGCGAGTCGACTGGGTCAGCGCGCCGGGGGGGCCGCTGCGCGGCGAACTGCGCGTTCCCGGCGACAAGTCCATCTCGCACCGCGCGGTCATGCTGGCGGCGCTGGCCGAAGGAACCTCACGGATCAGCGGATTCCTCGAAGGCGAGGACACGCGGGCGACCGCGCGCGCGTTTGCGGCGATGGGCGTCGAGATTCAGACGCCCAGTGTGAGCGAACGCGTAGTCCGCGGCGTCGGCCTGCACGGGTTACGCGCGCCGGCACAGGCCATCGATTGCGGCAACGCCGGCACGGGCATGCGCCTCCTGACCGGACTCCTGGCCGGTCAGCAATTCGGCACGACGCTCATCGGCGATGAATCGCTGTCGCGGCGGCCGATGCGCCGTGTCGTCGATCCGCTGACCCGGATGGGCGCTCGCATCGACGCTGAGCCCGGCGGCATGCCGCCGCTGCGTATCCACGGCAACTGTGTGCTGAATGGCATCGAGTACGCGACGCCGGTCGCGAGCGCGCAGATCAAATCTGCGATCCTGTTCGCGGGATTGTATGCGCGTGGCCAGACGATCGTGCAGGAACCGCACGCGACGCGTGACTACACCGAACGCATGCTGCGCGCTTTCGGCTGGCCGATCGATTTTTCGCCCGGCGTGGCGAAGCTCGAAGGCGGCCATTCGCTGCGCGCGACCGACGTCGCGGTGCCGGGAGATTTTTCCTCGGCGGCGTTCTTCCTCGTCGCCGCGACGCTGGCGCCGCGTTCGGAACTGCTGATCGAGGCGGTCGGCATGAACCCGCGTCGCACCGGCCTGCTTGCCGCGTTGCGCCTGATGGGAGCCGACATCAGTGAAGAGCGAGCGCGCGAATTCGGCGGCGAACGCGTTGCCGATCTGTTTGTCCGCCACGCGCCGCTGCGCGGCATCGACGTGCCGGAGGACCTCGTCCCGGACATGATCGATGAATTCCCGGCGCTGTTCGTCGCCGCCGCCACGGCAAGCGGCACGACACGCATTCGCGGCGCGGCCGAATTGCGCGTGAAGGAATCCGACCGCATCGCGGTCATGGCCCGCGGCCTGCGCACACTCGGCGTGCGCATCGAGGAAACGCCGGATGGGGCGGTCATCGAAGGTGGAGCGCTTGCCGGCGGCGAAGTCGACTCGGCCGGCGACCATCGCTGCGCGATGAGTTTTGCCATCGCCGGCCTGCTGGCGCGGGCGCCGGTACGCATTCTCGACTGCGCCAACGTGGCCACCTCGTTTCCGGGATTCGCCGATCTTGCCCGGCGCTCCGGTTTCGAACTGTCCTGACGAAAGGCTCTCAAATAAACCGCGCAAGTCATTGGTCACGCGGCTAGAATATGCCGGTTTTGCCATCGGACCTGCCCTTTGACCGCCAAGCCCGCGCCCGTACTGACGATCGATGGTCCCTCGGGTTCCGGCAAGGGCACGATCAGCCGCCAGGTCGCCGATGCACTGGGCTGGCACCTGCTCGACTCCGGGGCACTGTACCGGGCCGTCGGCTACGCGGCGGGGATGGCGGGTCTCGACCTGTCGGATACCGAAGCGGTCACGCGCTGCGCCCACGACACGAAGATCGTGTTCCGCGCGCCGAAAGATGGCGGCGAGACGCGCGTGATCATTAATGGCCATGATGCAACGGACGAAATCCGCACCGAGACATGCGGCGCCGCGGCTTCGGCGATTGCAGCGATCCCGGGGGTGCGGGCGGCCCTGATCGACAAGCAGCTGAGCTTCCGCAGGGCGCCTGGCCTGGTCGCGGACGGCCGCGACATGGGCACCGTGATCTTCCCGGACGCAGGACACAAGGTTTTTCTGACCGCCAGCGCGGAAGAGCGTGCACACCGTCGCTATAAGCAGTTGAAAGAAAAGGGCTTGAGCGTTACACTTGCCGCCCTTTTGCGTGAGATCCAGGCGCGCGATGTCCGCGACGCCGAACGCACCGTGGCTCCGCTCAGGCCGGCCGCCGATGCGGTACTGATCGATTCGACCGGTACGCCGATCGAGTCCGTGGTTGCCACGGTACTCGCCCTGGTCAAGCCGGTCTGACGCGAAAGTTGTACTGAACAGGATACGTTTTACGAGCCGGGTTGATGCCCGGTTCGCGGTCCCGCCATCCCGGCGGGGAATTGCAACGGCGCCGAAAGGTGCCTCAACAGGTGGACCAAAGTCTCCATTTTACAATCACTTGGAGCGTGGTCTTGAGACAACTTGGAATCAACATGACTGAGAGTTTTGCCGAACTGTTTGAACAGAGCCAGACGCTGGCCAAATTGAAGCCGGGCACGATCGTTTCCGGCATCGTCGTCGAAATCCGCAACGACGTCGTCGTCGTCAATGCAGGGCTGAAATCCGAAGGCATTGTGCCGATCGAGCAATTCTGGAACGAGCGGGGCGAGCTCGAGGTAAAGGTGGGCGACGAGGTCAAGGTTGCCCTCGATGCCATCGAAGACGGGTTCGGCGAGACCCGCCTGTCGCGCGAAAAGGCCAAGCGTTCCCTGGTATGGGACGAACTGGAAACCGCGCAGCAGGCCAATGCGACCGTTGTCGGCAAGATTTCCGGCAAGGTCAAGGGCGGCTTCACGGTCGACATCAAGGATGTCCGCGCATTCCTGCCGGGCTCGCTGGTCGACGTACGCCCGGTACGCGATCCGGTGTTCCTGGAAGGCAAGGAACTCGAATTCAAGATCATCAAGCTCGACCGCAAGCGCAATAACGTCGTCGTCAGCCGCCGCGCGGTCGTCGAGAGCGAACATTCGGAAGAACGCGAGCAGCTGCTCGAGCGCCTGCAGGAAGGCGCCGTGGTCAAGGGCGTGGTCAAGAACCTCACCGATTACGGTGCGTTCGTCGACCTCGGCGGCATCGACGGCCTGCTGCATATCACCGACATGGCGTGGAAGCGCGTGCGTCATCCGTCCGAAGTCGTCAACGTCGGCGATGAACTCGAAGTGCGCGTGCTGCGCTTCGACCGCGAACGCAATCGCGTTTCGCTCGGCTTGAAGCAGCTCGGCGAAGATCCGTGGGTTGCGATCAGCCGCCGCTATCCGACCGGCACGCGCCTTTTCGGCAAGGTCTCCAACGTCACCGACTATGGCTGCTTCGTCGAGCTCGAGCCTGGCGTAGAAGGCCTCGTGCACGTTTCCGAGATGGACTGGACCAACAAGAACGTCAACCCGGCCAAGATGGTGCAGGTCGGCGACGAAGTCGAAGTCATGGTCCTGGATGTGGATGAAGAGCGCCGCCGTATTTCGCTCGGCATCAAGCAGACGCACGCCAATCCGTGGGAAGCGTTCGCGGCGATCCACAAGAAGAACGACCGGGTTTCCGGCCAGATCAAGTCGATTACCGACTTCGGCATCTTCATCGGACTGGACGGCGGCATCGACGGCCTGGTGCACCTGTCGGACATTTCCTGGCAGGCGACCGGCGAAGAGCTCGTGCGCCAGTTCAAGAAGGGCGACACGGTCGAGGCGGTCGTGCTCGCGGTCGACCCGGAGCGCGAGCGCATTTCGCTGGGCATCAAGCAGCTCGAGCAGGATCCGTTCGGCCAGTACATGGCGGCGCATCCGCGCGGCAGCATCATCAACGGCACGGTCAAGGAAGTCGACGCCAAGGGTGCCACGATCGAACTCGCCGATGGCGTCGAAGGCTACGTGCGTGTTTCCGACATCGCCAAGGAGCGCATCGACGATGCCTCGCAGCATCTGAAGGTCGGCGACAAGGTCGAAGCCAAGTTCATCGGCATGGACCGCAAGGGACGTGTGCTGCAGCTGTCGATTCGCGCCAAGGATGACGACGAGATGCAGCAGGCGCTGGAGGATTACCAATCCGCGTCGGGCGGCACGACCAAGCTGGGTGCGCTGCTCAAGGAACAGATGAACAAGTCTGAGTAACAGCCCGCTGGCGCGGCCCGGAGAATTCCGGACCGCGCCGCAATAGCGGTCGATCTGGTCGAATCATCAACATTCCAATAAAACACAAAAAAAGCGGATCAAAGCGTCCATGACCAAGTCGGAGCTTATAGAAGCACTGGCCGCGCAGCAGAGCCACCTGGCGTTCAACGATGTCGAGCTTGCGGTAAAGAACGCACTCGAACAGATGAGCCAGGCACTGGCCCGTGGCGAGCGTATCGAAATTCGTGGTTTCGGCAGCTTTTCGCTGCACTACCGCCCGCCGCGCATGGGACGTAATCCCAAGACCGGTTCCGCGGTGGCCCTGCCGGGCAAACACGTTCCGCATTTCAAACCCGGCAAGGAGTTACGCGAGCGCGTCAATGCGGCGCTCGAGAAACGGTCGACGGCTCAGGTCTGAGCGGCGCCGGCCGTGCTACTTGGCCGGCCACATTGCAGGAATACCGCTTCCGGACTTCACGACGCATGCGTTTCGGACTGATTTTGCTGGTGCTGCTGTTCGCAGTCGCGGGAGCCGTCTTCGGCGCCCTCAACAGTCAGACTGTCGATCTCGATTTCTATTTCGTCAACATCGCTCTGGCCAAGGGCGCGGCGCTGTTGTTCGCCGTGCTTCTGGGATGGCTGCTGGGCGGGTTGCTGGTCTATCTGAGTCTCGTCGTGCCGCTGCGGCGCCGCTTGCGCCGTCAGGCGCGGCAACTGCGAAAACACGAAGGCAGCGCTCAAGCTGCCAGCGGCGTCGCGGACGCAACGGCGGCGCCGGAGCATACGCAGTGATTCCGGCGTCTCCGATCCTCGTTGTCGTGCTGGCCATGCTGCTGCCGGTCGCTGCCTTGTCGGGTTGGATCATCGGCCGGCGCAACAGCGAACGCTCGCGGCGTGCCGGCGTCAGTGAACTGTCGTCGAGCTACTTCCGCGGCCTGAACTATCTGCTCAACGAGCAGCCGGACAAGGCGATCGAGGTGTTCCTCAAGCTCGCCGAGTTCAACCGCGACACCGTCGAAACGCACCTGGCGCTCGGCAACCTGTTCCGCCGCCGCGGCGAAGTCGATCGCGCCATCCGCGTGCACCAGCACCTGATCGCGCGCCCGAATCTTTCCGATCAGGAAAAGACGATCGCGCTGCTCGAACTCGGCGAGGACTACATGCGTGCCGGGCTGCTCGATCGTGCCGAGACGCTGTTCACCGACCTCATCGCGATGGACGCGCAGGTGCCGTCCGCATTGAAGCATCTGATCAGCATCTACCAGCACGAGAAGGACTGGAACAAGGCCATCGATCACGCGCGGCGCATCGAGAAGATCAGCGACGAATCGCAAGGGCCGGTGATTGCGCAGTTCTATTGCGAACTGGCGGAACTCGCGCGCGCGTCGAAGAACTACACGGAGGCGCATTCCCATCTCGAGCATGCCTTTGAAAGCCAGCCCGAATGCGTACGCGCGTACATCGTGCTGGGTCATCTGGAAATGCAGCAGGGGCGCCTCGAGCCGGCCGCCGAGGCATTCGAGCGCGTTGCGACACTCGATGTGGATTTCGTGCCGGAAGTGCTGGCGCCGCTGCTCGATTGCTACGCGCGCCTGCAATTGATGGAGCGTGCGGAAAAATTCCTGCTCGATGCGATCGAACGTTCGCAGGGCGTGTCGCCGGTGATCGCGCTGGCGCGCATGTATGCGAGCACACGCGGCGAGCAGGCCGCGATCGACTTCCTTACGCGCCAGCTGCGCCAGCGCCCATCGGTGCGCGGGCTGATGAGCCTGATCGGCGCGACATTGCACAAGTCCGAAGGCGAGGCGCGCGAGAATCTGCTGATTCTGCAGGACCTGACGCGCAAGCTGATCGAAGGCCAGGCCATGTACCGCTGCAGCCGCTGCGGTTTCGGTGCCAAGGCGCATCACTGGCAGTGTCCGAGTTGCAAGACCTGGGGATCCGTGCGCCCCATCCACGGTGTAGCGGGCGAGTAAGCAGGCAGCACGTGGAATGGTGGTCTCAGCCATTCGATCCGCGCTGGTGGGGGCCGCTCCTGGCGACCTTTCTCGTATCGGCAACGCTGACCAGGCTCGGCATCCGTTATGCGCATCGCCGCAACCTGATCGATCAGCCCGGACAACGGCGCTCGCACAGCCTGCCGACGCCACGCGGTGGCGGCATCGGCATCGTCGTGGCGGCGCTCGCCGTCTATCTCTTCGAAACGTTGCTTCTGCCAAGCGAAGCGGCGCCGGACCTGCTGGCCTGCGCCTGCGCCATTGCACTCGTTGCCACGGTCGGCTGGATCGACGATCACGGTGGTCTTGCGGCGCGCTGGCGGTTGCTGGCGCACTTCGCGGCTGCGTTGCTCGTTCCGATCGGGCCGGAAGCGACGGGAGTCGGCTATTTTGCTTCGGGCAATGCGGCAGGATATGTGCGCGTGCTTGCGCTCGCGGTCGTTCTATTGAGCATGGTCTGGTCGATCAACCTGCACAATTT
>Ga0157375_10001188_pt1 | contig 22474 bp, 23 predicted proteins | sample M35metaG_FD_115311 | JGI IMG/M metagenome (GOLD analysis project Ga0157375, IMG submission 115311) | Miscanthus rhizosphere microbial communities from Kellogg Biological Station, Michigan, USA - M3-5 metaG | ecosystem: Host-associated > Plants > Roots > Rhizosphere > Soil | place: USA: Michigan... | reverse complement strand
CGTCGGCCGATGATGTCCGACAGCGACGGCCACACCAGTTGCCCGAGGATGCCGGTGAGGGTGAACACCACGCTCATCCCCGCCGACTCCGCCAGCGACAGCCCGGCGATGTTGTAGAGATAGGCCGGCAGCACGATGTTGACGCCCATGTACACCACTTGGGTGAGCATCGTATTGCCGGCCGTGAGGGCGATATTGCGGTTGCGCAAGGTGGCGACAAAGGTGCGCCAAGCCTCGCCTTTTACCGCGCTGGGCGGTGCGTTGTCGGGCGGGGTCATGCCTTTGGCGGCGATGTCGACATACAGTGCGGTGATGCGCTCGGCTGTGGAGTAGCGCGCCCAGAAGATCATCAGCGGCAGCGCCACCACGAAGGCGAAGAAGAACACGTAGCGCCAGTTGTCTTCGCCGAACACGGTGATGACAAAGCTGGCGACGATGCCGCTGAGCATCGCCCCGATCGGATAACCGGTGTGGTGCGCGCCCAAGGCAAAGCCGCGACGCTCCACCGGCCACCACTCGGCGGTGTTGCTCACGCCCACCGGCTCGCCCCAGCCCGCGCCGAGGTTGACGCCGACGCGCAGGGCAATAAAGGTGGCCAGGTTGCCGCTCAGCGCCTTGAAGCCCGACAGAAACGAAATCGCGGTGTAGCCCAGCACCAGCGGCACCTGGAAGCGCGCACGCTTCCAGCCGCCGCCGTACCGGTCGCTCCACATGGAGCCCGGGATATCCAGCAGCGCCAGGGCCAGCATGACCACCGTGGCCACGGTGCCCCACTGGTCGGCGGACAGATCGAAATGCTTGGAGATGGTCGGCCCCAGGCGCAACACGATCTCACGGTCATAGGCGTTGAGGATCCAGATCATCCAACAGACCAGCAGCGACACCCAGGAATGCCGGTGAATGCTGCGCAGCGACGCTTTTTTGATAGTTGCCATGGGCCTCTCCAGGCGCGCAAGGGCGCGCACTGATACAAGGTTGCGAAGGAATTTGCCTTGTCACACACACGCGCTAGCTGGCGAAACGTCGCTCGGCTATTCCTTGCACGCCCAACCCGGTAATGGCGAACAGCGCGCCGCGCTGCTGGCCGTCTGCCGGGAAACGCGGCAGCGGCGGCTTGGCCATCGAGGTCACAAACAGGGTGTCCAGGTTCGGCCCGCCGAAGGTCAGGCTGGTGACCTTTTTCACCGGCATCTGGATGATGCGGTCGACGTGGCCGTCGGGGGTGTAGCGCACCAGTTTTCCGGCGTAGACCAGCGCCTGCCACAGGCACCCTTCGGCGTCGACGGTGCAGCCGTCGGCGGCGCCACCTCCGGAGGTGTCGACCTTGGCAAAGGTGCGGCGGTTGCTCACGCCTCCTGTGGCGAGGTCGTAGTCATAGGCCCAGATCTCGCCGGACCAGGTGTCACAGAAGTAGAAGGTTTCGCCCGACGGGCTCCAGCACGGGCCGTTGGACACGATGATGCCTTCGTCCAGGGTGTGCAGGCTCAGGTCGGCGTCCAGCCGGTAGAGCTTGGCGCTGGTGCTGTCTTCGAGGGTGTCCATGGAGCCGAAGACAAAGCGGCCCTGGCGGTCGACCTTGCCATCGTTGAGGCGGTTGTTCGGCAGGTGCGGTTCCGGGTCGATGACAAGGTTGAGTTCACCGCTCTTGAGGTCGAGGGTGTGCACGCCGTTTTGCAGGGCGACAATCGCCGAGTCGCCGTTGTGGCGCAGGGCCATGGAGCCGATTTTCTGGCCCACGTCCCAGGCGCGCAGTTCACGACCGTCATCAGTACAGCGCAGGACCCGGCCGTCGGCGCTGTCGATCCAGTACAGCCGTTGTTGTTCGACGTCCCACACCGGGCCTTCGCCCAGGGTGGTCTTGATGTCGACGAGCACTTCGATACGCATGGTGATCCCCTTATTGTTGTTGTGCGGGATGCAGGCCGTGCTTCACCACGGCCTCGTTGTTTGCAGCGTCAGGCTTAGAAATTGACCTGGTCACGCCCCTTGAGCCCGAGGATTTCCCGCGCTTCATCCGGCGTGGCCACGCGATGGCCGAGGGCTTCGATCACCGTGCGGATGCGCCGTACCTGGTCGGCGTTGGAGGCTGCCAGCTTGCCCGGGCCGTCCCACAGCGAATCCTCCAGGCCGACCCGCGCGTTACTGCCCATGGACAGGCCCATGGTCGCCAGCGGAATTTGCCCACGCCCGGCACCGAGGATCGACCACACGTAGTCGTCACCAAACAAGCGGTCGGCGGTGCGCCGCATGTGCGCCAGGTCTTCCGGGTGCCCACCGATGCCACCGCGCAAACCGAACACCGACTGGATAAACAGCGGCGGCTTGAGCAGGCCGCGCTCCAGGAAATGCGCGGCGGTGTAGAGGTGGCCGATGTCGTAGCACTCGATCTCGAAACGGGTGCGGTTCTCGGCGCAGGAATTGAGGATGTGGGTGATGTCGCGGAAGGTGTTGCGGAAGATCCGGTCGTCACTGTCTTCGAGGTACGGGCGCTCCCAGTCGTGCTTGAAATCAGTGAAGCGGTTGAGCATTTCGTACAGGCCGAAGTTCATCGAGCCCATGTTCAACGAGGCCAGTTCCGGCTTGAACTGCATCACCGGCTGCAGGCGCTCTTCCACGCCCATGGTCGGTGCGCCGCCGGTGGTGATGTTGATCACCACGTCGCTGGCAGCCTTGATCTGCGGCAGGAATTCGGCGAACAGCGCCGGGTCCTGGCTGGGGCGGCCATCGTTGGGGTCACGGGCATGCAGGTGGACAATCGCGGCGCCGGCTTCGGCGGCACCGATAGCGGCGTCGGCAATTTCCTGCGCGGTGATCGGCAAGTGCGGCGACATCGACGGCGTATGAATCGCACCGGTAACGGCGCAGGTAATGATGACAGGACGATTTTTGGACATGACGAATCTCCGACTTTTATTCTTATGAAGAAAAATCCTGGGTGCAGCGCGCAGTGTTCTTCCGTGGCTTACAGGTACTCGACGTTCCCGTCGACGCTGATCGCCTGGCCGGTCACGTTGCGTGCGGCGGGCGAACAGAGAAACAAGGCCATGGCCGCGACGTCTTCGGCGGTGACCATGCGCTTGAGCGAGATCTTGTTGAGGTATTCCTGGCGCATCTGGGCTTCGGGCACGCCGACCTGCTCGGCACGGGCGCGGATCACGCCGTCCATGCGCGGGCCTTCGACGATGCCGGGCAGCAAGGCGTTGACGCGGATATCGCTCTCGCCCAACTCCGAGGCCAGGGATTTCATCAGGCCGACGATGGCCCATTTGGTCGCCGCATACGGCGTGCGCCACGCGTAACCCAAGCGCCCGGCCACCGAGGCGATGTGCAGCAAGTGGCCGTGGGACGATTCCTTGAGCATCGGCACCGCGTGGTGGGCAAAGCGGTATTGCGCCGTAAGGTTGATGTTGATGGTGGCTTGCCAGTCGGCGTCGCTGATCGCATCGATCCCGCCGGTAGGCCCGGCGATCCCGGCGTTGTTCACCAGCACATCGAGGCCGCCGAACTGTTCGTGCTGCACCTTGAACACCGCCTCGATTTGCGCGGCATCGCTGACATCGGCGCGGGTGGCGACGGTGCCAGGGTGCTTGTCGCGAAACGCGGCCAGGGCCGACTCGCTCACGTCACACACATGCACCTTGGCGCCCGCTTCCAGGTACGCCGCCGCCAGCACTTCACCGATGCCGGCAGCCCCGCCGGAAATCAACACACGTAACCCGGGATAGGGCTGCAACCGTTGTAGGACACTCATGCACGTTTACCTCCTGAAGCAGACGACCGCGTACGGTCGTTCTTGACGAGCAGGCGCGCCAGGGAATCGGCGGCCTGCATGATGTCATCGGTCACCGCCGCGCGAGCGCCGGCGCCATCGCGGGCGGCCAGGGCTTCGACGATGCGCGTGTGCGCCTCCATCGAGCGTTGCAGGTGAGCTTTATCGGGGGCGACCAGGGCAAAACACGGGCCCATGTGCAGCCAGAAGTTTTCCACGGCAGCCATGGTCAACTCGGCCTGGGCCACGGCGTAGATGCGCCGGTGAAACGCGAAGTTGGTCCACAGGTAGCGCGACACGTCAACTTCATCGGCGGCGTGCTGCATCTGCTGGCAGAGGTCGGTGATTTCGTCGAGGTCAGCTTTTTGCAGGCGCAGCACGGCCTTTTCAGCAAGCAAACCTTCGAGGGCAACCCGGGTATCACGGATTTCACGCAGACGTTCGACGGTCATCAGTCGTACACGCAGACGGGAGGTTTCGGTGACTTCAAAGGCGTTTTCGGCGCTGAGGCGCTGCAGGGCTTCGCGCACCGGCATGGGGCTGGAACCGAGGGCTTCGGCGAGGCCGCGGATGGTGAGTTTCTGGCCAGGCTGGAAGCGACCGCTCATCAGCGCTTCGCGGATCTGGCGGTAGACCTGGTCTTGCAGGGTATCGCGGGACACCTGGCGCAAGGTGGGCAGGAGGAGCGGACCATCAGTCATGAGTCAAACCTGTGTTGTCGTTCTTATGGCTTTAATATGTGATCACAAATCAAATATGTCAAATAGTTTCCCGATCCGATTTCTGCTCGATTGACGGACGCAGGGCCGCTGACTCTAATGACCCCTCAACCACGCAAGGAGCGCTCAACCATGAAATTCGCCTACACCATCATCTACGTGCCGGACGTTGCGGCCTCGTTGGAATTCTTCGAAAAAGCCTTCGGGTTCAGTCGCCGTTTCCTGCATGAATCAGGCACGTATGGCGAGCTGGAAACAGGGGCTACGACCCTGTCGTTTGCGGCCCATGAACTGGGTGAAATGAATTTCGAGGGCGGGCATGTACAGGCACACGCTTCGCGCCAGCCGTTGGGGATGGAGGTGGGGTTTGTGACCGAGGATGTGTTGGCTGCGCACACCAACGCGCTTGCGCAGGGCGCAGTAGAGCTGTCGGCGCCGACGACTAAACCCTGGGGGCAGGTGGTGTCGTATGTGCGTTGCCCGGATGGGACGCTGGTGGAGTTGTGTACGCCGATCCTGAACTGAGCGCAGGGCAATGTGGGAGCGGGCTTGCTCGCTCCCACATTTCTAACCGAGTACTCCCGGGATATCAGGGTTTAAGCGGGAACTCCTGGTCGCGCTCCGACAGCTCTGTGCCGTCGTCCGGATGCTTCCAGGTCTGCGGTTTTTCTTCCTCGTGGCGCCGGGGTTGTTCACGCTCCGGCTCATCCTTTCGCTTGCGTTCGTCAGCCATTGTCACCTCCCATCCGTAAGATTTGGTCACACCTTTCAGCATAGAACAGGGCCATCATTTTGGACGGCCTTGGCGATTGATAGCCTGTGCGCATCAATACATCCAAATAACTCACTTATCATTTCTAAATGTGTCAGCCACTATCCGCGGTCTTAAGCGAAACAAGCACTTTAAAAAGAACGCTGGAGACACAAAACCATGACTAGCCCTTCCCGGCCCGACTCTGCCCGCTCGAAAGTTGGTGCGGTTTTCCGCGTGACTTCCGGCAACTTCCTCGAACAGTTCGACTTCTTTCTGTTCGGTTTCTACGCCACCTACATCGCCGCTGCGTTCTTCCCCGCTGCCAATGAGTTTGCGTCATTAATGATGACCTTCGCCGTGTTCGGCGCGGGCTTCCTGATGCGACCGCTGGGCGCGATTGTCCTGGGTGCCTATATCGATGACGTGGGTCGCCGCAAAGGCCTGATCGTCACCCTGTCCATCATGGCCAGCGGCACGCTGCTGATCGTGCTGGTGCCGGGTTACCACAGCATTGGCCTGTGGGCCCCGGCGCTGGTGCTGCTGGGCCGTCTGCTGCAGGGCTTCTCGGCCGGCGCGGAGCTGGGCGGTGTCTCGGTGTACCTGGCTGAAATGGCTACTCCGGGCCGCAAGGGTTTCTACACCAGCTGGCAATCGGGCAGCCAACAGATCTCCATCGTGGTCGCCGCCGCACTGGGCTATGGCCTGAACGTGTGGATGGAACCGGCCGTCGTTGCCGATTGGGGCTGGCGCATTCCGTTCGCCATCGGTTGCGTGATCATCCCGTTCATCTTCATCCTGCGCCGCAACCTGCAAGAGACCGAAGAGTTCGCCAACCGTAAGCATCGCCCGACCATGCGCGAAGTGCTGGCCACCCTGGCGAAGAACTGGACCGTGGTCATCGGCGGCATGCTGATGGTGGCCATGACCACCACCGCGTTCTACCTGATCACCGTGTACGCACCGACCTTCGGCAAGACCGTGCTGCAACTGAGCACCTCCGACGCGCTGCTGGTGACCTTGCTGGTGGCGGTGTCGAACTTTGTCTGGTTGCCCATCGGCGGCACCCTGAGCGACCGTTTTGGCCGCAAGCCGGTGCTGCTCGCCATGACCGCCCTGACCGTGATCACCGCTTACCCGGCGCTGTCGTTCGTGGTCAACGCGCCGAGCTTCGCCCACATGCTGGAAACCCTGCTGTGGTTCTCCTTCCTGTACGGCATGTACAACGGCGCCATGATTCCGGCCCTGACCGAAATCATGCCGGTTGAAGTACGCGTAGCCGGCTTCTCCCTGGCCTACAGCCTGGCGACCGCAATCTTCGGCGGCTTCACCCCGGCGATCTCAACCTGGTTCATCCACATCACCGAAGACAAGGCCTCCCCTGCCTATTGGATGATGTTTGCCGCCCTGTGCGCGCTGTGCTCGACCCTCGCGCTGTACCGCCGCGCCAACGCCCGTGGGCAGGTGATGCAGGAGGCGGTGTAATGCGCCCGCTGCTCAAGACCCTGACAGCCCTGGCCCTCGGCGCGTTCGCGCTGACGGCCCAGGCCGAACAGCTCAAAGTAATGACCTCGGGTGGCTTCACCGCCGCTTACAAATTGCTCGGCCCGCAATACGCCCAGCAAAGCGGCGACACCCTGGACACCATTCTCGGCCCATCGATGGGCAAGGCGCCGGAAGCGATTCCCAACCGCCTGGCCCGTGGCGAACACGCCGACGTGGTGATCATGGTCGGCTACGCCCTGGATGAGCTGATCAAACAGGGCAAGGTCGACAAGGCCTCCCGCGTTGAACTGGCAGACTCGCGCATCGGTTTGGTGGTGAAGGCCGGCGCGGCCAAGCCGGCGATCGGCACCGACGCCGAGCTCAAGGCCGTGCTGAGCCAGGCCAAGTCCGTGGCGTATTCGGACAGCGCCAGCGGCGTGTATGTGGAAAAGGAGCTGTTCAAGAAGCTCGGCATGCCGGCCAAGGGCACCATGATCGAACGCCTCCCGGTGGCCGAACAGGTCGCCAAGGGTGACTACAAAGTGGGCTTGCAACAGGTGGCGGAATTGTTGCCGGTGCCGGGCGTGACCTACGTCGGCAAGATCCCGGAAGACGTGCAATCGGTAACGCGCTTTGCGGCGGGCATTCCGGTCAACGCTGAACACCCGGCCCAGGCCAAGGCGCTACTGCAGTTCCTGGCGTCGCCCCAGGCGCAACCGGTGGTGCAATCCACCGGCCTGGACTCGGTGTCACACTGACCGAAACGGCATCTCACGCACCAACCGTTCCAACTCCAGCGCCGCTGGCGGCAATGTCCGCCCGCGGCGTTTTATCAAGCCCACATTGCGCATCACCTGGGGTTCTACCAGCGGCACGCTGACCAGAATCGGGTGTGTGCCGGCCGGCATCGCAATCGACGGCACCATCGCCACCCCCAACCCCGCCTCCACCAGCCCGATCATCGTGGTCACGTGGTGCGTCTCGCAGATACTCGGTTTTTTCACCCGCACGCCGCGCAAGGCCTGATCCAGCAAGAAGCGGTTGCCGGAGGTTTTGTCGACGGTGATGTAGTCGTGCTCATAGGCTTCGGCCCAGGTCACGCTGTCGCGTTCGGCCAGGGGGTGATCGCGGCGACAGGCCAGCACGTAGCGTTCCTGCAGCAGCAATTCGAACTCCACTTCATCGGCCAGGCTGCCGCTGAAACTCACGCCGAAATCCGCCTCACCACTCTCCACCGCATTGCACACTTCGCCAGCACTGGCATCCAGCACCCGCAGGCGAATCTTCGGATAGAGCTTGTGGAATTCGGAGATCACGTGGGGCATGAAGTAGTACGCGGTCGACGGCACACACGCGATGGTGACGTTGCCCATGCGCGTGGAGGCGACGTTGCTGATGCCCATCAGGGCCACGTCGAGGTCATCGAGCATGCGCTCCACCTGGGGCAGGAAGGCACGACCGACCATGGTCAGGCTGACCCGCCGCGTGGTGCGCTCGAACAACTTCACGTCGAGGGCCGACTCCAGCTTCTCGATACGCCGGCTCAGCGCAGGCTGCGAGATACGGATGGCCTCGGCGGCGCCACGGAAACTGCCCTTGTCTACCACGGCGCGGAAGGCTTGGAGGTCGTTGAGGTCGAAGTTGATGATCACGAGGAAGGGCCAGTGAGGTCGATTTGGGGGACATTATCGTACGAATGCGTCAGCGTCAGGCCACGTGCATTTAAAAAATCGGGTGACCTGCGTAGTCTCGTGCCGAATTCTTTCGACAGAGTGATCAATGTCCAGCGCCTCCCCTAACAAAAAAAACCTGCGTCTATGGCGACTCGGCGCCGCCCTCGTGGGCCTCCCTTGCCTGGCGGCACTCGGTTTCTTCGCCTGGCAAAGCTTCTACCCCGTGAGCGCGGCAGCTGGCTGGAGTGTCCAGGTGGTCCACCGGGACGTGGAGAAAGCCGCCTCGCTGATGCCGTTGCCGGACGGTTCGCTGATGGTCAGCCAGGAGCTTGCCAAGGGCAAAGGCAGCATCGTACGTATCCACAGAGATGGCGCACGGGATGTGGTGGTGGCCAACCTTTCCAAGCCCGATGGCATGTTCGCGACCCGTGGCGGCTGGGTGTTCAGCCAGGAATCCGGCGGTTTGCCCGTCAGCTTTTTCAAGGACGGCGTGGTGACTGAGCTCTTCAAGGGTGAAAACGTGCAAGGGCTCTGGGATGAAGGCGACGACCTTTACGCCATCGAAGACCGCAAGCCCACCGGCCGCCTGCTGCGCTATCGCTGGAGCGATCAGTCGTTGAGCGTGCTGCGCGACCAGGTGCAGGAAGGCGAGTCCATCGTGCGTTGCGCCGACGGGAGAATGCTCTACACGGAAAAGAAAAAAGGCGTGGTGCGCGAGCTGAGCGCCGATGGCAGCGACCCGGTGGTGCTGGCAGGCCTGAACAAGCCGACGTTCTTGATGTGCGATGAGCGCGGGCTGTGGGTCAACGAAGACTCGACGCACCGGGCACGGTTGTTGTTGGTAGACCCACAGGGCAAACAGCAGACCATTCTGTCGTTTTTGAAAGCGCCGCAGTCGATTGTGCCGACGGGGCGTGGCACCTACCTGCTGGCTGAAGGCGGCAGGAATCGGGTGCTGGAGTTGGTGCCGCAGGGGCGTACTGTCACCCCCTGAAACCTGGCAAGTTGCGCCCTCAGGCGGTATTAAGCGCGGCGGCCCTATCAAACGTACGGATAGGGCTTCAGCCGCGTCGTCGACGCAAGAAACAACACGTCATAAATATCAACGACTTATCCTCTCTTCCCGCGTGCAAATACCCTACCTGCGGCAATACTCAGATCTTCTAAATGCCTCCTCGCTTGCAAGAGTCCCACTACGGGACTAGGATCTGCCTATGAGAATTATCGCGATCAGCCAGCTCAAAACCTTCTGGCAGAAGCACCCGGATTCGGAACAATCGCTGCTGGCCTGGCTGGACGAAGCCAAAAATGCCCACTGGGCAACGCCCGCAGACATCAAGGAACAATTTCGTAACGCCAGCATTCTCAAGAGCCGACGGGTCGTCTTCAACATCAAAGGCAACGATTACCGGCTCGTGGTTGCCGTGGCATACCGCTACGGTGCGCTCTATATCAAGTTCGTCGGTACGCATCAGCAGTACGACAAGATTGACGCAGATACCGTTGAAACGGAGTAACCCATGAATATCCGACCTATCCACACTGAACAGGACTACAGGGACGCACTGAAGTCTGTTTCCCCCCTGTTCGACAATGAACCGGAGCCCGGCACGCCGGAGGGTGATTATTTCGACGTAATGATCACCTTGATCGAGGCCTATGAAGCCAAGCACTTTCCCGTAGACCTGCCCAACCCGGTAGATGCCATTCGCTTCAGGATGGAACAATCCGGGCTCTCGGCCGCCGACCTGGTGCCTGCCATAGGCCGTCAGAATCGAGTGTATGAAGTGCTGAACGGGAAACGAGCACTGACCTTGCCGATGATCTGGAAGCTGCACGCCATGTTCGGTATTCCGGCAGAAAGTCTGATCAAACCGATGAAACAGGCTTGAACACAGGGGCGGGTTGATTACCTGTCCAGACACGAAAAAGCCTGCCCAGTACCACGCTCGGCAGGCTTTGTTTTTTGGGGTTGCGTCACTGACAGCTGAAATGCGGCCGGGCTACTGAGTCCAAGCGTGACGATCACCAAAGAACGCCTGGGCGTTACTGTCGAGCGTCTCCAGGTGATACCCGCCTTCCTGCACGATCACACAGGGCAATCCCAGGCCACGGATGCATGCCCCCAGCCGCGCAAACCCTTCGCGCGTGACCGCGACTTTGCTTTGCGGGTCCAGCTCATAGATGTCGAAGCCCAGGGACAACACCAGCACGTCCGCCGAAAAGTCTTTGACCGCCGCCAGGGCCTGTTCGAGTTTTTCGAAGAACAGCGCCTCACTGGCGCCGTGGGGCATGGGCAGGTTGAGGTTGAAGCCCTCGCCCGCTGCGTTTCCGCGTTCTTCGGCGAAGCCGGCGACGCCGGGATAGAAGTTGGTGGGGTCACCGTGGATCGAGACGTACAGCACGTCATCGCGCTCGTAGAAGATTTCCTGGATACCCTGGCCGTGGTGCATGTCGGTGTCGAGCACGGCGACGCGCTGGAACCCTCCACGCAAGACCTGGGCGGCGACGGCCGCGTTGTTGAGGTAGCAGAAACCACCCGCCGCATCGAACCGTGCGTGGTGGCCCGGAGGCCGGCACAGGGCGTAGGCAGCCGGCGCGCCATCGAGGATGGCCTTGGCTGCTGCGACGGCGCTCTGGGCCGACCAATAGGCCGAGCGCCAGGTGAGTTCTCCAATCGGGCAACTGCCATCCGCCAGGTAACGCGCCGCCTGGGCGAGGATGCCGCGCAGCGCGTTGGGCTCACGCACGAAGATGTTGGACATGACTTCATCGCCCCAGTCCTCGGGGATTTCCTTCCAGCGTTGATGGGCTTCTTGCAGGAAGGCCAGGTACGGCGCGCCGTGCACGGCGAGCAGTGGGTCAAGGCCATGGTCCTGGGGTTGCTGGATGTCGAATCCCAGGGTCTGTGCAGCCAGCAGCAGGTTGCGTGCGCGCTCGGGGACTTCCTGGGGCGTGCGCATCTGGCCACGGGAGTAGTAGCTGCGCGGGTGGTGCAGGAGTTGTTCGGGGTGGAAAAAGGTACGCATGGGATTCTCCTGATGAGCACATTTGTGCGGGTGAACACCGGACCTGTGGGAGCTGGCTTGCCTGCGATAGCGGTGAATCAGGCGATAAATCATTGCCTGACAGAACGCCATCACAGGCAAGCCAGCTTCCACATTTAGGTCGTCTTCAGCCTTGCACAAATGTGTCGTTAATTAGCTGGAACCGCTCGTTTGAGCACAGCATTGAGCAGCACATCGGTGCCCTGGCGCACGTCCTCGGGCAGTACGTCTTCGGCCTCGTTGTGGCTCAAGCCGCCGACACACGGGATGAAGACCATCGCGGTCGGGCAGTACCGGGCCAGGTGAATGGCATCGTGGCCGGCACCACTGACAATGCGCTGCTGGCTGTAGCCCAAGGCGTCTACCGAGGACTGCACACAGGCTACGCAGTCCGCGTCGAACGGCGTGGCCGGACTGATCCAGTGGGGACTGATGGTGACGCTCAGGCCACGTTTTTCAGCGATGGCCTGCAGGCGCGCACGCACTTGCTGTTCCATGGCATCGATTTCGGCGTCACGGTGATGACGCAGGTCGACGGTGAAATTCAGCAACCCGGGAATCGTGTTACGCGATGACTTGGCAATGCTCAGCTCGCCCACGGTGGTCAGGCCTTCGGGGGCAAAATCCGCCGCCAGGTTTTCCAGGGCCTGGATCATTTTCGCGGCGCCGTACAGCGCGTCCTTGCGCAGTGGCATCGGGGTGGTGCCGGCATGGGCCGCCATGCCTTCGACCCGCACGTCGAGCCAGCGAATCGCCTGGCCGCCGGTGACCACGCCGATGCTCTTGGCGTTGTCTTCCAGGATCGGGCCTTGCTCAATATGGGCTTCGAAATACGCGTCCACCGCGCCACCCAACGGGCGCTCACCGTTGTAGCCGGTACTGCGCAGTGCCTCTGCCACGCTGATGCCGTCGACATCCGCCGTGGCCAGGGCCTTGTCCAGTGCCAAGGTGCCAGTGAACACCGCCGAGCCGAGCATGGCCGGGGTAAAGCGCGCGCCCTCTTCGTTGGTCCACACCGCGATTTCCAGCGGCTTGCGGGTCTGGATGCCGTGGTCGTCGAGGCTGCGGATCACTTCCAGGCCGGCCAGCACACCGTAGACGCCGTCGAAGCGCCCGCCTTCCGGTTGCGTGTCGAGGTGGCTGCCCATCATGACCGGCGCGGCGTCCTTGTCGGTGCCGGCACGCCGGGCGAACAGGTTGCCGATGGCATCCACGCTCAGCGTCAGCCCTGCGGCTTTACACCAGTGGCTGAACAGCTCACGGCCGGCCTGGTCTTCGGCACTCAGGGCCAGGCGGCAACTGCCGCCACGGGCGGTGGCGCCGATCTCGGCCATGGCCATCAGGCTGGCCCACAGGCGCTCGCCATTAATCTTCAACATTCGCAAATCTCCCTCAAACACTGTGTGCCATTTCATGACGGTGAGCGGTGGCGTGACGGCGCGACAACGCCAGTACGCACACCAGCGAAACCGCCGCGATCACGCTGTAGAACACTGCCATCGGCCACCATTGGCCCTGGTACTCGTGGGCCAGCCAGGTGCCGATCAACGGCGTCAAGCCACCCGCCAGCGCACCGCACACCTGATAGGCCAGGGAGATCGCGGTGTAGCGCACGCGGGTTTCGAACAGGCCGCTGACAAAACCGGCAATCACGGCATAAAACGAGGCCATGCACACCACCGCCAGGGCGATGCCGAGGATGATCAACGGGGCCTGCCCGCTGCTGACCAGCACGAACATCGGGTAAGGCGAGGCCATCGCCAGCACGGTCATGGCGCAGAGGAAGCGCGTGGCACCGACCTTTTCGGCCACCCAGGCGGCCAGGGGCTGGATGCAGAACTGGATGATCGCGACGAAGAACAAGCACTCTAGAATCAGCGAGCGCGGTAGGCCCAGTTGCTGAGTGCTGTAGGCAATCATGAAGGTGTTGGTGAAATACACGCCGGCGATGCCCAGGGTGTTGGCGCCAATGCACAGCAACAGCGGGCGCCAGGCGGTGCGCAGCACTTCAATGACGGGGGCCTGGTCTTTCTTGATCGCCCGCGCTTTTTCAGCCTGGGCTTTGTCTTCGAGAAACTCGGGGGATTCGTTCACCCCCAGGCGAATCGCCAGGCCTACAATCAGCAACAGGGCGCTGGCCAGGAACGGCACACGCCAGCCCCAGCTCAGCAGGTCTTCTTCCGGCAAACGGGTGACCGCACTGAACGCCAGCAACGACAGGATCAAACCGGCCGGGCTGCCCAATTGGGCGAAGGAGGCAAAGAAGTTTCGACGGCCTTTCGGCGCGTGCTCACCGGCCATCAGCACTTCACCGCCCCACTCTCCGCCCACGGCAATCCCTTGCACCACGCGCAGCAGAATCAGCATCACCGGCGCCGCGACGCCGATTTGCGCGTAGGTCGGCAGCAGGCCGATACACACGGTGACCACGCCCATCATCACCAGGGTGATCACCAGGGATTTCTTGCGCCCGATACGGTCGCCGATGTGGCCGAACACAATGCCGCCCAAGGGCCGTGCAAAGAAGCCCACGGCGAAGGTACCGAAGGCGGCCATGGTGCTGAACAGCTTGTCGTCGGAGGGGAAAAACAGTTGGCCGAACACCAGCGCGGCGGCAGTGGCGTAGATGTAAAAGTCGTACCACTCGATCATGGTGCCGATAAAAGCGGCGGCCGCAGCACGGCGGGGCTGTGGCGAAGCGGAAGGCTTCATGGGGCGGGCTCCTTTGGTTATTTTTTTGGCAGGAGAAAGTCAAACGGGCGCGCTCTGATGGCGCTTGTTGAGGGTGATTTATCGTCGCCGGGCTATGATTAGTCAATTTTCTATTTATTATTTAAATTATAAATCCTGCTTATTATCGAGCCGCGCCATGCCCGAACCTCGCCGCGATATTCACCCGCTGCTCAACGACCGCCTGGACTGGAACCTGCTGCGCACCTTCCGCGTGATCGGCCAGGAACTGAGCATCAGCCGCGCCGCCGCCCGCCTGCACTTGACGCAACCGGCCATCAGCCAGGCCCTCAAGCGCCTGGAAGAACAACTCGACTGCGAGCTCATCGCCCGCCGTGGCCCGCGCTTTGTGCTGACCGACGCCGGTGAACAGATCTTTGCCATTGCCGGCGAGATGTACGGCCAGGTGTCGCAGATGAGCAACGCCTTGCAAAAACCCGGCGATGAGGTACTCGGCAAAGTGCGCTTGCTGATGATCAGCCGCATCGAGTCGCACACCTTCGACGACTTCCTTGCCGACTTTCACCGCGAGCATCCCCGGGTCGACCTGGAAGTGGAGGTGATGCGCAGCTCGGACATCGTCGCCGCCCTCCTCGAAAAAACCGCGACCCTGGGCCTGAGCCTTAATCGCCGGCCACAGCCGCGCCTGGAACAGCACCTGTTCTTGCGTCAGCGCTATGCGTTTTTCTGCGGACGACACCATCCGTTGTTTGGGCGCAGCGGCCTGGCGGAGGGGGACTTGCAGTCGGAGAACTTCGTGAGTTTTACCAGCGACCAGATTGGCGGGATGTTGTCGCCCTTGACGATCTTCCGCGACCAGCAGGGCTTCAGCGGGCGGATCGTGGCGTCGTCGTCCAGCCTTGAAGAGGTGCGCCGGTTGGTGATCGCCGGGTTCGGCCTGGGTTGCCTGCCGATCCATGTGGTGGCCGAGGATGAGAAGAACGGGTTGCTGTGGCGGCTACCGCCGGATGAGGGGATCGCGGATGTGGATATTCATCTGCTGTGGAACCGGGAGCAGAAGATGAGTCGGGCCGAAGGCGTATTTATCGAGCGTCTCACGGCTCGATTGGCGTCGTGAGCGGACTTGCCCCGCGCGGCGACATCCTGATGAGCTGATACACCGCAGCGGCGTGTCAGGCGTATTGTTTTTGCCTGATGTACCGCGGCGCGGGGCGAGCCCGCTCACTACAAATACGCGACATGCCCCATAATTGGCGGGGTTTGCAAGTCGGGTGGCGGCCTGCTGCTAGTGTGGAAAGCGCGTCTATCGAACATCCTTCGTTCACTGGTTGTTTCCTATGAAGAGGTGTTCCATGTCCAAGATCTGGTTTATCACTGGCAGTTCCCGTGGCCTTGGCCGCGCTATTACCGAAGCGGCCCTGCGTGCCGGCGACCGTGTGGTGGCGACGGCGCGCAATCCCCGTCAATTGGATGACCTGGTCGCTGAATACGGCGATGCGGTTTTGCCCCTGCAGCTGGATGTGACGGACAACACGCAGGTGGTGAAAGTCGTCGCGGCTGCGGTGGCGCATTTTGGCCGGCTGGATGTGGTGGTCAACAACGCGGGTTACGGGGACTTGGCGTCGGTTGAGGATGTGACGCTGGAAGACTTCACGGCGCAGATCAACACCAACTTCTACGGTGTGGTGCACGTGAGCAAGGCCGTGGTTCCGGTGCTGCGAGCCCAGGGCAGCGGGCATATCTTCCAGGTATCGTCCCTCGGCGGGCGTATCGGCATGGCCGGTTTGGCGGCTTACCAGAGTGCAAAATGGGCCGTGGGCGGGTTCTCGACGGTGCTGGCGCAAGAGGTGACCCCGCTCGGGGTGCAGGTGACAGTACTGGAACCGGGCGGCATGCGCACCGATTGGTCGGGCTCGTCCATGACCATCCCCCCGATCAGCGAGCCCTATCAGCAAAGCGTCGGCGTGCTGGTCGAGTTGCTGAATTCCCCTGGTATCTTGCCGACCGGCCCGGCTCGGGTTGCCGAGATCGTACTGGAGTTGGCCCTGAACAAAGAGGCGCCGCTGCGCCTGTTGATTGGCAGTGACGCGGTGCAATACGCAGCGCGGGCAGCGGAAGAGCTGGCGGCTTCCGACAAGAAATGGCATGACCTCAGTGTGTCGGCCTCTGATTGATTTGTTCGACTGAAAAGGTGGCCCATGCCTGATGCACGCCAATCCCGTTTCAACATCCCGGATGTTTTCTGGCAAGCCCTGAAAACCATCGGGCTGGAGCCTTCGGCGGTGTTGCGCCAGGCACGGCTGCCGGTGACGCTCAACCTTCACGAGCGGCGCGACCGTCGTCAGGTAACGACGCCCGAGTTTTTCCGTTTGTGGGAGGCCATCGGCACGCTCAATCCGGACCCGGCGGCCGGCATCTTGCTGGTCACCCAGCTGGACAGTGCAACACTGCCCCCTGCGAGTTTTGCCGCCTTCATTGCCCGCGACTTTCGGGATGGCCTGCACCGCCTCGCCCGCTTCAAGCAACTGTGCACCCCCGAACGGGTGCACGTGACCGAAGAAGGCAGCACCTGCGCCGTCACCCTCGACTGGTTGCGCACTCAGGCGCACCCGCCGACGTTGTTTATCGATGCCGCCTTTGCCACGTTCGTCGAACTGGGCCGGCGCGGTTCCAGGGTGCACATCATCCCGCATCATGTTGAATTGGCCCGACCGGAATGTGGCAGCAGCGTCCTGGCCGATTTTTTTGGTTGCCCGGTGCGTTTCGGCGCCGAGCGTAATGCCTTGGTGTTTGACGCTGCTGACTTGAACCGGCCCTTCCCCGGGCACAACCCGGAACTGCTCGACATACTCAACCCGGTCCTGACCGCCGCATTGGCCGAAGCGACGGCATTGCCCACGATCAGCCATCAGGTCAAGGGCGCGCTCAAGCGCATTCTCGCCAGCGGTCGCCCGGAGATGGTCGAGGTGGCGCGGGACATGGGCATGAGCGAGCGCACGTTGCAGCGGCGTATCACCGAGGAAGGCACCAGCTTTCGCCAATTGATGCTGGAAACCCGCCAGGAGATAGTGCGCCATCTGTTGGCAGAACCGACGATCGAGATAGAGGAAATCGCCGGCTTGCTCGGTTACGAAGACACCAATTCGTTTTATCGCGCCTTTCGTACCTGGGAAGGCACGACACCCGCGCGCTGGCGCGCCTCGCAGGGCACCACCCACTGAGTTCACGCGGGCAATGTGTTCTCGACACTGCGAGCCATGCGCTGCAGCGCTTCGAACGGGTTGCGCCCGATCAGCATGAAGCCGTGGGTAGCACTGGCCCAATACACCACGTTCATCCCCCGCCGCTGCTCGGTAGCGGCAGGTTGCGCACCCTTGCGGCTGGCGGTGATGCACAGCGCCAGTGGGCCGTGAAGTGGGTCCAGGTAGGTCAGCTGGCCGATCAATGCGCCGTCATAGTCGAGGATTTGCGCACGCCGGAATTCGGCGCCGGGCAGGTTCACGGCCGCAGGCGACAACGGCAGGCCCAATTGCGCGCCGACCGAACTCAGTTGCGCCACGTGGGAGGCGGGGTCGGCGCTGAGGTTCTCCAGGGTCTGGGGGGTGTACAAGGCCATGTATTCGGCGACCGACGCCCGCCAGCCCTGGCCGGGTTCCGGGCGAGGCCAACGCATGAACAGGCGGTCGGTAATCACCCCGGCCACGGCAAAACCGGCGGCCATGGCCAGGAAGCGGCGCCGGCTCAAGGCGGGGGCTTGCGCCGAGGGCTGCGATTTGAGCATCGCCTGCAAACGCTCGGTGGGTGCCTGGTCGAGCAGTGAGTCGAAGGCAGCCTTGAAGGGTAGATCAGCCACCTGCAATGCCTCCAGGCGCGTAGCCAGGGCGGGATCAACGCTGAGCCGATCGGTGATGAGCTGATGCTGCAGGGCATCCAGTTCGCCATCCAGGTAAGCCACCAACAGTTCGTCGGAAGGTGCGTCAGTCAGGGTCATCGCCGTTCTCCACGGGTCTTGTCCGGTTGGGCTTGTGAAGGGGCGGTTTCAGCCAGCTTCGCCCGTGCGGCCGCCAATCGGCTCATGACGGTTCCCACCGGGATATGCAGCACCTCGGCAATCTCCTTGTATGAAAGCCCTTCCACATACGCCAGAAAAACCGTTTCGCGCTGGGCTTCGGGCAGCCCGTTCACACGCTTGATGACTTGGGCGGCGAGTACCTGTTCCTGGGCCAGGCTTTCGCCGTCGAAGGACAATTCCTGCTCCGCATCCACGAAGCCCTGCCCCTGGCGCACCCGCTGCGCGCGCACTTCGTTGAGCCAGATCGAGTGCATGATCGCCAGCAGCCAGCGATCCAGTCGCGTGCCGGCGGCAAACTGCCCGGCACGTTCCAACGCCCGCACACAGGTGGCCTGCACCAAGTCTTCGGCCAGGTGCTTTTGCCGCGACAACACCAGCCCGTATCGCCATAAACGCGGCAATAACTGGCCCAGCTCGCGGCGAAACTCAGCCTCTGGGGTGATGGCAGCCCCCTGTGTGTTCATTCACGGTTTTATGCCTCGGGCGCATGGGCGATCGCGTCAGCCAGGTCTTCATATTCTTCGCAGGTGGTGCTGCACAAGGCTTTGATCTTCACCAACTGCTCCTGCGCCAGGTCGATGCGGCCCTTGATCACGTAGGCCTCACCCAGGTACTCGCGGACTTGGGCATAGTTGGGGTCGAGTTCCACGGACTTCAGGTAATAGCCGATGCCTTCGTCGGTGCGCCCCAGCTTGCGGGTGGCGTAGCCGCGATAGTTGAGGGCCTTGGCGGTGTTCGGGTCTTGCAGGGTATCGAGCAGTGCCAGGGCTTCGTCGTAACGCCCGTCCTTGGCCAGGCGGTAGGCGTAATCAGTGCGGTCGGCGTCCGACGTGGCCTTGCTGGTTTGCAGCACGCACTTGCCGGTCTTGGTGTCCCAGACCTGGCCTTTGGGGCAATTGGGCTTGGGCGGCGCGGATTCGTCACCCGATGCGCGGGCCTGGCCTGCGAGCAAGGCGGCAGTCAGGCAAGCACCGAAGAACAGTGCGGTACGGTAGCCAACGGCGTGTTCGTGGCGGTTCTTCATGGTTTTCATGCTCCGTAACGATGGGGAGGTACAGCGGCCAACATCACTTTTCAAACGCATTGCGTGAACCGGGCAGCATGCGACGCAACGTGTTGTCGCCCATCACATAGTGGTGCCAGAGGGCAGCCACGGCATGCAGACCCGCCAACAGGATGATCGCCCAGGCTACCGTGTCGTGCAGGCCGCCCAGCGTCCCGCGCCAGGCATGATCGACCACAAAAGGCGCCGGGATGGAAAACGTGCCGAAAAAGGTGAACGGTTCCCCCTGGGCCCAACGGAACATAAAACCCAAACCGATCTGTGCCAGCAGCAACAGGTACAGGCAACCATGCGCCATTTTCGCCAGCACGTTAAGGGCGGGGTGACTGTCGGCCTTTGGGCGACTGCCGCCGGACAGGCGCCAGACAATCCGCGCAGCGATCAACACCGCCATGGCGATCCCCAAGGAGATGTGCACCGACTGCAGGCCTTTGCGCAGTGGTGTGCCCTTCTCCAGGTTTTCCCAGATATGTGCGCTGGCAAACATGAAGATCACCACGGCGGCGGTGAGCCAATGGAAGGTGCGGGTGAGGCGGTCGTAGCGGTCGACATGGAGGCTCATGGGCGTTTCCTGGGTGGTCTGTGGGGTGAACACCGCAGTGAGGAAGGTTATTCGGTGAGACTGTGATTTTTTATGCTGTTGATTCGGTGTGAGCCTGGCACTCGGAAACGCAAAAGCCCCGCAGCCGGCTCAGCTACGGGGCTTTTGCGTTTTGTTAACGTTCCTTATTGGCTTGGGAGAGCACCGAGGCTGCAAGGGTTTTGGTGTCTTCGCTGTAGTCATCGCTGCCCAGCACTTTTGCGGCTGTTTCCTCCAGCTCTGCACCGGTCTGCTTGCCGGTGTTCTTCTGGGCCAGCGCTGACGCGGCAAGGCTTTTGGCAGTGGCCGTAGCGCCTGGGTTGTTAAGCGTTTGTGCGGCCAACGTCGCGACTTTGTCGGAGGTTTTCTTGGTGTTCTTGCTCATGATGCAATTCCTTTGCAGTGGGATGCGCCCGATCTGGCGCGCTAGCACAACGTAATAAGTTGCCGTCGTTATCGCAATGCGCCTCCTGTAGGCAAGGTTTTTAAAATGGCGCGAAAGTGACGTCTGTGGCGTGGGACTCATCGATTGCACTGATGATTACTATCGAACGGGTCGCCTGCTCAATCATCAAGACCGGTTTATATAATCGCCCCCTGACTCCCTTCCCCCGCCTGGCTTCAGGCGACATTCATCTTGGAACCCAACACCATGCCAAGCGCGACACAGGCCCCACGCGGCCGTCCCGAACATAATCAACAAAGCGTCAAACAGCAGTGGCTGGCGATTCTCTCCGTGGCCGTGGGCGCCTTTGCCCTGGTGACCAGCGAGTTCCTGCCGGTGGGCGTGCTCAACGACGTGGCCGCGGACCTGGGCATCAGTGCCGGGCATGCCGGCCTGATGGTCACCCTGCCCGGCATCATGGCCGCGCTCGCAGCGCCGTTGCTGTCGGTCATCATTGGCGCCATGGACCGCCGCTACCTGCTGATCAGCCTGACGCTGATCATGATCATCGCCAACACCGTCGTGGCCTTTGCCAGCGATTTCAGCCTGTTGCTATTCGGCCGCGTATTGCTGGGCATCAGTATCGGTGGGTTCTGGGCCACCGCCATTGCGCTAAGTGGCCGTTTGGCTCCCAAGGGCGTGGGTGTAGCGAAGGCCACGTCGATCATCATGATGGGCGTGACACTCGCCACTGTTCTGGGTGTGCCCGTTGGTACCTGGCTCAGCGGCTTGATGGGCTGGCGTATGACGTTCCTGGTCACCGCGTTGCTGGGCGTACCGGTAGTACTGGCGCAGGTGTTCCTGCTGCCTCAGCTCAAGCCGGAGAAGGCCATTCTTGTCAGTGACCTGCCGGCCTTGTTCATCAATCCACGTGCTCGTGTGGGTTTGATCGCGGTCTTGATGATTGGCCTGGCGCACTTTGCTGCGTACACCTATGTGGCACCGTTCTTTAAAAACAGCTCCGGCTTTGATGGCCCGACCATTGGCTCGCTGTTGTTGATGTTTGGTGTGGCAGGCGTGGCGGGTAACGTTTTCGCCGGCTTTGCCGCCAATCGCAGCGTGCGCTACACCCTGTTGCTGGTTGCGCTGATGATCGGCACCAGCACTGCGCTGTTCCCCTACTTCGCCACCGGCCTGACGGGCGCGACGATGCTGATCGCACTCTGGGGCTTCGCCTTCGGCGCCTTCCCGGCCTGTGCCAGCATCTGGATGTTTGTCGTGGCGCCTAAAGACGTCGAACGCGGCATGCCGCTGTTTGTCGCCCTGTTCCAGGTGATCATTGCCTTGGGCTCGTTCTTCGGCGGGCGGATCGTTGACCAGATGGGCAGCTCAGTGCTGTTGAGCTTGGCCACGGCGCTGGTGGGCTGTGGGTTTGTCACGGTGTTGGTGCTGGGGCGTAAGGTGAGCAATAGCTTGGCGGCGCAACCCGCTTGACCAAGTGATTGAAACGAAAAAAGCCCCTGTCACGTCTCGGTGACAGGGGCTTTTTTGTGGGCGGCGAAAGCCATCGTTCGTGACTAGGCGGCTGAAAGGAAGCTGCGTGTGGTTGATGTGGCAGCTTTGCATTCGGGCTACAGGCTGGCGGCAGCCCGCTGAACGGAGTCATCTGCGAGCAGAGGTCAAGCAGGTTATTGAGGAAAGGAACAGATAGGAAAATCTGACGCGCAGTTTGCCGAGGCCTGTGGCTGAAGTATGTGTCTATCAAGCGGCTAACTATTCCGTGCACGTCTTCGCCTGGCGCTGAACGTCCCTCCCAATGGTTATCAGGCTTGGCCAGCTGAGCCGATACATACATGCGCTAAAGGCGATCCGCAATTGTTGGGTCGATCAAGAACTCATGCCTGGATGATGGTGAGGAAGGCAGTCCTTTGCTGGGCTGCGCTCTCAGACGGGATATCGATAGTGCCCTGGAAAATACGCTGATTAGCCAGAGGTGGAATCGCTCTATGTCGCTAAAGCGCCAAGTCGGCGCTCTATGACTGAGCAAGATTTGTGTCACCCCCATCACCGTCAGCGTTGTCGGGGGATGTGGGGTAATCCGGTTTTCGACCGCCCAAAACAAAACCCCATCTGCTCTCGCAAATGGGGTTTCGGAATTTAATCTTGACGATGACCTACTCTCACATGGGGAAACCCCACACTACCATCGGCGATGCATCGTTTCACTACTGAGTTCGGG
>Ga0157375_10001186_pt1 | contig 22482 bp, 20 predicted proteins | sample M35metaG_FD_115311 | JGI IMG/M metagenome (GOLD analysis project Ga0157375, IMG submission 115311) | Miscanthus rhizosphere microbial communities from Kellogg Biological Station, Michigan, USA - M3-5 metaG | ecosystem: Host-associated > Plants > Roots > Rhizosphere > Soil | place: USA: Michigan... | reverse complement strand
TTGCAAGGAGGGTTCACTTGGCAGTCTCTATTACGATGAAAGAGCTTTTGGAGGCTGGCGTCCACTTCGGTCATCAGACCAAGCGCTGGAACCCGAAGATGAAGAAGTACATCTTCGGCAAGCGCAATGGGATCTACATCATTGACCTGCAGAAGACGCTGAAGCTCTTTAAGGAAGCTTCCGCTTTTATCTCGGATCTCGCCTCGGGCGGGAAACGCATCCTGTTCGTCGGCACCAAGCGCCAGGCGCAGGACGCGATTCTCGAAGAGGCCAATCGCTGCGGCATGTTCTATGTGAACAACCGCTGGCTCGGTGGCACGCTCACCAACTTCACCACCGTCCGCAAATCGATCGAGCGCCTCAAGGAAATCGAGGGCCTTCTCGGTGACTCCGACAAGGAGATGTCGAAGAAGGAGCGCGCTGCTCTCGACCGCGAGCGTGAAAAGCTGCAGAAGAACCTGATCGGCATTCGCGAGATGGACGGCCTGCCGGACGCGCTCTTCGTCATTGACCCGAAGAAGGAGTACATCGCGGTCAAGGAAGCGAAGAAGCTCGACATCCCGGTGGTGGCCATCGTCGACACGAACTGCGACCCGGAAGACATCGATTACGTCATCCCGGGCAACGACGACGCCATCCGCGCGATCCGTCTCTTCACGCAGAAGATCGCCGACGCGGTGCTGGAGGGTTACAACCTCGCCGAAGAGCGGTACATCGGTACCGAAGACAAGGGCGAGCCTGCTGCTGAAGCGATGGTTCCGGCGGAGACGGCGGCACCCGAAGCGTTGACGACCGCTCAGACGGTCTGATTCGCGGATCCGACCCCGACTGAAATTTCGAATGCGGAGGACAGGCGTGAAACGCGCCTGTCCTCTGTCTGTTTTCACAAGGAGCAATCAATGACTCAGATGAACCCGGAAGGGACGCCGATCACGGCGGCGATGGTCAAGGCGCTGCGCGACGCGACCGGCGCCGGCATGATGGACGTCAAGTCGGCGCTCACCGAAGCGCAGGGCAATGTGGAAGAGGCGACGAAGATCCTTCGGAAGAAGGGACTCGCCGCCGCCGGCAAGAAGGCCGGACGCGTGACCGCGGAAGGGACCGTGCAGACCCTCGTCGACGGAAACGTCGGCGTGATCGTGGAAGTGAACTGCGAGACCGACTTCGTCGGCCGCAACGAGAACTTCCGCGCGTTTGCCACCGACGTCGCGAAGGTCATCGCCGGCAGCAAGGCGAACACGATCGACGAGCTGAACGCCGAGACGTGGCCCGGCTCGAACGAGACCGTGGCCCAGAAAACGGCGGAGATGATCGCCTCGATCAAGGAGAACATCACCATTCGCCGCTTCGCCCGCTACGAAGCGGCGCAGGGTGCGTCGATCGGAACGTACATCCACGGCGGCGGCAAGATCGGCGTCATGGTCGAGCTGGTCGGCAGCGATGCGAAGGGTGGAGAGGTCGCACGCGACGTCGCCATGCACGTCGCCGCGGCCGAGCCGCGCTTCCTCCGCCGCGAGGACGTCACGGAGAAGGACCTCGACACCGAGCGCGAGATCGCGCGCGACGCGGCGCTCAAGTCGGGCAAGCCGGAGAACATCGTCGAGAAGATGGTGACCGGCAAGATGGAGAAGTTCTACGGCGAGACCTGCCTCCTCGAGCAGCCGTACATCCGCGACGACAAGGCGACGGTCAGCCAGCACCTGGCGAAGCAGGGGAAGGAGCACGGCTGCGACTACGTCGTGACCCGCTTCGAGCGCTACAAGCTGGGTGAGGGGATCGAGAAGCGCGGCGACGATTTTGTCGCCGAGGTCATGTCGTACCAGAAGTAACGCGGCAACAACATCTCGGATTCGATCGGGGCCGGCTGAAAAGCCGGCCCTTTTTTTGAGCCCTGTCATTTGCAATTGACGACGAGTCTCATGCAAATCAGACGCTGCGATTTCAAATAGAGAGCGCGTCCATTTCGAGATCAGAGGTCGTGATTTGAAATACGGAGCGCGTCTATTTCGGATCAGACGCTGTGATTTCGATATGGGAGGCGTGTCATTTTCAGATCAGCAGCTGTGATTTGAAAAACAGAGCGCGTCTATTTCAAATCAGAGGCGGTGATTTCGAATAGAGACCGCGTCATTTTCGAGTGACGACACGTCATCTCAGGTTCCAGAACGGCGAGATCAAGCCGATCTCGCTGAACACCTGTTCTACTTCGTCGACGGTCTTCCTCCGCCATTCCGGTGCTCGCCGGTCAGGTCCATACCAGGCGACGGCGAGCCGCCATCCCTGCTCCAGCGTCATTACTCCGCCGCGGTCCATCCGCCAGGCGTTGCACCAGCGATCGATGTGCTCTTCCGACCGGAAGTAGAGCATCGTCTTTCACGTGAAGACGACGTCGTTCCACCACTGAACCGGCGGCAATGCGAAGTGGATGACGCCTTCGCCATGCGCGACACCGTTCTCGACGCGAACCTCCATCGCCGTGCCGCAATCGCCGCAGCTCGCGTGGATCTCCGCGTCGCGATGCAGCATCGCCGGAATGCCGAGCGCATCCCAGATGCAGTTGCCGAAGTACGACACGCCTCCCGATTCGACGACGAACGGGGTGGCCACGGCGGAGAACGGCGGCGCCATCAGGATCTCGTCGCGGTCGCGCTGCATCACGAGCGCGCGTCCGGCGGCGAGCCGTTTCAGCGATTCGATCACCTCATCCGCCGGCGCGTCGAGCTCCGCGACGAGCGGCGGTTTGCCGCTGCGCATCGTGACGTCGTAGACGAAGGAGCGAACCTCGAGGTCGTTCATCGCGGAATGCCATCCTACACGCTGCCCGCGCCCGCGTTTCGGCTGGTATAAACTCCCGCCCGATGACGGACGCCCCTGCAGCGAAATACGGTCGCATTCTCCTCAAACTTTCCGGCGAAGCTCTCATGGGGGACCGGCGTTACGGCATCGATCCCGACACCCTGGCCCGCATCGCCGACGAAATCGTCGACGTGCAGAAGCTCGGCGTCGAGATCGCCGTCGTGATCGGCGGCGGCAACATCTTCCGCGGCGTCAGCGGCGCCACGCAGGGCATCGACCGCGTCGCCGGCGATCACATGGGGATGCTGGCCACGGTGATCAACGCGATCGCGCTGCAGGACGCGCTCGAGAAACGCGGCGCGCACACGCGAGTCACCTCGGCCATCCTGATGTCCGAGTTCGCCGAGCCGTTCATCCGCCGGCGCGCCATCCGCCATCTGGAAAAGAAGCGGATCGTGATCTGCGCCGCGGGCACCGGCAATCCGTTCTTCACCACCGATTCCGCGGCCGCGTTGCGGGCCAGCGAATTGAAGTGCGAGATCATTTTCAAAGCCACGAAAGTCGACGGCATCTACACCGCCGATCCGGAGAAGGACCCGAACGCGGTCCGCATTCCGCACGCGACGTATCACCGCGTGCTCGCCGAGCGGCTGGAGGTCATGGACGCCGCCGCCATCGATCTCGCGCGCAACAGCTCGATTCCGATCTATATTTTTTCTCTTCGCGAGAAGGGGAACATCAAGCGAGCCTTGATGGGCGACGATATCGGCTCGATTGTTACTGACTGAACTGAGGTAAGGGACATGATCAACGACGTCATCAAAGACGTGCAGCACCGGATGCATGGCGCGATCGAAGCGCTGCACCGCGAGTTCAAATCGCTGCGCACCGGCCGCGCGAACGCCGCCATGCTCGACACCGTCACCGTCGACTACTACGGCACGCCGACGCCGATCGCGCAGGTGGCCAGCATCAAGGTGCCGGAAGCCTCGCTGATCGTCGCCGAGCCGTGGGACAAGTCGATGGTCGGCGCGATCGAAAAAGCGATCCGCAACGCGGACCTCGGATTGAATCCAGCGAATGACGGCAAGATCGTCCGCATCCCCGTTCCGCAGCTCACCGAGGAGCGGCGCAAAGAGCTGGTGAAGAAGGCGCACCACGTCTCCGAAGAAGCGCGTACCGCGATCCGCCAGGTCCGCCGCGACGGCAACGACAAGCTGAAGAAGATGCTCAAGGATCACCAGATCTCCGAGGACGACGAGAAGCGCGGACTCGACGAGATCCAGAAGATGACCGACAAGCACATCGACGAAGTCGGCAACATCCTCAAGCACAAAGAGCAGGACATCATGGCCGTCTGACGGTCATGGCAATCCTCGTCATCATTCCCGCCGCCGGCTCCGGAACGCGCATCGGCGGCGACGTGCCGAAACAGTTCCTGCCGCTGTTCGGCGGTCGAACGATCCTGCAATTCGTCGTCGACCGCTTTCTCTCCCTGCCTGATGTCACGCGCATCGTCGTCCCCGTCTCGAGCGAGTGGCTTTCGCCGATGCAGCAGGCGCTCACCGGCGATCGCGTGCAGGTCGTAGCGGGTGGGGAGACGCGCCAGCAGTCGGTGCGATGCGGATTGCAGGCGGCAGAGGAGGAGTTCGACGTAGTAGCGGTGCACGACGCCGTGCGGCCATTCTTCGATTCGCAGGTTTTCAGTCGCACGGTCGAGGCGGCGCATCACGACGGCGCTGCGCTGCCGGGGATTCCGGTGACCGATACGATTCACGGCGTCCACAACGGAACGATCGCTGCGACGCTCGATCGCCGCGACCTCATCGCCGCGCAAACGCCGCAGTGCTTTCGCCCGCAGCTGTTGCGCGAAGTGCTCGAGCGAGCAGCGGAAGAGGGGATCGAAGGGACTGACGAGGCGGGCCTCGCCGCGCGCTACGGCTTCACCGTGCGTGTCGTTCCGGGCGATCCGCTCAACTTCAAGATCACGCGGCCCGAAGACGTCGAGCGCGCCAAAGCGAGGGTGTCATGATCCGAGTTGGTCAAGGTGTTGACGTTCATCCGTTCGACCACGCGCGGCCGCTGATCCTCGGCGGCATTCGCATCAGCGACGACGGCGGCCTGGCCGGACACTCCGACGCCGACGCCGTGCTGCATGCGATCACCGACGCGCTCCTCGGGGCCGTCGGCGCGGGCGACATCGGCCAGTACTTTCCATCCGATGACCCGCGCTGGTCGGGTGCCGATTCGGCGATCTTCCTTCGCGAGGCGAAGCGGCTCGTCGCCGAGATGGAGTCGGAGATCGCGAACGTCGACGTCACGATCATCGCGCAGAAGCCGAAGCTCGCGCCGTACCGCGACGCCATGCGTGACAACATCGCGAAGCTGCTCGACCTCCCGCCCGGACACGTGAATGTGAAAGCGACGACCACCGACCATCTCGGGTTCATCGGCCGTGGCGAGGGGATCTGCGCGATGGCCATCGTCGCCATCGCCAAAGACCTCGGCACGTCGCCCATCGAGGGAGCGCTGTAGTGACCGTCCGCGTTCGTTTCGCGCCGTCGCCCACCGGACATCTGCATGTCGGCGGGGCGCGGACCGCGATCTTCAACTGGCTCTTCGCCCGCCGGCACGGCGGCAAATTCATCATCCGGGTCGAGGACACCGATCAGGCGCGCTCGACGCGAGAGTCCGAGACGATGGTGCTCGAAGACCTGCAGTGGCTGGGGCTGAAATGGGACGAAGGTCCTGACGCGGACGGCCCGCACACTCCATACCGTCAGTCGGAGCGCACCGATCTGTACGGCTCGGTTGCGCAGCAGCTGCTCGCGTCGGGAGTTGCGTATCGCTGCTTCTGCACCGAGGAGATGCTCGAGGCGAAGCGGAAGCAGGCAGAGGCCGATGGGCGTCCGCCGCACTACGACCTCACGTGTTACCGGCTGTCGGCGCAGGAAATCTCGGCGCGACTGAACATGTGGACGCCGTTCGCGGTCCGCTTCCACGTGCCTGACGATGGAGACGTGACGATCGACGACCTCATTCGCGGCGAGGTGACGTGGAAGCGCGAGTCGCTCGGCGATTTCATCCTCGTCCGGTCGGACGGTTTGCCGACGTACAACTTCTCCGTCGTCGTCGACGATCACGAGATGGAGATCACGCACGTCATCCGCGCCGAGGAGCATCTGACGAATACGCATCGGCAGGTGCTCATCTATCGAGCGATGCAGTGGGATGTCCCGAAACTCGCGCACGTCTCCCTGATCCTCGGGCCCGACCGCAGCAAGCTGTCGAAGCGTCATGGCGCAACTTCGGTCTCGCAGTACGCCGATGACGGGTTCCTGCCGGAGGCGATGGTCAATTACCTGACGTTGCTCGGATGGTCGGCGCCGGATGGGCGCGACGTGTTCACGACGGAGTATTCGATAGAGCACTTCACGCTGGATCGCGTCAATTCGGCGCCCGCGGTCTTCGATCATCAGAAGCTCGACTGGCTGAACGGGCAGTACATCCATGCGATGAGCTCCGCGGAGTTGCTGCCGCGCGTGCGGCCGTTCTTCGATACACCGTGGCTGGCCGAAGGGATCGAGCTCGTGAAGACGAGTTGCACTCGCCTCACGCAGTTCGCGGAAGCGCTGCGCTTCGTGCGCGAATACGCGCCGGCGACCGTCGAGCGGCCGTTCGCCGAGGCCCTCGCGCACGAGCTGAAAACGAATGGCACGCCGGTCGACGAAACGAGCTACAAGGAGTTCGTGGAGCGCGTGAAGACCGCGACAGGCGCGAAAGGGAAGGCGCTCTTCATGCCGCTGCGGCTCGCGCTGACCGGCGTCGATCACGGTCCGGAGCTCGTCCGGATGATCCCGCTGCTGCAGCACGCCAGCGAATCCGATCCGACGGTCCTCTCGCCGCTGCAACGGGTCGAGCGATGTATCGCCTGATTCGCGAGCTCCTCTTCCGCCTCGACGCCGAATCGGCGCACGAGCTCGCGGTGGAGCAGATGATCCGCCTGCAGCGGATCCCGATCGCGTTGCGCGCCATCGCGCGTCTCTGCGATGTGCGCACGACCCCCGTGACGCTCCTCGGCATGACCTTCCCCAATCGCATCGGCATCGCCGCCGGCTTCGACAAGAACGCCACGATGATGCCGTTCCTCGCGGCGCTCGGCTTCGGCTTCCTCGAGGTCGGCACTGTGACGCTTCACCCGCAGCCGGGGAATCCGCGGCCGCGGATGTTCCGCTATCCGCCGCATCAGGCGATCATCAATCGGATGGGATTCAACAACGACGGAGCCGATGCAGTCGCGGAGCGGCTGAAGGAGTGGGATCGCCGCGTTCCGACGCTCGTGAACATCGGCAAGAACCGCGACGTCCCGCTCGATGCAGCGGCTGATGCGTATGCCGCGTGTGCGGCCAAGGTCGCGCCGTACGCGGATGCCGTCGTCGTCAATCTGTCGTCGCCGAACACGCCGTCATTGCGCGATTTGCAGCGGCCCGAGCACCTCGAGCGCATTCTCGACGCGGTAGGGTCGGCGCTGGTGAAGATCGCGCCTGACGTCGACGATGTGATGCTCGGCGAGATCTGCGATGTCTGTTCCCGGCGGTCGCGAGGGATGATCTGCACGAACACGACGATCGACCGGCCGTTCGCGTCGAGCGAGGCGGGTGGATTGTCGGGACGCCCGTTGATGAAGAAATCGACCGATATCCTGGCGGCCGTGCGAAAGCGCGTCGGGCCGGAGTTTCCGTTGATCGGCGTCGGCGGCGTCTTCACGCCGGATGACGTTCGTGCGAAGCGCGGGGCCGGGGCAGACCTCGTGCAGATCTACACGAGCTTCATCTACGAAGGACCTGCGTTACCGCGGAGGCTCGCTCGGGCATGATCATCTACGGCGTCAATCCGGTGCTCGAGGCGGTCCGCGCGCATCCGCAACGGATTCACTTCATCGCCGTCGCGCGCGAACAGTCGGCGCGGCATCAGCGGCTGATCGGCGAGGCGAAGCAGGCAGGCGTTTCGGTTCGCGTCGTCGGCGCCGAGCAGGTCGACCGGATGGCCGGGCGCGGCGTGCACAACGGCGTCGCCGCGGACATCGCCGAAAGCGGCTATGTCGATTTCGACGACGCGATCGAAAGCGCGCACTTCGTTGTCATCCTCGATGGCATCACCGATCCCCAGAACTTCGGCACGATCCTCCGCGTCGCGGACGGTTTCGGCGTCGACCTCGTCGTCACGCCGGAACATGAGAGCGTCGGCCTCACGCCGGCTGCGGTCAAGGCGTCGGCGGGTGCGTCGGAGTGGGTTCCGGTGGCGCGCGTGACCAATCTCGCCCGTGCGATCGAGGCGCTGCAGAAGAAAGAATTCTGGGTCTACGCGGCGGCCGCGGGCGGCGATCGGCCCGATCAGATCGACTTCCGCGGCAACGTCGCGCTCGTTCTCGGCAACGAGGGGAAGGGGGTCCGCCGCAATGTGCTCGATCACTGCGATCGCGTGGTCACCATCCCGATGACCGGCCACGTCGACTCGTTCAATGTGGCGACGGCGGCGGCTGTGCTCTTCTACGAAGTGCGACGCCAGCAGTCGCAATGAACGCGAGTAGTGAGATCCACGCGCTGGCGATGACGACCGGGTTCCGGTAGCGCATCTCGATGTGGTGACGGCCGCCTTCCACGACCAGCCCCTGGAATCCGACGTTCGCGCGCAGAAGTGCCGCTGGCTTCCCGTCGATCGTCGCCGTCCAGTACTTGTGCGGCGTGATCGCGAGCACCAGGAATCCTCGTCCCGCTGCTTCGACTTCGAGCTCGATGCGATTCGCGCTCTCCTGCGATCGGATCACGCGTCCAGGTGCCGGCGGGAACGCTGTTGCCGTGAAGGCAGTGTCGAGCGGCAGCGGCTCGTTCGACAGAATCGTTCGCGCAACATCTTCAGAATTCCGCGCCGCGACGAGCTGTCGCGCGAAGTAAAAGCGTCCCGCGTTTCGCAGACGTGAGAACGCCACCGGCGCGATCTGATCGAACCGCCGCGGATCGGCGATGACCTGCGGATCCATCGGAATGAGTGTGCTGACATGAGTCGCGCCGCCCATCGCCAGCACCAGCGGCATGCGGTCGGGACGCGAGCGGCGCACGCGGTCGAGCAGGTTGTCGTACTCGATCGTCGGGATGAGCTTCGTCTTGTCGGGATCGAAGTCGGCAAGGCCTTCGAAGCCCCAGATGGTCTCGCCATACGGCAGCAAACCGTTGCGGAGGATCCACGGCCTGATACCGAACGGCAGCGGCGGCTGCGGTTCGGCGCGGCGCTGCCAGTCGGCGTGGCTGTAGATCCGCACCGGCTGCGGCTCTTTCGCCAGCGCGAGGGCGGCGGGCGGCGGCGTGTAGTAATCAGCGGTGATCCTCGGCATCACGCGATCGACGCGGACGCCGACGTCGACGAGCACGATCAGCACGACGATCGCAACTCGCAGGCGAGGGGAGACTCGCTCGGCTGCAAAGATCAGAGTTGCCACGGCGGCGATCGCGAGACTGGTCAGCATTCCCGCCCGGAAGCGTGCCGAGAGATCACTGTCGATGGCGGGAAGGCGCCAGAACGTGGCGAAGATCCGGTCGAAAGCCGGCAGCCAGGTGGTGGCAGTCAGCAACGCCGTTACGCCGGCGATCACTGCCGCAACGATCGCGCAGGTACGTCGGAACGCCGCGTCACGCGCCGCTTCCTCGGCGGCGACCGCGGCGAAGACCGCGAACGCGAAGATCGCCGTGACGAAGAACTTCTCCGGATACCGCAGCGAGCGAAATCCCAATCGATACACCAGCGCAAAGAGCGGGCCGGTGGCGGTCAGGTAGCTGATCAGCGCGACAGCCCCGACGAATGCGGAGCCTCGGAGTCGACGGATGAATCCGGCGATGACGAGAATCGCGACCATCAGCCCCGGATAGAGACTCAAAAACAGCGGCGTCTGCTGCCGCGGATAGAGGCGCCCGACGCCCCAGAAGAAGTACGCCTCGGAGCTTGCCGAACCGAACAACGTGGGCCAGATCAGCTCGAGTGGCCGCGACGCCGGCATCGTCCATGTGCTCGCTCTGGCCGAGCTGAGGTCGCTTCCGCGGCCGGAATCGCGCTGAAGGTCGAGAGCCGGGACGATTTGCGCCGCGCCGATGAGAATCGAGATCGCGATGACCACCCCGGCGGCGGCTCCACGCCGCTTGTACACGCCGTACGCCATCAGCAGCGCTCCCGCCTGGATGATCATCGACACATCGGCGGCGAGGAGGAGCAGCCCAAGGGCGATCGCGGTCAGGGCGAGGCGCCGTTGTCGAAAGAAATACGCGATCCAAGGCAGCCAGGTCGCTGAAAACAAGAAGGGAAAGAGCGAGCCGAAGGAGAGCATGAGTCCGCCGAGGGCGAAGGCGAACGCGGCGAGCCATGCGACCCAGCGACGGCAGCCGAGCGACCGCGACAGCAGGTAGAACCCGAGCGCGGCGATCGGGTAGTGGAGGATCACCTCGAGGTGGACCATCGTCCGCAGATCGCCGAACGCGACCAGCCACTGCGCCGGATAAAACACGTCATGAGCGGGATTGGCGGCGAGCGGCTGACCGCCGGAGGCAAAACGGTTCCAGAAAGGGAAGTCGCCGGCTCGCAGGATGTGGGCGAGAACCGCCCGATAGGCGAAGTAGAAACGCTGGATGTCGCGGAGGTAGAGGTTGAGCCCGGCGAACAGAATGTCGGCGAAAAAGAGGGTGACCGTGGCGAGGAGTGTGAGCGCGGCAGCGAGCTCTTTTTTGACGCCGTTCACGCCGCCGGAGTATAGGAAATTGGAGCATGCTCGATCGGAATAACATTCCTCTTGCCAACCGTTTGGCTCTCTGCTATAACCCGCAGTCCCTTCGGCGGCGCCGTCTAAGCTCCACCTCTGCTTGTCGGTATCAGCTGGATGTGTCTTTGACATTTCGAAGTGTGGTGCTGGCATAGCTCAGTTGGTAGAGCAGCTGATTTGTAATCAGCAGGTCGCGGGTTCGAGTCCCGTCGCCAGCTCCAGAAGAAAACACCAGGCCGGAGAGTTGGCTGAGCGGTCAAAAGCAGCAGACTGTAAATCTGCCGGGCCACGCCCTACGGAGGTTCGAATCCTCCACTCTCCACCAAATTTTGTACGGAACGCGGGAGTAACTCAGTTGGTAGAGTCACAGCCTTCCAAGCTGTTGGTCGCGGGTTCGAGCCCCGTCTCCCGCTCCAGAACAGTGTTGAGAAGAGCGCTCTCGAGCGCGATTAAGCCCTCGTAGCTCAGGGGTAGAGCACGTCCTTGGTAAGGACGGGGTCACGAGTTCAAATCTCGTCGAGGGCTCCACCCGATTCAGACAGGTCAGGAGTCACATCATGGCGCGCGCAGGACGCGAAATCATCACGTTGCAATGCACCGAGTGCAAGCGTCGTAACTACACGACGACCAAAAACCGGAAGACGATGACGGAGAAGTTGGAGCTCAAGAAGTTCTGCCGTCACGACCGGAAGCACACGCCGCACCGCGAAACGAAGTGAGGGTAGTGCCGCAAGCGGCGCGGACACTCATCCTGAGGCGGCGGAGCCGCCGAAGGATCCAGGGAATAAGTACGTTAGGCTTAGCTTTGTCAGCTACTTGCGGCGGTTCGTGGATGTCCGACACAGGCCAATAGCTCAATTGGTAGAGCAGCGGTCTCCAAAACCGCAGGTTGGGGGTTCGAGCCCCTCTTGGCCTGCCAACCCAACTCAGTCGCCAGCGGTCAGTGGCCGGTAGCCCAGAACGCGCATTTGCGCGGATGGGCTGCGCCGGCCCCTGACCCTTGTCGATATCACTGGAGAGTACATGGCTGATGAAACTGGAATCGTAGCGAAGCCCAAAGCGTGGGTCGGAGGCGTCAAGGAGTTCTGGCGCGACACCACCACCGAGATGAAGAAGGTGACCTGGCCCGCCCGCCAGGAAGTGGTCGGCACGACTGTCGTCGTGATCGTCGCCACCGTCGTCTTCGCCGTCTTCCTCTGGGGCTGTGACATCGTCTTCTACAAAGCCATCGACTTCCTCTTCACCAAGTTCGGAGCAGGCGTCTAAATGGTAGAAGCCGGCCAGAAGCAGTGGTACATCGTCCACACCTACTCCGGGTTCGAGGATCGGGTGAAGGAGACTCTCACCCAGCGCATCGAGGCTCTCGGCATGCGCGAGAAGTTCGGTGAGATCAAGATCCCGACCGAGACGCTCGTGGAGATGAAGGGCGGGAAGAAGCGCGAAGTGCAGCGCAAGTTCTTTCCCGGCTACATCCTCGTCGAGATGGAGATGTCGGACGACGCCTGGCATCTGGTCAAGAACACCCCGAAGGTCACCGGCTTCGTCGGCACCGGCAAGAAGCCGACGCCGCTGACCGAGGAAGAAGTCAATCAGATCCTTGCGCAGGTCGTCACCACCAAGGAAAAGCCGAAGCCGAAGCACGTTTACGAGCACGGCGAGCACGTTCGCATCATCGATGGTCCGTTCACCAACTTCACCGGCGTGGTGGAGGAAGTGAACCTCGACCGCAACACGCTCAAGGTGATGGTCACGATCTTCGGGCGCTCCACGCCCGTGGAGCTCGACTTCCTGCAGGTGACGCGCTTCGATCCGAGCGAAGAGCAGGGCGCGGCGGCACAGAAACGGTAAAAGAAATTACAGGACGTTAAATCATGGCTAAAAAGATCACTGGTTATATCAAGCTGCAGATTCCTGCCGGCGCCGCGACTCCGGCTCCTCCCGTCGGTCCGGCCCTCGGCCAGCACGGCGTGAACATCATGGAGTTCTGCAAGACCTTCAACGCCAGGACGCAGGGGCAGCAGGGACTGATCATTCCGGTGGTCATCACCGTCTTCTCCGACCGCTCCTTCACCTTCATCACCAAGACGCCTCCCGCCGCCATCCTGCTGCTCCGCGCGGCGGGCATCCAGAAGGGCTCCGGCGTGCCGAACAAGAACAAGGTCGGCAAGGTGACGAAGAAGCAGGTCGAGGAGATCGCCCGCACGAAGATGCCGGATCTCAACGCCGCATCCGTCGAGGCGGCCATCAAGACCGTCGAGGGCACCGCGCGCTCGATGGGTCTCGAAGTCGAGTAAACGAAATCAACTGGCGTTCCGGCGCGTGGCCGGAACAACGATCAACGTAGGAGGCATGACTCGCGTCGTGCCGCTCGTACTACGGAGGTGAAATGGCCAAACACGGCAAGAAGTATCGTGCAGCGGCCGAGAAGGTCGAGGAGCGCCCCTACCAGCTGGACGAAGCGTTCGCACTGCTCAAGCAGATCGCGTACGCCAAGTTCAACGAGACGGTGGAGCTCTCCCTGCTTCTCGGTGTCGATCCCAAGCACGCCGATCAGATGGTCCGTGGCACGACCGTGCTCCCGCACGGCACCGGACAGACGAAACGCGTGCTCGTGATTGCACAAGGCGACAAACAGCGCGAAGCGACTGAAGCGGGCGCTGATTTTGTCGGCGGCGACGAGCTCGTAGAGAAGATCCAGGGTGGCTGGACCGACTACGACGCCGTCATCGCCACGCCGGACATGATGCGTTCGGTCGGAAAGCTCGGCAAAGTCCTCGGTCCTCGCGGACTGATGCCGAACCCGAAGACCGGCACCGTCACGTTCGACGTCGCCAAAGCTCTCCAGGAGATCAAGGCCGGTAAGGTGGAGTTCCGCGTCGACAAGACGTCGATCATCCACGTTCCGGTCGGCAAGATCTCCTTCACCGCGGACCAGCTCCGCGACAACGCCTCGAGCATCATCAATGCGGTGCGCAAGGCGAAGCCGGCTGCGGCGAAAGGCAAGTACGTCCGCACCATCTACATCTCTTCGACCATGAGTCCGTCGATTTCCATCGACTCGGCCGTGGCCGAGGCGAAGGCGGAGTAAGGAGGGAACATGAATCGCGAAGAAAAAGCGGCAGTGATCTCCGAATTCTCCGAGGGTATCGGGCAGGCGACCAACGCTTTCCTGATCGACTTCAAAGGCATCACCGTTCCGCAGGTCACCGAGCTGCGCAGGCAGGTCCGTGAGTCCGGATCGAGCTACGTCGTCATCAAGAACACCCTCGCTCTGATCGCGGTGAAGGACTCGCCGCTCACTCAGATCAAGGACAAGTTCACCGGCATGACCGCGATCGCCTACAACACGACCGACGCGGTCATCCTGGCCAAGGCGCTGACGAAGTTCGCCAAGGACGTCCCGGCGGTCCAGTTCAAGGGCGCGTTGCTCGACGGCCAGATCGTGCCGGCGACCGAGATTCAGAACATCGCGAATCTCCCGTCGCGCGAAGAGCTCGTGTCCAAGCTGCTGTACCTGATGCAGCACCCGATTCGCGGGCTGGTCACGGTTCTGTCGGCGAACATCCGCAACCTCGCGGTGGTCCTCGACCAGGTGGCCAAGCAGAAGAGCGGCGGAGCCGCTGAAGAAGCAGCACCGACTGAATAGATGGCGCGGGCCAGCCTGCCCTGAGCAGGTCGAAGGGCTCGCCAGAGATTGAACAGAAAGAACATTTTTGGAGGCTGAAATGGCTATTTCGACTGAAGATTTCGTGAAGCAGATCGAGACGATGTCGGTCCTCGATCTTTCCAACCTCGTGAAGGCTCTCGAAGAGCGCTTCGGTGTGTCCGCGGCTGTGGCTGCCGCTCCGATGGCGGCTGCCGGCCCGGCGGCCGCGGCTGCCCCGGTTGAAGCTCAGACCGAATTCACGGTCGTCCTCAGCGAGGTCGGCGAAAAGAAGATCAACGTCATCAAGGCAGTCCGCGAGGTCACCTCGCTCGGCCTGAAGGAAGCGAAGGACCTCGTCGAGGGCGCTCCCCAGACCGTGAAGGAAAACGTCTCGAAGGATGAGGCCGACAAGATCAAAAAGGTCTTCGAAGAGGCCGGCGCCAAGGTCACGATCAAGTAATTACCTTTGGTCCCCTCTCCCCGCGAAGGCGGGGAGAGGGGTGCCGAAGGCGGGGTGAGGGGCGCGTCTCGCGTCACACCCACACGGGCGGGGCAGGAATGCCTCGTCCGGTTTTTCGTTTCACAAAGATGTCTATCGGGTAGAGAGGGGGGGAGCGGCCCTCTCATCAGTTCCCGACCTCCTGCAAGTCACCACGCTGCGTTAGCCTGCGCGTGGCCCTGCCTGTCGTAGCCACACCACAATTGCAAGGAGTCCACGTAATGAACGGTTCGATGCCCAAACAGGAGCCGGTTCGCCACGATTTCTCCAAAATCCGGAGTTATATGGCGCTGCCGAACCTGATCGACGTGCAGCGCAAGTCGTACGAACGGTTCCTGCAGATGAACCTCCTCCCCGAAGAGCGTGAGGACACCGGCCTGCAGTCGGTCTTCACCAGCGTCTTCCCCTTCAGTGATTTCCGGGAGACCTGCTCGCTCGACTTCGTCAAGTTCTCCATCGGTAACTGGGAGTGCAAGTGCGGTCAGTTGAAGGGTCTCGAGCACCTGCGCATGACCTGCGCGAACTGCGGCTCGAAGATCATCACCGACCATCCGCACGAAGAGACCGTCGGCTGCCCGAACTGCGGCGTGATCAACAAGAATCGCGTCGAAGTCTGCGACATCTGCGGCAACCCGGTCGACCTGCAGATGAAGTACTCGGTCGAGGAGTGCCAGGAGCGCGGCATGACCTACAGCGTTCCGCTGAAAGTCACCTTCCGCCTCTTCGTCTATGACAAGGATCCCGACACCGGCGTCAAGCACATGCGCGACGCGAAGGAAGAGGAGGTCTTTTTCGGTGACATCCCGCTGATGACCGAGAACGGTACCTTCATCATCAACGGTACCGAGCGCGTCATCGTCAGCCAGCTCCACCGCTCGCCCGGCGTCTTCTTCACGAAGGAGTCGGCGCACACCTTCCTCTCCAAGATCATCCCGTACCGCGGCTCCTGGGTGGAGTTCGAGTACGACCAGAAGAACATCCTCTACGTCCGCATCGACCGCAAGCGCAAGTTCCTCGGATCGGTCTTCCTGCGCGCGCTCGGCCTGACGACCGACGAAGAGATCCTTCGCCAGTTCTACACGCCGATCAAGGCGCACCTGAAGGAAGACAGCGTCGAGCTCTCGTTCGACAAGCGCGTCCTCGATCAGGAAGAGGCGAAGGACCGTCACTCGGTCCGCGGACGCCGTACGGTGCGCACCGTTTTCGCCGGCATCAAGCTCGACCAGAAGATGGCCGATCAGCTGACGAAGACCAACACCGCCTCGGCGAAGGTCGAAGCGAACGCGCTCGACAAGGCCGCGTTCCTCAGCGACGTCGTCGACACGAGCACCGGCGAAGTCCTCTTCGAGTCGGGTGAGAACGTTCCGGCCGACTGGGCCGACGTCCTCCGCTCGCACGGCGTCGAGGACGTGGACGTCATCTTCCCCGAGTGGGATCTCGTCAGCGACATCCTGCTCAACACCGTCCGCAAGGACACCTCGAAGTCGTTCGAGGCGTCGATCATCGAGATCTACCGCCGCATGCGTCCCGGCGATCCTCCGACGCTGGAGTCGGCCAAGGCGCTGTTCGAAGGGATGTTCTTCGATGCGCGCAAGTACGACTTCTCGCGCGTCGGACGCTTCAAGTTCAACATCAAGCTCGATCTCGAATCGCCGGTCACGCAGAAGACGATGACGCCGGAAGACTTCTACGTCGTCATCAACTACCTGCTCCGCCTCCGCAAGGACGTCGGCCGCGTCGACGACATCGACAACCTCGGCAACCGCCGCGTTCGCGCGGTTGGCGAGCTGCTCGAGAACCAGTTCCGCATCGGTCTCGTCCGCATGGAGCGCGCGATCAAGGAAAAGATGTCGGTCCATCAGGACATCGATTCCGCGATGCCGCACGACCTGATCAACTCCAAGCCGGTCATCGCCGCGATCAAGGAGTTCTTCGGATCGTCGCAGCTGTCGCAGTTCATGGACCAGACGAACCCGCTCTCCGAGGTCACGCACAAGCGCCGTCTGTCGGCCCTTGGACCAGGCGGTCTCTCTCGCGAGCGCGCCGGATTCGAAGTCCGCGACGTCCATCCGACGCACTACGGCCGCATCTGCCCGATCGAGACGCCTGAAGGTCCGAACATCGGCCTCATCTCGTCGCTGGCTTGCTACGCGCGCATCAACGAGTACGGCTTCATCGAGTCGCCGTACAAGAAGGTCAGCGACGGCCGCGTCCTCGATCACTACCGTGTGGTCAAGGTCGGCGACACGACCTTCCAACTCGGTCAGATCGTCGAGAAACGCGAGCTGCAGAAGGCCAACACCTCGATCGCCAAGGACAACGCTGCCGCCGCGAAGAAGAAGGGAATGCTGCAGTCGGCCGAGGCCGAGCCGTACGCGTTCTATCTCTCGGCGTGGGATGAGGAGCGTTACACCATCGCCCAGGCGAACGTGATCATGGACGAGGAAGGCAATCTCGTTCACGACCGCGTCATCGCGCGTCAGTCGGGCGACTTCGTCTCCATCGAGAAGGAGAAGGTCGACTTCATCGACGTCTCTCCGAAGCAGCTCGTCTCCGTCGCCGCCTCGCTCGTTCCGTTCCTCGAGAACGACGACGCGAACCGCGCGCTGATGGGCGCGAACATGCAGCGCCAGTCCGTTCCGCTGCTCCGTACCGACTCGCCGCTCGTCGGCACCGGCATGGAGAACGTCGTGGCCCGCGACTCCGGCGCCGTCGTCCTCTGCAAGCGCGGAGGCGTGGTCGACCTCGTCGACTCCAACCGCATCATCGTCCGCGTCGAGTCTGAAGACGTCGAGACCGGTGAGACGAAAGAGTTCGGCGCCGACATCTACCAGCTCGTGAAGTTCAAGCGCTCGAACCAGAACACCTGCATCACGCAGAAGCCGATCGTCCGTGAAGGCCAGCGGGTCCGCAAGGGCCAGGTCCTCGCCGACGGTCCCTGCACCGACGCCGGCGAGCTGGCTCTCGGCCGCAACATCCTCGTCGCCTTCATGCCGTGGCGCGGCAACAACTTCGAGGACGCGATTCTCGTCTCCGAGAAGCTGGTGAAAGAGGACTACTACACCTCGATCCACATCGAAGAGTTCGAGATCGAAGCTCGCGACACCAAGCTCGGTCCCGAGGAAATCACCCGCGACATCCCGAACGTCAGCGAGTCCGCGCTGCGTGACCTCGACGAGAGCGGCATCATCCGCATCGGCGCCACGGTCAAGCAGGGCGACATCCTCGTGGGCAAGGTCACGCCGAAGGGCGAGACGCAGCTCACGCCGGAAGAGAAACTGCTCCGCGCGATCTTCGGTGAGAAGGCCGGCGACGTCCGCGACGCCTCGCTCAAGACGCCTCCGGGCATCGAGGGCACCGTCGTCGACGTGAAGATCTTCTCCCGCAAGGGCGTCGAAAAGGACGCTCGCGCCAAGTCGATCGAAGAGGGCGAGATCGAGCGGATGAACCGCAACATCCAGGACGAGATCCGCATCATCACCGATGCGCGCAACAAGAAGATCTCGGAAGCGCTGAGCGACAAGAAGCTGCAGCGCGACGTGGTCGACTTCAAGACCGGCGACACGCTCGTCCGCAAGGGCGAAGTCGCGGAGCGCGAGACGATCAACCGTCTCTCCCGCCGCGAGCTTCTGGCGCTGCCGGTCGACGAAGAGACCCGCGAAGTGATCCGCATGCTCGTCGAGCGCTCCGAGAACCGCGTCCGCGTTCTGGAGAAGAAGGCCGAAGAGCGCCGCGAAGATCTGGAGAAAGGTGACGAGCTTCCCCCGGGCGTCATCAAGATGATCAAGGTTTACGTCGCCATGAAGCGCAAGCTTTCGGTCGGCGACAAGATGGCCGGACGCCACGGCAACAAGGGCGTCATCAGCCGCATCCTCCCCGAAGAGGACATGCCGTACATGCCGGATGGCACGCCGGTGGAGATCGTGCTCAACCCGCTCGGCGTTCCGTCACGCATGAACGTCGGTCAGATTCTCGAGACGCACCTCGGATGGGCCGCTCGCTCGCTCGGTCTCTACTTCTCCACGCCGGTGTTCGACGGCGCGATGGAGTCGGAGATCAAGCTCCAGCTCAAGGCCGCCGGTCTGCCCGACGACGGCAAGACCGCGCTCTTCGACGGCATGACCGGCGAGAAGTTCGAGCAGCAGGTCTGCGTCGGGTTCATCTACATGCTCAAGCTTTCGCACCTGGTCGACGACAAGATTCACGCTCGTTCGATCGGACCTTACTCGTTGATTACGCAGCAGCCGTTGGGTGGTAAAGCCCAATTCGGCGGCCAGCGCTTCGGAGAGATGGAAGTGTGGGCTCTCGAAGCATACGGCGCGGCGTACACGCTGCAGGAGCTGCTCACCTCGAAGTCGGACGACGTCGAGGGACGCTCCAAGATCTACGAGGCCATCGTCAAGGGTGAGGTTCCGGACGATCCGGGTCTTCCCGAGTCGTTCAACGTCCTCGTGCGCGAGCTTCAGTCGCTCTGCCTCGATGTGGAGCTGCTGAAGGAGTAGGCCGATGCGGAGAAAAGTCACGATGCTGTCGCGTATGCCCAACTCCGATTGCCGTGCCTGTCACGGCATGGGAGCCATCCGCATGACCGTGCACTTCCACAGTGGCGATTCGGAATTCGAAGCGCCCTGCTGGGAGTGCTACGGCAACGACATCAAAGTGAACTTCCCGCGGCCGAAGTCGACCGATAACTAAATGGCAACCCGATTGAGGGAGGCGCAAATTGGAAAGCTTTAACGCACTATTTCAACCGGCCCGGCAGCAGGCGATCAATGACTTCAATGCCATCAAGATCTCCCTCGCCTCGCCGGAGAAAATCCGGTCCTGGTCGTACGGCGAAGTAACCAAGCCGGAGACGATCAACTACCGCACGTTCAAGCCGGAGCGGGACGGCCTCTTCTGCGCGAAGATCTTCGGCCCGATCACCGACTGGGAATGCCTCTGCGGCAAGTACAAGCGCATGAAGCACCGCGGCGTCATCTGCGACAAATGCGGTGTCGAGGTCACGAAGTCCAAAGTCCGCCGCGAGCGCATGGGACACATCGAGCTCGCCTCGCCGGTCTCGCACGTCTGGTTCTTCAAGGGCCTGCCGTCGCGCATCGGCCACCTGCTCGACATCTCGCTGCGCGATCTCGAGCGCATCCTCTACTTCGAGTCGTACGTGGTCATCGATCCGGGCGATCTGTCCGGCGTGATCAACGAGAAGGAACTGCTGACGGAAGAGCGCTTCCGCGAGCTTCGCGGTCAGTACGGCGACGTCTTCGTCGCCAAGATGGGCGCCGAGGCGATCAAGGAACTGCTCCGCCGCGTGAATGTCGAAGAGCTCAGCGATGAGCTCCGCCTCATCATGCGCACCGAGACCTCGCAGATCAAAAAGCTGAAGGCCGCCAAGCGGCTCAAGGTCGTCGACGCCTTCCGCAAGTCCGGTCATCGTCCTGACTGGATGATCCTCGACGTCATCCCGGTCATTCCGCCCGAGCTCCGTCCGCTCGTTCCTCTCGACGGCGGCCGCTTCGCGACGTCGGATCTCAACGATCTCTATCGCCGCGTCATCAACCGCAACAACCGCCTCAAGAAGCTGCTCGAGCTCCGCGCGCCCGATGTCATCGTGCGCAACGAGAAGCGCATGCTGCAGGAAGCGGTCGACGCGCTCTTCGACAACGGCCGTCGCGGACGCGTGCTCAAGGGCTCGAACAACCGCCCGCTCAAGTCGCTCTCCGACACCCTCAAGGGCAAGCAGGGACGCTTCCGTCAGAACCTGCTCGGCAAGCGCGTCGACTACTCCGGCCGTTCGGTCATCGTCGTCGGCCCCGAGCTGAAGCTTCATCAGTGCGGTCTGCCGAAGAAGATGGCGCTCGAGCTCTTCAAGCCGTTCATCTACAACCGTCTCGAGCAGAAGGGTCTCGTCGGCACCATCAAGGCTGCCAAGGAGATGGTCGAGCTGCAGACCATCGAGGTGTGGGACGCGCTCGAGGAGGTCATCAAGGAGCATCCGGTCCTCCTCAACCGTGCACCGACGCTTCATCGTCTCGGCATCCAGGCGTTCGAGCCGGTGCTCGTCGAAGGCAAAGCCATCAAGATCCATCCGCTCGTCTGCACGGCGTTCAACGCTGACTTCGACGGCGACCAGATGGCCGTTCACGTTCCGCTCTCGCCGAAGGCTCAGGTCGAGTCACAGGTGCTGATGCTGGCTTCGAACAACATCCTCTCGCCCGCGAACGGCAAGCCGCTCGCCGTTCCCTCCCAGGATCTCGTCCTCGGCTGCTACTACCTCACCAAGCAGAAGGCCGGCGCGAAGGGCGAAGGCAAGACCTTCGGCAACTTCGATGACGTCATCCTCGCGCTGCAGGCGCAGGAAGTGGAGCTGCTCACGCCGATCAAGGTCCGCGTCAGCGGCCGCTTCATCGACCTGACCAAGCAGTTCAACGATCAGGACGTCACGCACGCCGAGATCGAGGACGTCGACAAGAAGCTCGTCGACACCACGGTCGGCCGCGTCATCTTCAACACCTCGCTGCCCGAAGAGATCCCGTTCATCAACGGTCTGATGAAGAAGAAGGCGCTGCAGGAGCTCGTCAACTTCGCCTTCATCAACTTCGGCAACGACCTCACCGTGCGCATGCTCGACTCCCTCAAGGAGCTCGGCTTCCTCTACGCGACCAAGGCCGGCGTCTCCATCGGCGTCGACGACATGGTCATCCCGGCGAGGAAGGCCGACATCGTCGACGGCGCGCGCAAGTCGGTGCTCGAGGTCGAGCGCCAGCGTCTCGACGGTGCCATCACCGCCGGTGAGCGCCACAACAAGATCATCGATATCTGGCATCGCGCCACGGAGAACGTCTCGGACGAGATGTTCAGCGACATGCGTCAGGCCGAGCAGAAGAGCGGCGAGTTCAACCCCATCTTCATGATGGCCGACTCCGGTGCTCGTGGATCGAAGGAACAGGTTCGTCAGCTCGCCGGTATGCGTGGACTGATGTCCAAGCCGTCGGGCGAAGTCATCGAGACACCGATCACCGCGAACTTCCGCGAAGGCCTCTCCGTGCTGCAGTACTTCATCTCCACTCACGGCGCGCGTAAGGGTCTGGCCGACACGGCGCTCAAGACCGCCGACTCCGGATACCTCACCCGCCGTCTCGTCGACGTGGCGCAGGACGTCATCGTCACCGAGCAGGACTGCCAGACGTTCGAAGGCATCGTCGTCACGCCGATCATGGAAGGCGGCGACATCCTCGAGCCGCTGCGCGACCGCATCGTCGGCCGCGTCTCGCAGGAAGACATCTACGATCCGCTCACCGGCGACCGCCTGGTGTCGCAGAACGACGAGATCTCCGAAGATCTCGCCAACGCGATTCAGGAAGCCGGTATCGAGCAGGTCAAGATCCGCTCGGTGCTCAGCTGCGAGACGCGTCGCGGAGTCTGCCGTCGTTGCTATGGCCGCAACCTCGCCAGCGGCAAGCTCGTCGAGATCGGCGAAGCGGTCGGCGTCATCGCCGCCGAGTCGATCGGCGAGCCCGGCACGCAGCTCACGATGCGTACCTTCCACGTCGGTGGTACGGCGTCGCGCGTTTCCGAGCAGTCGCGTCACGAAGCGTCGTCGCCCGGCAAGGTTCACCTCATCAACGTCAACACCGTCACGAACAAGAACGGCGATCTCGTCGTCATCAACCGTAACGGCAAGCTGCTGATCATGGACGACACGCCCGTCAAGAAGGGCAAGAAGTCCAACGTCGATCT
>Ga0157375_10001184_pt1 | contig 22509 bp, 20 predicted proteins | sample M35metaG_FD_115311 | JGI IMG/M metagenome (GOLD analysis project Ga0157375, IMG submission 115311) | Miscanthus rhizosphere microbial communities from Kellogg Biological Station, Michigan, USA - M3-5 metaG | ecosystem: Host-associated > Plants > Roots > Rhizosphere > Soil | place: USA: Michigan... | reverse complement strand
GGTGAAATGGAGCGTTCACAAGGTTGAACGCGACGGCCCGAACGCATGTCTCCGTTATCGATGGCGCTGAGTTGGAAGCAGCTGAAAGAAACTGAATTCGACCGCAATCCTTACCGCGAGTGCGATCGGTTCGGATGGTGGGAAGGCCGGATCGATTCGCTCGCACACTCGTGTGGGAGTCGCACCATGCTCGCTGGCAAAGGCAAACGGATGGGCATTCATCTTTTTGTCGAAGCGACCAATGGCGAAAATGTCTGGCTGTTTGTGATCTATCGCAGCGACTCGCGGCCGCATCATCACGCGAAAGCGTTGAGTCCTGGTGATCGGATTCGCGTGGAAATAACGCAGGCCAAATCCGGGAATCCATTTGTGAACTCGCTGGAAAAGCTGGATTAACGCCGCCGATTCTTCTCCCCCGCAGCCCGACCGAAGGGAGGCGCGAGGACGGAGAGAATGGGCGGGCGCCACCGAGCACGTCGAGAAAGCTGCGCTGATTCGACGGAGCGAAGCTCTGGCGAATGAGCGCACTCCCGGCCCGAGTGAGCTTGAATCGACTGACCGATCCGTCGCCCTCGTTGCGGCCCTCGCCCCCCAGAACTAGGCTTGGCAGGATACAGCCGTCGGTTTGAAGGAGGCCACTGAGCGCAGCGACCGGCTCCTTCAATCGGACGGCCCGCACGCCATTCGCGGAAAGGATGGCGCTGATTTGGTGCGACGCGAAGACGCTGGGGGCAAGCCTACGCCGCCCCGGGCGACGGAAGCCGGCGGACCAAATGAGCGCGCCATGGGCGCAGGTGCGCGAGGTCTTCACAGCGACATTCCTCCTTTTCGGTTCCAAGCTGACTGCCCCGCGGGCCGTTGCGTCGGCCATGCGCGGGCGGAGCCTCCGCCCTTCGCAACGGACACGGTGGACGCGGGATGAGCCTTGACCGCCGGTGCGAAAGACTCCGGCAATCCGGATTCCGTCTCCTCCACCGCGAACACCGGCTCATTTTCGGACACCGCTTCGCTGTGTTGAATCCCCATGATGAAATCGCTGCTCCGCTGGGCCTGCGACGCCGCCGACACGATCAGCCGAGGATCGTCCTCGAGCTTTTTCGCCCACGATGCGAGGTATGCGGCGGAGTTCTGAAACGTGACATCGTTCAGAATTCCGGCTTCGTTCGACACGAACGCGGCTCCCAATTCGGCAATGAGTTCCTCTCGCGAATACCGATCCGATCCGAACTTCACCGGGTTGGTAACTCCCTCCCGATCCAGACGCGAGCCATGGCCGGTGGCGTGCGTCAGCTCATGGAAAAGCGTGTGGTAGTATTCCTCCGGGCGACGAAAACTCGCCGGAGGGGGCATGTGAATCTCGTCCAACTGCGGCAGATACGCGGCGGCAAACCCGACGTGTCGAATGGGACAGACGTTCGCCGCTTCGACCATCGCGGCGGCCTTCTCGCATGGCCGCCGGTCGTTTGCCGCAATGGTCTGGGTCGGCGGCTCGATCCCTTCGGTCTGGTCGAGATTGAATACGTTCGACCAGCGGATGAACGGGACGCGGGCCTGAGTCCCGTCCGTCCGCACCACGAGATTTCCGGCGCCATCCCGTTTCTCGAGGAATTTATAATAGATGACGGGCGTCGATTTCTCGCCCTTGCGGACGTTCCCGCCAAGGTCGAGGGCCTGCTTGAACGAAACCCAGAACGGCGATTCGTAAGGGGATAAGCCGAGCAAGAGAGCGTTGATTCCGCGATACGGCTTTCGCGAAACGACGTTCTGAACGCCGAGCCACGGCTTTTGCCAGGGCACCGTGCCGAGTTTCAACTGCTCGATGAAGCGCGCGGTGATCGTTTCGTAAATGTCCCGGCTCACAGCCATACCTCCTGCCGGGCGGTTTCGATGGCGGCCGCTGCCTCCGACTCAGAAAGGTCAAAATCTCGGGCGACGACTTGAGCAAGCGGCTCGCCATCGTGGATTTTTGTGTAGAGCGGGGTCTCATCGGCCCCGATGCCGCGGTCGATAAAGCCGAAGAAGTAGGTTTCTACGAGGGTCGTGTGTGGGTCTGCATTCATGGTTTAAGGGGAATGAAGTGGCGTGGATTGTGGCAATGAGTGCCACCCGACGCGGCGACAAGATCGGCGTTCCAGTCCTTCCGTTGCGGGCATTCGGAGACGATCTTGAACCCGCTCCAATCGGCGGTTGCGTCCCATGCCTTGGACCAGCCGCGCTCTCCCGCGGCGTCGCGATCGAGGGCGACGACGAATGCTTGGCGTCGCGCGTGAGCGTGCCGCATGAGATCCAATGGCACAGTTGCGCCGGGGCAACTGACCACGGCGAGCGAGGCGTCCCGTCCGCTGTAGAGCGTGAAGTAGCTCAAGGCATCAATGGGAGATTCGACGGCGACGATGGAATGATTCGATTCGAGGGAACCAATCGCGAACCAAGCGGAGAGCTTGTTTCCAAGCGAGGGACGGAACGCGGAATCATGGCGCGTATCTCGAAGGGTCGCGCCCTCCACCCGGCCGCAAGGGGTGCGATGCAGAAAAACGAGGCTCGGATTCGGGCGATGGTCGTTCGCAAAAATCGAGCCGAGGGCGTGGAGCTCATCAACCAAGGCGGCATCGATGCATCGCGTTTCCACGAGATACGCACGGGCGACGGGCCAATTATTCTCGTCCGGAACGGCGTAACGCGATGCGAGCTCACGGAACGGAGTGCGTTCCTCGGGGCGGGACGAGACCGGCGCGGCGGCAATTTGCGCGGCGGCGTTCTCCCGCCCGAACTTGGCGGCAAGGGCGCGGCAAGCCGACGTGAAATCACCACCCGCAAGGTGCATCTGAAGGTCGATGGCCCCGCCGCCGCCCACGCCAGCCGCATTGTCGAACCACCGCTGGCCGGTCGTGAAGATATTGTGTCGGTCGTTCTTCGCTCGAAAGCTCGCGCCTTCGCGGCACACTTTGAACCCATGCGATGCGAGCAGATCGGCGAGCGGAATGTCCCGCAGAGCGTCCGTCCGACTTACCAATAGTGACTCGCCATCTTTCATAATCCCATCCCCTGCCGAACGACGTTGATGATGGAGCCAAGGTCTTCCTTGAGGACGGGCACCGGCGAATGGCTCAAGCCGGGATCGACCCGACCGAACGCATCGCACACCCAGCAATCCGCGACGTAGGCCCGCGCCGGAATGTCAGGACTGGCGGGCATGTAGCAGTTGAAGCGCCGCGAGCTGGCATGAGAATCGAGTGCCTTCGCCCGGTAGATCGCTCCGAAAACGAAATTGGAAATGTCGTCAGACATTGCTCGCCCCTCCCTCGTCAAACAACCGATTGAGCCAATCGCGGACTGGCCTCAAATCCCGCTGGAGGGTTCGCCGTTCCTGCTCGGGCAGGAGGCGAACATCGAGCCGTTGCCGCATCCAGCGTTGGAAACGATTTGCCAAAGCGGCGTGCGGCGGAAGCAAGCGACGCAACGTGTTGGGTTTTTCGCCGGGCGCGTTCGCAACGGCGATGCCAAGTCGAAGATACGCCTGGCGAAGCGTGAGGCCACGCAGCACGGCAATGTCCGGGCATGCCTTGGCGAGAGCCATGTATCGCTGCGCCGTGCGGATGTTGCCCTTGAAATTGAGTTCGAGCCACAAAGCCCAATTCCCGCGAGCGATGCGGCCCTTTTGTTCAACGAGCAGGCTACCGGCCTCCCACGCTGCGCGAAGCGCCGCGTAAATCGAATCCGAACAGACGGTCTGCTGGCGTTCGGCCAGCGCGTGGAGTTCGTTGATTTTCTGGATGGCGGCGAGTTCCGCCGCGCGATTGACCGGCGAGACTTTCATCGCCAGCCGAGGGTTGCGCGGAAATCCGCCAGTAAGTTTTCGACCGCCTGCCGCGTGCATCCCGCGCGGTGGCCGATCTCCTCGAGGGTCGCGCCTTCGATCAAATCCTCGCGGACGGTGTGAAGGACCACGGTCGCGCGAAGGCCGATTTGTTCGAGCGTGCCAGCATCCGCAATCCAGATGAACGTCCGGCTGAGGGCTTCACACGCGCGGGTGTTACTGTCGCCGGCTGGTGCGAGGGGTTCGATTTCATCCACCGGATGCCGCCAATCTGCGTGCCGGGGATCGTTCTCAATTTGCCTGGGCTCGTCTGGGTTCATGTCGGCAACATGAAGGCGATCTCGAAACGCGCGGTTCCCGTTTGGGAACGACTTTGCGGCGAAGATTTTCACTTCCTCCCGCGGTCGGATAAGCCGAGCCGGTGTAGCCGGCGCGGAGCATTGATCCTCAAATCCCGGTGGCTGCGAACGAAGAGACGCACTTCCTCCGGGTCGAAGCGAACGAGCCGTCCAAGATGGAAATAGGGCAGCCCTCCCTTCTGCAAATTTTGAACGTGTCGAACGGTGCAGCGGAAAAATTTGGCTACATCTTCATTCGTCCACAGCGTCTCTTCGTTCGCCGTTTCGGCGGGCAGGTTCGTCTCCATGCCAAAGCGAAATCTGTCAACTTGCGCGCGATTGGCAGCGACTCGGTTTTGCATCGCAAGCGGACCGAACGGAGTGGTATCAACGGACCAGACTGCGAGAAGTTGCGGCCCCAAGTCCGAGTGTTTTCAAGCCGGGTGCTCCGGGTTTGCGGCGCACCAAAGGCGGCAGCATCGCCGCGCGCCTCGGTGCGCCCCGCGTTCACGCCGCCACCGGGAGTTCGTCCGCCAATTCTTCCGCTGGTGGAGGCAGTTGACCGGGTGCAGGCAACATCCCGAGGTAAGCCGCTGACTCCGCCGGGGTCACGAGTTCACGATAGTGCTGAAAGATCACGTCGGGTGAGTTGCCGCACTCCAACGCGACACGCGCCGTGTCGTTAATCTCCGCCAGCCGATACGAAATGTAGCTGTGCCGAAAGCCATTGTTTTTCACCGTGAGACCCGCTTTGGCGGCGATGCGGGAAAGGTTTGCTTGCGGACAAAAATAGACGTTGATCGGACCCGACTTTTGCCGGTATGGCAGCAACCAAGCCCGCAAGGTATCCGACAACGGAACCAACCGCCGCGCCTTGGATCGCACCTTGGTAGAGGCTACCTCGACGAATCCCCGGTCGAAATAAATGTGCGACCAATCAAGCTTGTCCAACTCCGCAACCCGGGCACCTGTGAAGGCGGCACAGGCCAGCCAAGGAATGAGCCGGGGACGGCGACGCAGTGTAATCGCGAAAAGGTCAGCCAATTCCTTCGGGGTGTAGATGGTGACTTTTGTCGGCGGCTCCTTGTATAAAAGCATCCCGTCAAATTCCGTGGGGCGATTCGTGGGAAGATAGCTTTGCTTCTTGGCCCAATTCCCAAACGCAATGAGAATCTTCCGCGTGTCGTTCTTGCTGGCGGCGCGCCATTTCTGCTCGCCAAGCCATTGGTCAAGTTCGGCCGTCCTAAGCTGTGGGAGTGTCTTACCCGGAAATGAAGCCGCAAGCCGATTTAACTGCCTTTCTATGGTGGCCACGTAATCCGCGTGAACCCCCATCGCCTTCCGTCCCTTAGCAAATTCGCCTCCGAGCACGGCAAGACTCTTCATCGAACCCTCCGTCGGATGAAATTCACGATAAAAGCGCACCGCTTCCAAAAGCGAAACCCCAGCGAGGATGCGATGTGCTTCGGCATAAACCTCGGCGCAAACGTGAATTGGGGTACCAATGCCGGCCAGATGCCGTTGGGCCAAAGCTAAACCTTCGAGCTCCGGCGTGCTAATGCGCTGCGCATCGAGAGCGGTAGAAGCTAAGCAGCCAAGGACGAGTTTGGCTTCCCGTCGCGCCTTGGATACCTTTTTAAAGGTTCGGCGAACACGCACTCCGGCTTCATAATAAGAAAGCTGGAACGCTTCCTTGCCCCGGTTCTTGATTTGATAGATTTTGGCTTCCTGATCTCCGTTGCTGATAGTGATGACTCCTGGATTCATACATGTGGTTGAGTTGTCAACCGCGTGTCATGCAAACCTCCAGGAACCCCGTAACTCGTTGTTTTTCAACGACCTTCCGCTACCGCTTGGCGTTCGGCTATAATTTAATGAATCTAGTATTCCGATCTCTCCTCTGCGCTACCATTGGCTGGGCAGTGTCACTTTCAGTGATTATATTTGGAGCGGTCAAAAGCCATTTCGAGGCTCATCCCCCTGCACCAGGAGAACTAGCGGGCAATGTCGCAGTGTTCGCCGTGGCTATGGCTGTGTTTATATTGCCTACATGGATTCTAATTTTACTCCCTCTATTTTTATTCACTAAGAAAGAGTCATTTATTTGGAATTATTTCTTTTGTCCATTTCTAGGGATCTTCATAGCATGTTCAATCATTTATATTTTTGGACGCATCAACAGCCCCCAAGCAGATCCAAAGCCCATACTGATTTTAGCAGCTATTGCTGGAGGCTCTACAGGTATCGTTGCTGCATTCTCCCGTCATCGAGAGCTTCCAAAAGCCGAACAAGGCGCTGCAGCTAACCCCTAGCCGCGACGCGTTATCGATTACGACCGTCCTTCCTTTCCATTCACACGCCATCTGAGTTGTGCGCCTGATCGGGGCAGCTGAGCTTGGCGTTCGGCTATAAATTTATGAAATACATCCTCTCCATTGTCATCTCGTCAGTCATCGCTTTACATGCTGCGGCACAGATCGAATATGCAGGCGGTAATTATACTCAAAATTTCGGGATTATGCACTTGACGCAACTAACGACAATTCACGGGAATTGCTTTATTTGTCCATCGACACTCAATATGCTGTCTTGCGGGGACCAGCTGAGGATGGCAATATGCCTGCTTTGATTGGGATTTAACGACGCAGATAACTCAACATAATCCCCGTCAATCTTCTTTAACAAAAACTTGGACACTCCTGTAGCGGGATTGAATTCAAAATACCTGTTATCATTTTTTAAAAACATGAAAGTGCTTGTAATTCCTACACCTAATTCAAGGCAGATTGATCCAGACTCTTCCGAGAATTTCTGTTTTGCTAGTTCTATGAAATCATCCGCACTGGGGACAACGCCCTCTTTAAAGCTAGAGCTTTCCGGTAGTAGTGACGTTTGATTTTCGTTGAGATTTCCCACCATAAAACGAAATACTGCCAGATAGTCCTCGTTTTTTCCTGATACAGAAGATGAGTAGTAGACGTTACACACTACAGGGACATATTCGCTCACTTTCGGTCGAAAATATGGCAGACCTAATATGGAGATAGATTCATGAGCAGGGAGTTCACGATCATACGGCATGATGGGCTCCAAGTAATCGTTGTCGATAAATGAAAATCTTACTCGAATGTTGCTAATGAAAAACGGGCCATTGGTAATTTCTAGTCGATATTCCAAGTGATCCTTGCGCGAGATACTCGTTAATTTTGCTGAAATGTATGGTTTTGTTTTTTCGACTTTTTCCGAGTTAGTGCTAGTTTCGGTATCGGCATTCTTTTCCACATCCGCGGCATCGACAAGTTTCCATCCGACAAATATCCCTCGAACGATAAATGCAATTAAAATTATGCCGACAACAGCTATGGCTGCTTTGGGGATATTCATTGCGTCTTCGATTACCTTTGAAAATACGATGCCTGAAACCACCAGGACGAGCGTCCAGATATTGTGACTCCAGTTGCTAAATTCTTTGCGAAGAACGCCCCGCCATCGTTTTTTGTTTGGTGTATCTCCACCGCTTTCCTTGCGGGCTTGTTCATTGGGCTGATCTGGATGGCTTCCATGATTCACTAGACTATGCCGCCTTTCTGGTTAGTTCCTCGTAAGTCAGAGAATCCGCCTTTACCAGCTTCAGCAGCGTATCGCGAAACAGGAACTTGTTATGGCGGTTATTGAAACGGTGTTCCAGTTCGTCAAGGTAGGCGTCCAGATGCTTCATGCTGACACTGTGGTAGGAGCCGATGATAGAACGCTTCAAGAGGCTCCAGACGCTCTCGATTCCGTTCGTGTGAACGTCGCCGCGCACCCATTCCTCAATCGAGTGATTTACGCTCTCGTGGCGGGTGTCTTCGTCCGCAATTCCGATATAGGCGGGAAGCTGGTCGGTGTAGATCGCTTCCGTGTCGGGCGCGGTGTTCTCAGAAATAAACTCGTGGAGCGTGTCCTTGCCCGCCCACTTGATGACTTGAAGGCGAATCTTGCCGCCGCGCTGGACCGCCCCGACCGCAATCGACTTGTTTCCACGGTAGCCCCGGCCCTTACCACGAACCTTACCGCCGACGTAGGTTTCGTCCACTTCAACGATCCCGCGCAGGGCCTCGGCTCCGGCGTCCTTCATGGCAGCGCGGATGCGGTGGCACAGATACCATGCCGTGCGGTAGGAAACACTGATTGTGCGCTGAATCTGGCAGGCGGAAATTCCCTTCTTGCTCTCCGTGATAAGGTAGATGGCAATGAACCATTTCCAGAGCGCCAAATGACTGTCGTGGAAGATCGTTCCAGAGGTCACAGAGAATTGATAGCGGCAGTGATTGCAGCTATACGTAGCGCGATCCTTGACCGGGGAAGCGTGCTTCTCGTTGCAACGAGGGCAAACCGGACCTTCCGGCCAGCGCAGCTCTTCCAAGTGTTTGCGCGCCTTCTCGTCGCTGCCAAACTGTTCGACCAGCTTGACGAGGTTCATGTCTGATTTTTTATCTGCCGCAGAAGTTTTCATATGCCCAAGAAGAAAAAAGCCAAAGATTTATCAGCCGACGAGGTTTTGAAAAAAATCTTCTCCCCGGAAGTGGCGAAGAAGATCAAGAAGATCGTCAAAAAACAGAGTAAATAGCTTCGACATGACGCGAGGTTAACAAAACCTCATGTTGCGTCAAGTGCATAATCCCGCAAAATTTTGATATTCTTCAGAATGGTGCCATTTATACCAATTATATGACTCTGCCTACCGGTTGGCAGGTTAGCCATGGCTCCTATGTTTGGACCAATGGCACCATCGGTTACAGCAACAATTACGGAACATACGCTTTTGCGTCTGCAACTAGCTCTATTGATAAATCATTAAGTTTAGTCGTCGGCTCCACTGAACAAGCGTATTTTGGAGCACAGTTGCTCAATACGACGGACCACGCACTCACATCGTTCACACTGAGCTACTACGCGGAGCAATGGGTTATTGCAGCGATCACCGCAAGTGATCAAAGCATACCATTTGAATACAGTATCGGCGCCACGAGCCTTACTTCCGGGACATATATCAGCGTCGCCTCGCTTGCCATGCACAGTATATACAATGGAGATGGGACTTTTTCCGCGTTAGACGGCAACTTGTCTCAGAATAGAACTCTCATTTTATTTACGGTTACAGGTATCGACTGGGAGCCCAATCAAGATTTATGGCTGCGATGGGATGGTGTCTCTCTACCATTTTCATCAAGTCATGCGATGGCCGTTGATGATCTTTCATTCTCAGCGGTTCCTGAGCCTCATGCTTTCATTTTGACGATCGTCGGTCTGATTATGGCATCTGCCTGCTTCAGAATAAGCCGAACAAGACGCTGCAGCTAACCCCTACCTATATCGCAATTAAAAGGAAGCGGCATATCTTTAAAAAGTAAAATAGCACTAGAAGGCCGTGATTTCCCTCCTCCATCCATAGACTTTGCTCAATTGTATATCAATAGCAAGGGGATACTGTGTTTTGACGCGCAAATTAACCGCGTTATTGACCCCGTTTCGGTAGTTTGGAACAATCGTCTTGAGTTTCTGCCTAATGACTGGGATTGCAATCAATCGGAGTCGGCATTTGAAATCGTTGATGAAAACAGAACTCCGGTCTATCAGATACAGTTCAAGACGCCGACTTTAGTTTGTGTTAATGGGGTTTTCAGCGCGGACGGACAAGTTGTCTATCAAGGAAACTACAACAATGTCTTGAAAACAATGGGGAGATACATGTTCTGTCCCGAAGTTCAGAATAGCGGCCCGCCTATTCAACGTTATCCGATTCCCACGAAAGCGATTTTCAAATATCCGTCGTATAAATTTCCAGGAGTTTACTCTGACTAGGTTGCGTCAAGTGCATAATCCCTGGAAATTCCGTATATGCAGAAGCCCGCAAATCGAGTCCGCTTGTTAGATCCTTTGCAATAGATTTTACCGACGGATCTCTCATTTTCAAAGCGCAGTCCCCGTTTACTCGATGCTACGAACTTTTCAGCAATATGACCTGCATTGGAAATATTGCTCCCGTTCATCCATTCACCAGACGTAGCGTGATTCATTGTTCCAACACCATTCCTGAACTCACACAGATATTTTGTTTCTGGCTTGCTGTTATTACTTGGCGCAGAGCGGCTAATAATTCTGCCACGTCTACATCATCATAAAGACCGAACAAGACGCTGCAGCTAACCCCTAGAAGCTAGGGGTCAGCTTTACATACGAACGTCATTCCTCCAATTACCCGCCATCTGAGTTGCAGGCCTTATCGGGGCAGCTGAGCTTGGCGTTCGACTACAAATAAATGATTCGCATTGAGGCATCCATCGCCATCCAAGCTCCAGTCGCAACAGTGTTCGATGCCGAGCGAGACGTTTCATTTCACACATCTACTCAGAGCCATCGGAATGAACGTGCGATTAGTGGTGTGACTTCAGGATTACTCCAACTCGATGATGAAGTTGAATGGGAGGCATTTCATTTCGGGATTCAGCAGCGTTTGAGAGTTCGAATATCAGAAATGAATCCACCATTTTATTTCAAAGATGAAATGACCAAGGGAATTTTTAATTCATTCTCTCATGAGCATCACTTCTCGGAGATTGACGCCGCGAACACTCTGAAGAAAGACATTATAAAGTTTTCAGCGCCATTCGGACCATTTGGATTGATAGCCGAGCGATTATTTCTCCGGAGATACATGACTGAATTCATTCAGAGAAAGAACTCTGACTTCAAAGCTCTCCTAGAAGACAAAAATACAGTCGAACAAGACGCTGCAGCTACCCCCTAGCCGCCTCGCGTCATCGATTACGACCGTCCATTCTTTCCATTCACACGCCACCTGAGTTGTTCGCCCGTTCGGGGCAGCTGAGCTTGGCGTTGGGCTCATAAAAGATTGCAACGCCGTTCCGAATGGGTAGAATTCTCTGATGCCATCAGTCGCAGAACTCGAAAAGTTTGCTTTGGAACTCCCTGAGGATGAGAGAGCTGTGCTTGCCGTCCATTTATTGCATTCACTGCCAGCGCCTCTTCTTGATGACGATGAAGGTATTGCAGAGGCTCTTCGCCGAGACGCAGAGCTAGATTTCGATCCCTCTATTGGATTATCTCTCGAGGAGTTCTCCTCGAAGATTCAGAGTCGTAGATGACGTTGCATATTCGTTTCCACCCGAGTGTTTACTCGGACGTGGATAAAGTGATGAGCTACTACGAGAAGGTGGCAGGCTCACAACTGGCCGATGACTTCTACGCGGAATTTATCGCATTTGTTCAAGAAGCTGCAAAAGACCCGGAGATTTTTAATATACGGATTCGAGATTTACGTCGCGTGAACCTAGAGAGATTTCCTTACAACTTTATATTTAGAGTTTCAGGAGATACAATTCGTATTCTTGTCCTACGGCATCACGCTCGAAGACCATCTTTCGGACTAAGGCGTAAGTAGAGCCCAACAAGACGCTGCAGCTAACCCCTAGCCACCACGCGTCAGCGATTACGACCGTCTTTCTTTTCTATTCACAGGCCATCTGAGGTGTAGGCCTGATCGGGGTCGCAGAGCTTGGCGTTAGCCTTATAAATTGAAAATGCAGCAATTCAGCCTTAAAAGTTGTTACGCCAAAACGCTAGGCATGTTTTATTTTGCCAGAATGTGTTCGAAAATTCGTTCACAGGCAGAAGGCACGCTTTCGAAAGAATATTCAGATATGCTCGGTAATGGATTTGATGGCCGCACCTGTAGATATTTGTGCGTGACATATGAGGACGTTAAAAAATTTGTTTTAACCGGAGCTTCCGATGAAGATACTTTGAATTGGTGTTTTCAAAATGGACGCAAGCTTACTGATGAAGACATTCTAATTTTTAATAGCTTCATGAGTAAAAGAGGATGGCACGACGACGAAACTGATGAGTTTATTCCCGCTATGATTAAGGAATACGGCCTTCCGGATGATGGCACAGTCATTACAGACTTTGATCTCATCGAAAAAGATGAGGGACGTTGGTATCCAGAGATGTGGCGCGACGCTTGGAAATAAATACAAGGCTAACAAGGCGCTGCAGCTAACCCCTAGCCGCGGCGCGTTATCGATTACGACCGTCCATCCTTTCCATTCACACGTCATTTTCCCGATCTGTAGTGCTGAACCTCGATTTCAACTTTTGTCTTCTCGAACTTACCTCGAACCCAGTGGCTTTCATCAGGCTCTCCTAACTGCATAACCAAACTACCTTTACCTCGTTTTGTATCGACTTTCCGCCGAATGAGATCGGTGTGGTCAATCTTCACCAACCGATCACCAAGGACAGTTTCCGCCATACGCAAGTAGCCGTCCCAATTCTTGGCGAACATCCAAGAACAAACGGAATAATGCGGAACCCATAAATCACTAGTCGCTATCACGGGAGGTTGAATTGAAAACGGCTTTTAGAAGGTGAAGCCGAAGCCGATTTGCCAGTTGCCTACGGGGTCGCCTTGCTGGCGGTTGAGGTTGTAGCCGTAGTCGATGCGGATGGCGCCGAGGGGGGTGTAGAGGCGCAGGCCGGGGCCGATGGCGACCTGGAGGTCGGTGGGCTGGATGTCGCGAGCGTCGGTCCAGATGTTGCCGGCGTCGCTGAAGGCGGCGACGTAGATGTTGTTGTAAACGGGCCATTGGATCTCGGCGTTGAAGAGCAGCGTAGCAAGGCCGCCGAGGGGGTCGCCGTCCTTGTCGCGGGGGCCGAGGCCGTCGAGCTGGTAGCTGCGGACGGTGTTGGGTCCGCCGAGGAAGAAGCGCTCGGGGATGGGGACGGTCGTGTTGTCGCCGTAGGGGAGGATGATGCCGGCGCGGTGGTTGAAGATGAGGAATGGGACGAAGGGATGCTCGGTGGTGATCTCGCGGAGGGGCAGGTAGTAGGTGATCTGGGCGGAGAGGCGGAGGAAGGAGGTGTTACCGAGGAGGACGGGGCTGGCGAGTTCTTCCTCGTGCTGGAGGTAGAGGCCGGACATGGGGCTGAGGATGTTGTTCCGGGTGTCGTAGATTTGGGTAAAGGTGAGGCTGCCGAGGGAGTAGTTGGGATCGGGCTGGTCGGGGTCGTTGCCGAAGACGACGGCGTTGGTGACGTTTTTGTAGCCGTATTGGAGGCGGTAGCCGGTGAGTGTGGTGGAGCTAAGGTTGCGCGCGAGGGTGATGGTGCCGCCGGCTTCGTTGGCGCGGTAGGCGGGGAGTTCGCGGTGGGCGTAGGAGAGGCCGACGGTGCCCTCGAAGTCGGTGCCGAGCAGCCAGGGGTCCGTAAGCGCGCCGGAGATGCCGTAGCTGCGCTGGGAGACGGAGGTGTCGATGGAGAAGCGGTTGAGCGTGCCGAAGAAGTTGCGGTCGATGTAGTGGAGTTCGGCGTAGCCGCCGTCCCATTCGCTGAAGCCGACGCCGAACTGGAGGCGCTTCGCGGAGGTTTCTTCGACTTTGATGAGGAGGTCGACGATCGCCGGTGGCTGGGGGCTGGAAGATGGGAGGTGGGAGATGGGGGTTGGGGCCGGTCTGGGGATGCGCTGGACGTCGGCTTCGGCGAAGGCTCCGCTGAACCAGAGGCGGCGGGCAGCGGCATCGACTTTGGAGGCGTCGTAGGGGGTGCCGGGCTGGATGGCGAAGCGGGAGAGGATGGCGGCGGGCGTGGTGATGAGGCGGGTGCCGTCGCTTTTCGAATTTTCCACGCGGATGGTGCCGATGGTGTAGGTGCGGTCGGCGTCGATGGAGAAGGCGACGTCCACGCGGCCAGTGGCGGGGTCCAGGGTGGCGGTGGTGGTGACGGCGGCCTCGAGGTAGCCGTGGTTGCGGAGCCAGTCCTGGACGCGATTGCGCATGAGGGCCTCCTGGTTGCGCTGGTAGGGAGCGTCGATGGAATCCTTCACGACGCCGCGGAGGGTGGCGTCATCGACCGGGCCGCCGGTGAAGCTGACGGCGTGGACGGAGTAGCGGACGCCCTGGTCGATGCGGAGGTGGACGTCGATGAAGCCGTTTGCCGATGGGACGGGGGCGGGAGCGGCGGATTGGCCGGGGGGCGGCAGCGGATTTTCCAGGGTGACGGTGGCGACGAGGTAGCCTTTTTGCGCGAGGGCGGTGGCGATGGCGACGCGGCCGGCCTCGATGGCGCTCTCGACGTAGGGGAGGCGGCCGAAGGGGCGGAGGGTGGCCTGGCGGACGGCGGCGTTGAAGATCTCGCGGAGGCGGTCGGGCGGAATCTCGGACGGACCGTCGAAGGTGACGACGCCGATGGAATTCTGGTCGCCTTCGTGGATGACGAAAAGGGCGGCGGGCGGCCGGGAGGGGGTGTAGGTGTATTTGACGCCGGCCTCGCGGTAGCCGCGGGAGAAGTAGAAGGTGCGCAGGAAGTAGGCCGCGTCGTCGGCATCGGTGACGCCGAAATCGCCCTCGAGCGGGACGTAGTAGCGGTTCCGCAGGATGGCGAGAAGCTGGGCGGAGGCGTAGGAGGTGTTCCCCTCGAAGCGGATGTCGCCGGTGGGAGTGGGCGCGGGTTTTGCCCAGAGGCCGAAGAAGGCCAGGATGGCGAGGAGGGTTCCTCGCATGGCTACCGGAGGCGGATGGTGTAGCGGACGCCGGCGTTGTAAAACCCGTAGCCGTCGCGGCCGGTGGTGAGTGAAAAGCGATCGGTGAGCCGCAGGTCGCTGACGAGCGAGGTGGTCTGCGAGGGATCCTTCGGCGGGATGACGCGGACGCTGAGGCGATTCACGAAGTCATTGAGGTCGATGCCGAGGGGCTCGAGCTGGCGGGCGATGCTGCGCAGGAGGATGATGCCGCCCTGGCCGGCGGCCGCCTCGCCGAGGCCGGCACCGCTCATGCCCGCGGGGGTGAGGCCGGTGGTGAGCAGGAGGATGAGGTTTTCCTGCGAGAGCGGAGGATCGGACCGGAGGGCGACGTTTTGATCGACGAGCGGGCCGTAGGCATACATCTGGACGTTGTAGCCGGAGACGTCGGTGCGGGCGCGGACGTCCATGATGGGCATGAAGGGATTCTGCGCGGTGAAGTAGATTTTGCCGGCGGGGATGACGATGGTGCTGGCGGGGAGGTAGGCCTGGAGGTTCGTGAGGGTGACGGCGCCATCGGGATACGGCGCGCCGAGGGTGCCGCTGACGGTGAGATCGGGCGCGATTTCGCCGGTGGCGATGTTGCCCATGAGGAGGAGCGGCGTGCCGTTCTTGATCGTCACGTTGAGCTTCCACTGACCCCAGGGATCGGGCACAAGGCCGGCGAAACTTGGCACGATGAAGGGCGGGCCGGTGACGGGATTCGGCACGAGAAAGGGCGTGACCTCGAGTTTGCGGAAGATGCGGCCATCGACGAGCTCGACCGCGCCGGTGATGGCCCCTGCCCCACCGCGGCCGTCGGCGGTGATGTCGAGATTCGCGCGGAGGCGGAAGCCGGGATCGCGCGCGAGGAGGACCTTCGTGCCCTTGAGCTGGAGATGCAGCGCGGGCGCCTGCGGGTTCGTGAGATCGGCCCAGCCGGTGGCCTCGAAGGGGCCGGCGCCGACTTCGCCGCGGAGGGATTCCAGCGTGATGCGCGAGGTATCCATCACGACGCGGGCGTTCAGGGCATTGATGCGCGGCACATCGGGCGAAACCTCGATGTCGCCGCCGGTGAGCGTGATTTCGCCGGTAACCTTCGGGGCTTTCAACGTCCCTCCGACGGTGGCGTCGCCGGCGAGCGTGCCCTCGAGCCGGCGGACGGCGCCGATGAACGGGCGGAAGATTTCCAAGCTGGTGCCGGGGAAGGTGAGCTTCGCCGCAAGGGGCGCGTCGTCATGGAACAGACGCACGAGGCCGTCCTTGGTCTCCTCGTAGGCGAAGGGCATGTGCGCCTCGAGCGAGAGCGGCTGGAAACCACTGGTCTGGATGGAACCCTTCACGTCGAGGCGGCCGTCGCCGGTGCTGAGGGCAATGTCGGCCGTGGTCGGCGGGACGGCGAATTCGTCGATCGTGGCGGAGAGATCGCGGCCGATAAGCTGGCCGGCGAGCTTGAGCTGAGGCAACAGGCCGGAGGCGCCCAGATTCAAGCGCAGCCGCCCGCGCACGCTCGCCTTTTGCCCCGCCATCTGGATGAGATCGGCCACCGGGAGGTCGCCGGACGTGAAGTTCGCATAGACGGGCTTCGTGGTGGAAAGCGCCTGGGCGAGAGTCTTGCCGGAGCCGAGAGCGAAGAGGTTCAACGGCACGAAGCCATCCCCCGAGAGCAGGCCGAGCTTGCCGCGCCGCAACGAGAGGCCGGTGACGTTCACGCCGCTCGACGAGAGCGTGAGCTGGGAGTTGAGTTCGAGATTCGCATGCGTGAGGCGGACCGTCTTGAAGTAGATATTCTGCGGCGAGTAGGTGGCGGCGAATTCGCCCGTGAGGCCGGTGGGCGTGGCGCTCGTCATCACGTCGTCCAGGCGCACATGGAACGAGCCGGAGTGGGCGCTCATCGTGCCATCGCCCTGCCATTCGAGCGTGGCCGCGCCGGTGAAGACGTTTTGCGCAACGGCGTCGCCACCAAACGGCGTGTAAAGCCCGAGGTCGTCGATGCGCCCGGTGATCTCGCCGGTGTAGGTATGCGGCGCGCGAATGCCGATGCTGCCTTTCGCCTCGAGGTGATCCTTGCCCGCCCACAAGCCGGCATAGCGCACCTGCAATTCATGATCCTGCGCGACGAGCGAAAAATTCGCCGAGGCGGGCGGCAGCGATTGGTAGCCGATGCCGCTCGCCTGCCCGCTCACGTAGCCGCCGAGCTGGCCGTTGTCCCCCTGAAAGGCGCTGTGCAGATAAAGCTGCCCGCTCAGTTGCTCGAACGGCGGCCCGGCCAGCGCAGCGAGCGCGCGGAGATCGCGCACATCGGCCGAGAGCGCAACGCGGTAATGCGCCCGCGGCAAATCTTTCATCTGCTCGGGCAACGTGAGTTCGCCGCTGGCCGAGATGCGATTATCCGCCTGCGTGAGGTCGAACGCCGAGACGTAGAGCCGCCGGCCGATGTAGTTCACCCCGGCGATTAGCGACTGCCAGCCGCGCTCGTTCCAGCGAAAATTGTCCGCCGAAAGGCGCAGCGAAATTTCGTCGTCGAGGGCGTGGTCGGGATTGCCGCGGAACGTGAGGCGCGCGTCGCGAATGATTCCGTCGGCCTTCGCGGGCACGGCGAGCAGCTCCGGCAGCGGCGCAAGGGGCAGGTTCACGATGGCGACGGACGCCGCGAGGCTGAGTTCGTCGTCCGCCGAGCCGAAGACGATGTTACCGCGCAGGGTGCCGCCATAGGCGCCGAGGTCCCAATCAAGCGAGACGCCGCCGAGGTTCACGAAATTGGCGACGAAGTCCCGCAGAACGATGTCCTTCCGCAGGCGCAGATCGGAGAGGTAGAGCGCGCCATCCTTCCACGCCGTCACCGCGCGGCCGTTAGGCACGTCCTGTCGGATGGAACCCGCCTCGATGAGGACGTCCTTCACCGTCAGCAAACCGCTTTTCGCTTCGCTGAAATCGCCGTCGAGTCCGCGCACTGTGTAGGCTTGATTGTCCGCGAGGAAGCGGCCCCCGCAGTCGTGCAAATGCGCCGCCTCGGGCAGAAAACGCAGCGTGAGCGCGGCGATCTGTTCCTGCTGATCCCGGGTGAGCGTGGGAATCGGTTGCGGAATGATCGCCGGCTTGCGGAAGTCGAACGTGCCCGCCAGGCCATCGACCTCAAGCGTGTGAAAGACGCGTCCGTCGCCAAAAAAGATGTCCCAGAGCGAGTTCGTGCCGAGCGCGATCCGGCGCGCGGTGGCGTCCGTCGTGGACGCCGGCGGGTTCATCACGCGAAAGCGCACGTCGCGCAGCTCGATCGGCTTGAATAGATGCAGCCGGATCGTCCCCACGTCGAACCGCAGCCCGAGCTTCGGCCCGCCCCACGCCAGCGCCTTCCGTGCGCCCCACACCAGCGCGGGCTCGTGCCCGAACCAGAACGCAACCGCCAGTGCCAGCAGCAGCCACGGCCAGAGCCGCGGACGACGGCGGCGCTTCGCGGGAACGGCGGGAGAAGGAGATTCCGGGGATTCGCTGGCCACGGGAATGATTTAGCGGAAAGCCGGGCGGCGTCCGAGGATCAAAATTGGGAGGGCGGCCGCATCCGGGCTCGCCGGAAAAAATACAGCCCGCCGCAACCGATGGCTACGACGGGCTGTTGTTCCCCCCAGAACAATCTTTCGATGGGCAAAGGATAGCAAAGCGCTCCCCACGCACAAGGGAAATTTCACTTTTTTTTGATAAATCTTCAACATCCTGTCCATCAATACTTTAAACATTGCCACATCGAGGCGTCTTTTACCGATCAAACCACTCCACCCGGCGCGTGAGCATGGTCTCGCCATCGAAATCGAAGTAGCCGCGAAAGTTCCGTCCGGCAAGCACTCCCGGCAGCCAATGGACGTCGTCCGCCCACATCTCATCGAAGGGAATGGCCTCCACGGATGTCCAATGCGGGACCGCCTCATCGGTCTCGACCGCCTCGCCCTCGCAATCCGCCGCCGTGAAGACCGCGCAATGCAGCCCGTAGCCATCGACAAATTGGAAATACAGCTCACCGCGCCATTCGGGGTCCAGCGGCGTGATGCCAAGCTCCTCCTGCGTCTCGCGCACGGCGCATTCCCGCGCCGTCTCCCCGGGCTCGAGCCGGCCCCCGGGGCCGTTGATCTTGCCCGCGCCGAGGCCGCGCTTTTTCCGAATGAGGAGGATTTGGCCATCGCGCACGACGAAGCACAGCGTCGCCCGCTCGGTCGGCTGCCAGGCGCTCCAGTCCCGCGCCGCGTCCGGTAATTCGCTCATTCCGCCGAGATCAGCCGACCGCCGGCAGGAGTTGTCCGCTGATCACCCGATCCACCGAAAAACGGCCCGCCCCGAGAAAGACCAGGGCCAGCGCGACGATCAGCAACGCGAAGGGATATTCGCACGCGGCCACTCCCTGGCCCCAATGCACGAACCAGACCGCGCCCGCCATCACGCTCATGATGCCGAACGCAAAAAGCCGGGTGAAAAAGCCGAAGAACAACCCGATGGCCGACAGGCACTCCGTCGCAATCACCACCGTGGAAAGCCAGATCGGAAAATTCAGACCGTCGCTTTTGCTCCACTCGAGGACCGTGGCCTGCCAGCCCTCGCCGCCAAACAATCCGAAACCCTTCTGGCCGCCGTGAAACACGAACACCGCCGTCAAGAGCAACCGCAGAACGAAAGGCCCAAAACTTTTCGGGGTCGCAAAAAAGGCATAAACCGGGTTGGTGGACACGGGGCTGCATATAACAGCGGCCGTTGCCGTGGGGAAAGCAAAAGAACACCCGCGACGCCGTGAAAAACCGCCACTGTCGCGGTGCCGCACCATGTCGCGCCCGACTGGCATTTGTCTCGATATGGCGACGATTTCCGGCACGCCGCAAACCTATGCAGTCGACTACGCAATCGAGATGCCCAAGGAATGTTGGTGCCGATCCGTCCACCGGACGGTCGGAAAAGTGGTGCTCACTGTAGGGTTCGAACCTACGACTCCTGCCGTGTGAAGGCAGTGCTCTACCACTGAGCTAAGTGAGCGCGGGAGGAAATGGATAAAGCGGGACGCCGCGCGTTTCAAGCAGGAAGAATCCGTTAAAACGCAATACTCGTTTCGAGCGGCAGGTCGCGGGACGATGTCCCGACCCAAATCGTGCGCTTTCCGGTGGGAACGACCCACGCATGCTTCGCGACGTCCCAACGGGCAAAAGCCCGGGAATCAAGCGAGAACTCCACCCGACGGCTTTCACCAGGCTTCAGTCTGATTTTGTCGAATTCTCGCAACGTCCGCACCGGCTCGCCTTCGCCACCCTTGCCGGCCGGGCCGACATAGACCTGCACGACTTCCGCACCCGTGCGCGGGCCGGTATTTTTCACGGTCACGCTCACGTGCGCGCCGTCGCCATCGCGCTTCACCGCCAGATTGCTCAATGCGAAGGTCGTGTAGCTCAATCCGAACCCAAACGGGAATTGCGGCTCGATGCGGCGCCGGTCGAACCAGCAATATCCCACGAGCAATCCTTCCTTGTAGTCGGCGACGCCGTCCTTTTCCGGGTAGGTGCCGAGTGCGTGCGCGGGGGAATCGGCCAGCCGCTTGGGAATCGTCACCGGCAGTTTGCCCGAGGGATTGATCTTTCCGGCAAGAATCTCCCCGAGCGCGACGCCGCCTTCCATGCCGGGATACCAGACCTGCACGAGCGCCGGCACCTTCGCAAGCCACGGGTCCATCGTGACGGGACCGCTGCCGAAGAGGCAGACGACCGTCTTCGGATTCGCTGCGGCGAGCGCCGCAATGAGAGCGTCCTGTCCGTAGGGCAATGCAAGGTCGGGCCGGTCGCGGCCTTCGCAGTCGAGCGTCTTGTCGAGGCCGCCGACGAAAATCACCGCGTCCGATCTCTTCGCCTGAGCAACCGCTTCCGCGACGTCGACTCCGGAGCAGGTCAGCACCTCCGTTCCCGGCTCCACGACCTGCTTCAACCCCGCGAGAGCGGTAATTTCGAAGGGCGGCTTCGCCTCGCTACTGCCTCCGCCGGGCCCGAGGGCGAGATCGGCATTCGGCCCGATCACCGCGAGCGCCTTGATTTTCGCGAAATCGAGCGGCAGCAAATTCCCCTTGTTCTTGAGCAGCGTAATCGCCTCCTCCGCGATCTCGCGAGCGGCGGCTTGATGCTCGGGCGTGTTGATTGAGCCGGGCGGGCGCGGCTTGCCGCCGTCCATCCCTAGCGCGTGGCGCAGATACAGGTGCCGCGAGACGTGCACATCGAGCGTCGCCAGCGGCACGCGATTATCGGCTACGAGTTGCGCGAGCGTCGCGTAATTCTTCGGACCGTTGCCCATCTCGAGATCCATCCCGCCAATTGCCGCCTCCTGCGCGTTCGCCACCGCATTCCAATCGGAAATCACCACGCCACGAAAGCCCCATTCCTTGCGCAGCACTTCATCGAGCAGCCACGCGTCCTGCGAGCAAAACACGCCATTCAGGCGGTTGTAGGCGGCCATCAGCGTGAGCGCGCCGCCCTCGTGCACCGCTCGCTCGAAGGCCGGAAAATACAGCTCGCGCAACGTGCGCTCGTCAACACGCGCGCTCACGTCGAAGCGGTCGGCCTCCTGGTTGTTGGCCGCGAAGTGCTTCACGCACGCCGCCGTGCCCTGGCTCTGCACGCCCTTCACAAACTCCGTCGCGATGGCCCCGGTCAGGATCGGATCCTCGCTAAAATATTCGAAGTCCCGACCGCATAGCGGCGTGCGCACAATGTTCATCGCCGGCCCCAAAATGATGTCTTTCCCCCGCGCGCGGGCTTCCGCGCCGAGCACCTCGCCGTGCTTGCGAGCCATCGCGGGATTCCACGTCGCCGCGAGCGCGCACCCGACCGGCAGATACGTCGAAAAGTCGTCCGTGCGGTGGGCGGAACCCCAGCGGTCCGGCAGCTGTTCCTCGCGCACGGCGTGGGGCCCGTCCGACATTTGCAGCGGCGCGATTCCCAGCCGCGGCACGCCCGGCGACGTAAACAGCGTGTCGCCGTAGAGCATCCGGGTCTTCTCGGGAACCGTCATATCCGGGGGAATGTCCGCCGCCTGCGCGGCAAGGATCACGATACCGGCAATCGCGCTGGGGAGGAATCGCATTCGAGCAGGCTAGCGCGTCCATCGGAGGCGGGAAACGCGAATCCTCCTCAGCCATTCTCTTCATGCCCCGCCTTCTCCGCCGCCTTGGACGGCTGCAATTCCAACTTCTGCTCGTCCTCGCTGCCACGCTCATCGCCGCGCGCGTGGCGCTCCCGTATTTCGTCAAAAAATACGCGAACGAGAAAATCAACGAGTTGCCAGGTTACGGCGGCAGCATTGGCGATGTGGACATCCACCTTTGGCGTGGCGCCTACACGATTCACGAAATCGACATCGTAAAGACCGACGGCAAGGTGCCCGTGCCCTTTTTTGCCGCACCGGATATCGATTTCTCCGTCGAGTGGCGGGCGCTGTTTCAAGGCTCGCTCGTCGCGAAAATCGAATTCAACCGTCCCGTGATAAACTTCGTCGCCGGCCCGACCGAGGGCACCACTCAGGTCGGCGTGGATCGGCCGTGGTTGAGCGTCATCAAGGAACTCTTCCCGCTCAAAATCAACCGCTTCGAGGTCCTCGATGGCGCCGTCCACTACCGCGATTTTTACAGCACGCCGAAGGTCAATCAGAAGATCGACCGCATCCACATGCTGGCCACGAATCTCACGAACAGCTCCAAGCTGGCAAAGACACTCGTCGCGACCATCGAGATCACCGCCCGCGCCTTCGATTCCGGGAAGCTCGGCTCGACCATCCATCTCGAT
>Ga0157375_10001183_pt1 | contig 22532 bp, 20 predicted proteins | sample M35metaG_FD_115311 | JGI IMG/M metagenome (GOLD analysis project Ga0157375, IMG submission 115311) | Miscanthus rhizosphere microbial communities from Kellogg Biological Station, Michigan, USA - M3-5 metaG | ecosystem: Host-associated > Plants > Roots > Rhizosphere > Soil | place: USA: Michigan... | reverse complement strand
GGGTGCCTCCTTGGCGACCAGGTTCATCCCGTCGAAGATCGAGTTGACCATCAGCAGGTCGAAGTGCTTGTAGCGCGCGACGGCCTCCGGGAAGTTCTCGTAGATCTTGAGGTCGATCGGCATCCAGTCGGTGGTGCCGTGGCGGTGGTTGACGACCGCGACCAGGGCCTCGATCCGCTCCAGGTACTCGGCGTACTCGGGCACGTCCTGGCGCGAGGGCTGCAGGTGGGCGATGAAGGTGACCTCTTCGCGGAACTCGGGGTGCTGGGAGAGGAAGGTGTCGAAGGCGGTGAAGCCGCGCAGCACGTTCTTGGAGAGGTCAGCGCGGTCGACGCGGATGATCAGGTGCTTGCGCCGGCGCTCCAGGACCTCGCGCTCGGCCTCGACCACCTCGGCCGAGTCCGCCGCCCGCTCCAGGCGCTGGGCGTCGATCCCGAGCGGGTAGGCGCGGGCCAGGGTCCTGCCGCCGCCGTGGTGGACTTCGGCGTTGAGGTAGTCGACGTCGACGTCCTCCAGCAGTTCGTCGCAGCAGCGCAGGAAGTTGATGCAGTAGGCGTGGGTGTGGAAGCCGATGATGTCGTTGGCGAGCATGCCGCGGAAGATCGCTTCGCGGATCCGTCCCGGCAGGATCCGCCAGCTGTCCGGCTGCGACCAGGGGATGTGGACGAAGTGGTGGAGGAAGACGTCGGGGCGCTGCTCGCGGATCATCCCCGGCGCGGTGTATAGGTGGTAGTCGTGGAGCATCACCAGCGGCCGCTCCTGCCCCTCGATCTGGCCCAGGACCGCGGCGGCGATGTCGCCGTTGACCGCCTGGTAGCCGAAGTCCCAGGCGTCGAGCTCCTCCTGGCGGATGTCCGGTGCGTTGGAGATGTCCCAGAGGTAGTGCTGGATGAACCAGAGGATCGGGTTGGCGATCACGTTGTAGAAGCGGTCGTAGGCCTGGGCGTCGCTGCCGACCAGCAGCAGCCGGTAGTCGATGCCGTCGATCGCGAGGTCGACCGGGCCGCCGCGCTCCTCGGAGACGGCGACGTCCTCGTCGGTCATCGCCGAGGCGATCCAGAGCGCGTCGCGATGGGAGACGAGGCCCGAGAGCGCGGTCACCAGACCGCCGCCGCCGCGGCGCACGGTGCGCTCGCCGCCCTCCTCGCGCTCGAACTGGGCCGGTCCCCGGTTCGAGACGATGATCAGCGGCGAGGAGTCCACGCCGCGAAGGTTAAGGGTCGGCGACCCCGGGGGTCAGGCTTCGAGGTCGTTCAGCAGCCCGAGCCAGTCGCGCAGCAGCCGCGGCGAGAGGAACTCGCGGCGGGCGTGCTCCTTGCCGGCCCGGCCGAGGCGCTTGCCCAGCTCCGGGTCGGCGAGGATCTCGAGCGAGCGCTGGGCGCACTCGGAAGGCGAGTTGACCAGGAAGCCGGTCTCGCCGTCCTCGATCTGCAGGGGGATGCCGCCGACGTTGCCGCCGATCGTCGGGCGCCCCTTCCAGAGCGCCTCGGTGACGGTCAGGCCGAAGCCCTCGCGGATCGACTTCTGCAGGCAGACGTCGGACTGGGACTGGAAGGCGTTGACCTCGATCGCACCGACGTTGTTGAGGTTGCTGAGGATCTTGATGTCGGGATCGTTGTCGGCGTATTCGTAGGTTTTCTGGAAGTACTCGCGGCCCTCGGGGTCGTCGCTGGCCATCGAGCCGACCATCGCCAGCTGCGCCTCCGGGACCTGCTCGGTCACCTCGCGGTAGGCGTCGATGACGCCGATCGGGTCCTTCCAGGGGTCGAAGCGCGAGACCTGGGTGATCAGCGGCCGGTCCGGGTCGATCCCGAACTGGCGCGAGACGAAGGCGGCGTCCTCGGGCGAGAAGGCCATGTTCTTCGGCGAGAGCGGGTCGATCGCCGGCGGGATGATGTTGACGCCGTCCTGGCCCTTAGCGTCCATCCCGGCCGGGACGTAGGTCGGCAGGTGCCAGACGCTGGCGTCGTATTCCTCGATCATCGGCAGCAGCCGCTCGATCGGGGCCGGGTTCGGGGTCGAGAGGTCGATGTGGCAGCGCCAGATCCAGTTCTTGCCCTTGGCGAGGGCGCCCCGGCGCAGGCCGATCGGCTGCGGGTCGTGGACGATCACGGTGTCCCATTCGCCCTGCAGCCCGTCGGCGTTGATCTGGTTGATCTCGTCGAAGATCGCCCACTGCTCGTCGCTCAGCGACTCCTCGGCCCCCTGCAGCGAGTTGTGCAGGAGCTTGGTGGCGTTGAAGAACTCCTCCTTGCCGAAGATCACGTGCCAGTGCGCGTCGAGGCCGATGTCGCGCATCAGCGGCACGATCGTGTAGAGGATCTCCGAGACGCCGCCGCCGAAAGCGGTGGCGCTGACGTGCAGAACGCGCTTGCCTTTGAGCGGCTCGGCGAGCTCGCGGATGCGTTCCGTCGTCTCTTTGCCGACTATGTGGGTGTAGTCGGTGAGGGACTTCTGGCCAAGTGCGACTTCCTGAAGCAAGGCCGGAGTTCTACACGCCCCGGCGGCGCCGTGGTTTCTAGCCGCCGCCGAGCGAGTCCGGGCGCTTGCCCAAAGTGACCGAGATCTGCTTCTTCTCGCCGTCGCGGAGGATCGTCAGATCGACCTTTTCGCCGGGTTTCTTGGCGGCGATGAAGCGGGAGAGGTCGTCGGGCTGGACGACGTCATGGCCGTCGACCTGGAGGATCACGTCGCCGCCGGTGCGGTATTCGCCGGCCTGGAAACGCAGCTTCCCGCCGCCGCCCCGCAGCCCCGCCCGGTCGGCCGGGCCGCCCGGGACGATTTCGGCCAGGAGGCCGCCGAAGGTGGTGTCCAGTTCGAGCTTCTCCGCCAGCTGGGGGTAGAGCGCCTGGCTGGAGACGCCGATGTAGGCGTATTCGGCGCTGCCGTTTTCCTGCAGCTGGGCGATCGAGCGCTTGATCGCCGAGACCGGGACGGCGAAGCCGACGCCGGAGTTGGAGCCGGAGTCGGTCTCGATCTGCTCGTTGATGCCGAGCACCCGCGCCCCGGCGTCGAGCAGCGGCCCGCCGGAGTTGCCCGGGTTGATCGAGGCGTCGGTCTGGATCGCCCCCTCGATCTGGAACTGGGTCAGCGATTTGACCGAGCGGTCGGTGGCCGAGACGATCCCGCTGGAGAGCGACTGCTGCTCGCCGAAGGGGCTGCCGATCGCCGCCACCGGCTGGCCGACCTGGATGTCGGCGTCGTCGCCGAGCTCCAGCGGGTGCAGGGCGAAGCCGTCGGGCTCGATCTTCAGCAGGGCGACGTCGGCGAAGGGGTCGAAGCCGAGGACCTTGGCGGCGACCACGTTGCGGTCGGGGAACTCGACGAAGACTTCCTTCGCCGCCACCCGCTTGCCGCTCGATTCGTCGGTGACGACGTGGGCGTTGGTGACGATTTCGCCGTCGGTGTCGAGGACGAAGCCGGAGCCCTCGGCGGCGCCGCCGCTGCCGCTGAAGATCGAGCGGATCGTGACCACTCCCGGCGAGGCCTCGCGGTAGACGCGCTCCGCGTCGAAGCCGCTGGCGGCGGCCTGGACGACGACCTGGGGCGCGGGTTCGGCCCCGGTCGGGGAGCCGTCGGAGGCGACCGTGCCGCCGCCGTCGCCGCTGGAGCCGCAGCCGGCCAGCGCGACGAGGCAGAGCGCCAGCGCCGTCAGCGCCGCGCGCGGCCTCATACCGGGGCCCTGACGAGCCCGGCGCCCGGCGCCGGCGGCGCCTCGACCTGCGCCGGCGGCAGGTCGAGCGTGAAGGCGGTGAAGCGGCGGCTGGAGCTGATCGTGATCCGGCCCGCCATCCGCTGGGCCAGCTCCCGGGCGATCGCCAGCCCGAGGCCGGAGCCGCCGGCCTTGTCGGCGGTGTAGAAGCGCTCGAAGATCCGGCTTTGCACGCGCTGGGGTATGCCCGCCCCCTCGTCGGAGACGGTCAGCTCGGCGCGGCGGTTTACGGAGTAGGTGGTCACGGTGACCTTGGTGCCCTCGGGGGTGTGGGTGAGGGCGTTGTCGAGCAGGATACGGATGATCTGGCGCACGCGGTCGGGGTCGCCGCGGGCGATCGCCGGGCGCTCGGGCGTGCGCAGCTCCAGGCGTGAGCCGCGCAGATCGGCGCGCGCGCTGAACTCCCTCGTCACCTCGCGGGCGAGGGCGCCGAGGTCGACGCTGCGCGCCTGCATCTCCATCGCCCCGGCGTCGAGCTGGGAGAGATCGAGCAGGTCGACGGTGAGCTTCGAGAGCCGCTCGATCTGCTGGCGCATGGTCCGCACGAACTCGGCCCGCTCCTCCGGGCTCGGATCCTCCTCTTCGAGCAGCTCGACGAAGCCGCCGAGGCTGAAGATCGGGGTCCGCAGCTCGTGCGAGGCGTTGGCGATGAACTGCTTGCGGGCGCCGTCGAGCTCCGCCAGGCGCCGCTGCATCTCGTTGAAGGTGCGGGCGAGCTGGCCGAGCTGGCCGGCGGCGGCGACCGGGATCGTCGTCTCGAAGTTGCCGTCGGCGACCTTGCGGGCGGCGTCCTGCAGCCGCCTGATGTTGCGGGCCGCGACCCGCGCGTAGTAGAGGCCGACGCCGGTGGCGATCAGGACCGCGACCAGGCCGCCGAGCAGGATCTGCCCCTTGACCGCGGAGAGGCCGCTGGCGGCGCCGCCGACGGTGACCGCGACGACGTAGATGACGAGCGTGGTGGCGACCGCGATCGCGATCGAGATCACCGTGACCGGGCTGCGCAGGTTGGTCAGCCCGAGGCGGCTCATTACTCCTTGAAGCGGTAGCCGACCCCACGCACCGTGAAGAGGAACTCCGGCTGCTTGGGGTCCGCCTCCAGCTTCTCCCGCAGGTGGCGGATGTGGACGTCGACGGTGCGTGGGTCGCGGTACTCCGAGTCCCCCCAGACGTGCTCGAGCAGGGTCTCGCGCGTCAGCACCCGGCCGGGCGAGCGGGCGAGGGCGCCGAGGATCTCGAACTCGACGTAGGTGACCCGGACCTCCTGCTCGCGCAGGGTGACCATCCGCCGCTCGAAGTCGATTGTCAGCTCGCCGCACTGGATCGGCGCCTCGGCGCCTTCCTTGGCGCCGCCCATGCGCGAGCGCCGCAGCGCCGCTTTGACGCGGCTGCGGAACTCCCGCATCGAGAACGGCTTGGTGATGTAGTCGTCGGCGCCGACCTCGAGCCCGGCGACCTTGTCGGTCTCGCTGCCCTTGGCGGTCAGCATGATGATCGGCACCTGGCTGTGCGAGCGCAGCTGGCGGCAGACTTCCACCCCGTCGATGCGGGGCATCATCAGGTCGAGGATGACGAGGTCGAAGCGCCCCTCCTCGAAGCGCTGCAGCGCTTCGCCGCCGTCGAGCGCGGAGGTGACGTGGTAGCCGTCCTTGCGCAGGGGATAGCTGAGCAGAGTCTGGATTGACTGCTCGTCGTCGACGAGGAGGATGCGCGCCGTCCCGTTAGCCACAATCAGAAGGGTAGTGCGAGCGCCCGGTTGGACGCATGTGTGAGTACCAACTACTAAGGCTCCTGAGCGGGTGGCCGATAAGGAGGGCGATGCAGATGCAGCCACAAGAGCTGAAGAGCCTGGTCGAGTCCGGCCACTACAAGCCCGACCCCTCGCGGGTCGCCTCGGCGATGCTGCGGCGGCGCGGCGTGCGCGAGCTCCTGATCGGCGGCTCGGTCAACCGAGCTGGTCGAACCCCACCGGGTCCAGAATCCCCCCGCCGGGCAGCCTGATCTCCACCTCCGCGCCGGCGACCGCCTCCCCGATCCGGGTCAGCCCCACCTCCTCCGCGCCGGCGGCCACCAGGCGCCGCGCCTGCTCGAGGCGATCGGGCGGCAGCGCCGCCAGCAGCTCGTAGTCCTCGCCCCCTGAGACCGCCAGCCGCAGCGGGTCGAGGCCGGCCGCCGCCGCCAGCTCCTCGAGGCCGGGGGCGAGCGGCAGCGCGCCGGCATCGATTCGCAGGCCGACGCCGCTGGCCGCGGCGAGATGGCCGGCATCGCCGCCGAGGCCGTCGCTCAGATCGATCATCGCCCGCGCTCCGGCCCGGGCCAGCGCCAGGCCGGCGCCCAGCCTCGGGGTCGGTTCGAGCTGGCGCCGCCGCAGGCGCGCGACCGTCTCCTCGGGGAGACCGGCGGCCAGCTCCGGCTTCCGCAGCAGCAGCAGGCCGGCTGCGGCGCCGCCGAGCTCGCCGCTGAGGACGAGGACGTCGCCGGGCTCGGCGCCGCCGCGGCCGATCAGCTGCTCGGCCCTGGCGGCGTGGCCGACGACGGTGACCGCGAGGCTCAGGGCGGACGCCCGGGTGACGTCGCCGCCGGCGACGGTCGTGCCGGTCTCCAGGGCCAGGGCGGCGATGCCCTCGACGAGCTCCAGGCAGCCCTCCTCGTCGAGGTCGGGGGGAACGCCGAGGGCGACGTAGGCCTCGCCCGGCTCCGCTCCCATCGCGGCCAGGTCCGAGAGCGCGGCGCCCAGCGCCTTACGGCCGATCTGGGTGGGCGCGGCCTGGGCGCGCTCGAAGTGGACGCCCTCGACCACGGCGTCGACCGAGGTCGCGGTGGCGCCGCCTGGAACGGTGACGGCGGCGTCGTCGCCGCTGCCGACGCGGACCCGCGGGCCAGGCGGCCCCAGTCGTTCCCGCACCCGTGCCAGCAGCTCGAACTCGCCCATCGGCTGACTATCCCAAACCGGCTCCGCCGTGCCCGACGGGAGGGCGAGGGGGGACCGCTCTGGCCTCCTTACTATGGTGCGGACCACGTGGAGCGCCGCCAACCATTCCTGCACCGGGTCGGCGAGGCGGGAGCGCGTTTCGGCACCCGCCCACCCCGCAGCCGTCGGGTTCGCCTCGGTCTCCAGATCGGCCTTGCCGCGCTCATCTTCGGTTTCCTGGTGCTCACGGTCATCGACCAGTGGTCGGAGATCCAGAGCGAAGGCGTCCACTTCCACGTCGCCTGGCTGGTCCCGGCGATCGTCATCCTGCCGCTCTTCTACGTCTTCAGCGCCCTCGGCTGGGACTTCATCCTGCGCTTCCTCGGGCACCGGATCGGGGTCGGTCGGGCCCAGGTCGCCTGGGGGCAGCCGATGCTGGCCCGCTACGTGCCCGGCAGCATCCTCTACGTGCTCGGCCGGGTCCTGCTCTCCGAACGGGCGGGGGTGCCGCGCCGGACCACGATCGCCAGCATCGTCTACGAACAGGCGATCTCGGCCACCTCGGCGATCGTCGTCGCCGCTTACTTCATCGTCAACCACCCGGACCTGCAGGGGCAGCCGCTGCGCTGGGCGGTGCTGCTGCTGATCCCGGCGGCGATCGCGGTGCTCGACCCGCGCGTCTTCGGGCCCCTCGCCAACAGGGTGCTGAAGGCCTTCGGCCGGGAGCCGCTGCCGGCGCTCGTGCCGCTGCGCGGCGTCATCGCCCTGATCGTCTTCTACTCGCTGAATTGGGTCGTCGTCGCCTTCGGCATCTACTGCGTCGCCCGCTCCGTCACCTACATCCCCTTCAACGACCTCCTCCTGGTCGGCTCGGCCCAGGCGATCGGCTACTTCGCGGCGCTGGTGACGCTGGTCGCCCCGGCCGGGCTCGGCGTCCGCGACGCCGCCTTCGCCTGGGCGATGAAGGCGGCCCTGCCGAGCAAGAGCTTCGCGCTCGGCTCGCTGATCGCGATCGCCGTGCGCGGCGTCATGACCGTCGGCGAACTGATCTACGTCGGCGCGGTGACCCTGCTCGGGCGGCGCGAGGGCTGGAGCGTCGCGACCGGGATCCTGCATCCCTCGGAGGAGGAGCAGGGGCACGAGGGCGAGGGCGGCCACTCGCCCGAAGTGCTCTAGGGGTACCCGGTCCCTCTTTCGCGATGCTGGCGATGGGGCGAGTGCTCGGACTCTCCGCGTTGGATGCTGGCGGGGGTCGGGGCGTGAACATTGGGTCAGAGGGGGATGCGGGCTCCCAGCTGGTAGGCGGTCAGTGCCAGCGCTAGGAGCTGGAGGGGGCGGTCGCGGGAGATCGCGGCCAGGGGGAGCAGCCAGACGAGATACCAGGGGAGCAGCCAGGCGGTGGCGAGGAGGAGGCCGGCGGTGGCCCAGGCGGCGGCGCGGATCCAGTCGAAGCCCCGCCAGGTCCAGAGCGCCAGCTCGAGGAAGAGGGTGAGGAAGAGGACGAGAGCGACGAGGCGGGTCGCGTCGGGATCGAGGCCGGTGAGGCGGGCGACCGTCACCGGGACGCTCATGTAGCTGGTGCGGCCCTGGTTTTCGCCCGCCAGCCCGAACGCGTGCAGCCAGCTCCAGCCGAAGCCGAGGTACGCGCCGGCGCCGATCAGCCCGGCCGCCAGCAGGCCGCCCGCCAGCAGCCGCAGCGGCGCCATCCGGTTGACGGGCCTAAATCCCCCCGCATAGGCGTATTTGAGGCCCGTCGACCGGGAGCGGGCGGCGGCGAGGAGGGCGAAGGGGGCGAGCAGGGCGGCCGAGGCCTTGGTGGCGATCGCGGCGACGAGGGCGCCGCCGCCGGCGAGCTCGCGGGCGCTGAGGACGGCGGCGACGCCGAGCATGGCCAGCAGCATCGCCAGGCCGTCGTTGTGGGCGCCGCCGACGACGTGGACGAGGACCAGCGGGTTGAGGGCGACGAAGGCGGCAGCGCGCAGCGGGTCGACGCCGCGCCAGGCGGCGAGGCGGGCGGCGAGCGCCGCGAGGCCGAGGACCGAGAGCGCCGCCACGGCCTTGAGGACGGCGACCGCGACGCCCACCGGCAGCCAGGCCAGCGGGTAGGTGGCGAGGGTGAAGAGGGGGCCGTAGGCGCTGGTCGCTTCGGTCCAGGCGACGCCCGCGAAGGCCGGATCCGCGGGCGCGGACCGGGGCGGGTGGACGTAGGGATCGAGGCCGTGGAGGACGCCGAGCCGGGCGTAGTCGACGTAGCTGTAGACGTCGTGGGAGAGCAGCACCGGCGCTGCCGCGAACGCCGTCACCGCGACCGCGATCGCGGCCCAGACCACCCGCGCGCCGAGCCTCGGTGCGGTGGCGAGAACGGCGAGGTAGGCGAGGAAGCCGACCCAGATCAGGACGTAGGCGAGCGCCGGGTCGATGGCCCCTACCCGTTTCCGCCACCACCACCGCCGCTCGCGCCATCGCCGACGGACGGGGGCGGGGGCGGCAGCGGCGCCGGTTCCTGGCCGGCCCCGGGGGCGTAGGCGTCGGGGTCGTACTGGTTGGGGTCGTAGCCGCCGACCGCGGCGCTGCCGGGCGGCGGCGGCTCGCCGCCGCCGGACCCCGCGGCTCCGGTGGAGGCGCCGTCGCGGGGGCTGGCCTGGGTGAAGTGGCCGTAGAAGGGCGCCCAGCTGATCGGCTTCTCGGGTTCGGAGAATGCCTCGCAGGGGACGCCCGCGTTGGAGTACAGCGAGTGCCAGATTTCGGCCGGGAAGGTGCCGCCGAAAACCGTTATGCCGTGGACGCTGGACATCGAGATCTCGTTCGACTGCGGGTAGCCGACCCAGACCGCGGTCGCCAGGTTCGGCTGGTAGCCGGAGAACCAGGCGTCCGTGTATTCGTCGGTGGTCCCGGTCTTGCCGGCCTGGCCGGCGCAGCCGGTGTAGGCGGCGGTGCCGGTGCCTTCGGTGATGTTGTCGTGCAGCAGCCGGGTCACCTCGTAGGCGACCGCTTCCGGCAGCACCCGTCGCGGGTCGGCCGGCTGCGGGCGGTCGACCTTGCCGTTCGGGAAGGTCACCTTCTCGATCGAGACGGGGTCGTGGTGGATGCCGCCGGAGGCCAGGGTCGCGTAGGCGTCGGTCAGCTCCAGCGGCGAGACGCCGAGCCGGAGGCCGCCGATCCCCTCGGCCGGGATCCCGTCGAGCTCGGTCGTGATCCCCATCGACTTCGCCGTCGCGGCGACGCTCTTGGGACCGACGTCGAGGTCGAGCTGGGCGAAGACCGTGTTGTCGGAGGTGACCGTCGCCTGCTGCAGGTTGATCGTGCCCTGGTAGCCCTCGTCGGCGGTGTGCACGGTCCAGTGGCCCCAGTGGGGAAGGTCGAGGTCGAGCGGTTTCGAGGTGTAGTAGGTCGTGTAGGGGTCGATGCCCTGCTTGATCGCGGTGGTGAGGACGAAGGCCTTGAAGGTCGAGCCGGGCTGGCGGTGCCCCTGGGCGGCGAGGTTGAACTGGCTTTCGGCGTAGTTGGAGCTCGAGACCATGGCGCGGATGTGGCCGTCGCGGGGGTCGATCGAGACCAGGGCCGAGGAGGGGTCGGTCGAGTAGGGGAGGGCGGAGCGCATCGCTTCCAGGCCGACTTCCTGCAGCTCCGGGTCGATCGTGGTCTCGACCTCGAGCCCGCCCCGCCGCACGGTATCGACCCCGTACTCGCCGATCAGCTCGTCCTCGACGTAGTCGAAGAAGTAGGGCTGGCGGTGCTCGAAGTAGTCCTTGGAGACGTCGAGGCGCAGGCCGCCGCGCGCGGCGGCCTCGGCGCGGTCGTGGGCGACGTAGCCGAGCTTGTCCATCTGCCGCAGCACCTGGTTGCGCCGCGCTTTCGCCGCCCCCGGATTGAGGATCGGGTTGTATTCGGAGGGCGCCTGCGGCAGGCCCGCCAGCAGCGCCGCCTGCGGCAGGCTCAGCTTCCAGACCGGGCGGTCGAAGTAGATCTTCGAGGCGGCCTGGACGCCGACCGCGGTGCTGCCCTCGATCGTCCCGTAGGAGGCGATGTTGAGGTACTGGCCGAGGATTTCCTGACGGCTGTGGCGCTTGGAGTACTCGATCGCCAGCTTCGCCTCGACGATCTTGCGTTCGAGGTTCTGCTTGGGGTCGGAGATGCAGAGGTTGCGGACCAGCTGCTGGGTGATCGTCGAGCCGCCCTCGACCGCCTTGCCCGCTTCGAGGTCCTTGACGGCGGCGCGGAGGATGCCCTCGGGATCGACGCCGCCGTGCTGGTAGAAGCGCTGGTCCTCGATCGCGACGGTCGCCAGCTGCACGCTCTTGGGGATGCGCTTGATCGAGACCGGCGTGCGCGCTTCGTCGGAGGCGATCACCCCGAGCTTGCTGCCGTCGGCGGCGTAGAGGGTCGAGTTGCCGCCGCGGTCGATCGGCCGGCAGGTGGAGAGGGAGGGGGCGTCGGCGGCGACGTCGAGGACCCAGGAGGTGACGGCGACCGCGGCGATCGCGATCACCGCCAGGGCGGCGCCGAAGACGAGCAGGAGCTTCCCCCCGACCCCCCCTCGGCGTCGTTGGCGTCGCCGGTTGCGCTGCGTCATCGAGCCAGAGACTACGCCGCCCGGAGAGCGCTCAGGCCTGCGTGTCTTCGGTCGAGTGGTTGTGGACGACGCCTTCGACCAGCAGCTGGTTGGGGATCACGAAGTGGCTGCCGTCGCCGGGGTCGATGTAGGTGTAGGAGAGGGTGATGTCGGTGACCCGGCCCTCGTTCTCCTCGAAGGTGATGCGGTCGCCGATCCGGAACGGCTGCGAGACCGCGATCTGGACCCCGGCGACCAGGTTGCCGATCGTGTGCTGGGCGGCGAAGCCGACGATCAGGCCGAGCACCGCGGTCGAGGCGAGGATGCCGGCGGCGAGCCGCTTCAGCTCGGTGAACTGGCTGAGCGCGATCATCGCCAGCACGACGAGGACGACGACGAAGACGAGCCGGCGCAGGAACCGCAGCCGCGTCTTGGTCGAGCGCGAGACCTGTGAGACTGGCGGCGACATGGAGGCCAACCTAGCCGCAGCGGGGGTCGAGCCGCCCCGGGACCGGTTCCCCTACGCCAACTGGGGGCCCGGGATTGCGCTTCTCGGGATTCCGCTGGCCCTCGTAACCGGCGTGGTGCTCGGGGTCCCGGGGCTGCTCTTCGGCGTCGGGGCCGACGGGAAGCTGAGCACGGCGGGCACGGTCATCGGTCAGTTCGGAGCCGAGCTGGGGTTCCTCCTGGTTCCAGGGGTGATCGCCGCGCAGCGCGGGGCGAAGACGCTCTCCGACGTCTTTGCCCGCCTCGGCCTGCGGCGGTTCGACGCCTCGGCGCTGAAGTGGATGGCGGCGGCGCTGTTGGCCTACTTCGCGTTCGCCGCCTTCTACGGGCTGCTGGTCACCGAACCGAAGCAGGAAGACATCGCCGCCAAGCTCGGCCCGGTCCCCTTCCAGATCCTCCTGATCGTCATCGCGGCGCCGATCTGCGAGGAGGTCTGTTTTCGGGGGATGCTGTTCGGTGGGCTGCGCGAGAAGCTGCCGACGATCGCCGCCGCTCTGGTCAGCGCGGCTGTCTTCGGGGCGCTGCACGCTCCGGAGGGGCCGACGGCGGTGCCGCCGCTGATCGCCTTCGGCTTCATTCTGGCCCTGCTCTACGAGAAGACCGGCTCGATCGTCCCAGGGATCCTCCTGCACGTGCTCAACAACAGCATCGCCCTTGTCGCCCTGCACGGCCAGTAGGATTTCGCCGGTGAGTCGCCGCCTCGCCACCCTCCTCGCCCTCGCGGCGCTGCTGGCGTTTCCCGCCGCCGCCGCGGCCGCGCCGCCGGCCGGCGGCAAGGGCGGCGCCACCGAAGCGGTTCCGGACCCGGTCGTGAAGATCGAGGTCGGCCACCTGCACGGCGGCCGCGCGACGATCTACGACACGGTCCCGGTCACCGGCACGATCGCGCCCTACGTCCCCGGGCAGCGGGTCGAAGTCGCCTTCTACCTCGACGGCCACCGCCTGGTCAGCCACAAGGTCGCGGTCGGCAAGGGCAGCGGCGACAGCGGCAGCTTCCGCTCCAGCGTCGTCGTCCGCGAGGACGGCAAGTACGCGGTCAGCGCCCACCACGCGGCGACCGCGGCGCTGGGCGCCGACAGCACCGTGCGCAAGAGCTGGCGGGTCGATTTCCCCTCGCTGCACCCGGGCGAATGCGGCGACGTCGTCAAGGGCTTCAAAAAGGCGCTGGCGAAGATGGGCTACGTCTCCGGCGGCGGCTCCTGCTTCAACGGCCGCCTCGGCCGCGAGGTGCTCGCATATCGCAAAGTCAACGGCAAGAACCGCAGCCAGAAGGCCGGCGCCGGGCTGGTCAAGAGCGTCTTCGGCGGCCACGGCGGCTACCACGTCAAGTACCCGCAGGCCGGCGAACACGTCGAGGTGCCGCTCGACAAGCAGGTGATGGTGTTGACCAAGGGCGACAAGCCGTTCGCGATCTACCCGGTCTCGACCGGCAAGCCCTCGACGCCGACGATCACCGGCCACTACAGCTTCTACCGCCAGGAACCGGGCCTCAACTCGCACGGCATGTACTACTCGTTCTACTGGCACAACGGCTACGCCGTCCACGGCTACGCGGAAGTCCCCAACTACGCCGCCAGCCACGGCTGCGTGCGCACCTTCGTCGCCGACCAGCCGCGCATCTACGAACAGCTGCACTACGGCGAGAGCATCTTCGTCTTCTAGGGGCGCCGCGCGATGAAGATCTTCGTCGCGGGGGCAAGTGGGGCGATCGGGAGGCCGTTGGTGCGGCAGCTGGTCGCGGCTGGGCACGAGGTGACGGGGACCTCCCGGCGCCAGGAGCGGGCGCAGGAGATTCGGGCGGCGGGAGCGACGGCGGTGGTCTGCGACGCCTACGACGCGGCGGCGCTGACCGCGGCAATGGCCACGGCGGCGCCCGAGGTCGTGGTCCACGCGCTGACGGCGCTGCCGGAGAAGTTCAAGCCACGCAGCGACTACCTCAGCAAGACCAACCGGATCCGCACGGAGGGGACGCGGAACCTCGTCGCCGCCGCGAGCGCGGCGGGAGCGCGGCGGATCCTCGCCGAGAGCGCCTGCTTCTTCTACCGGCCGGAGGGGGACTGGGTGAAGGACGAGGAGGCGCCCCTGAACGACGCCGCCGGCGGTCGCCAGGCCGAGGCGATGGCGGCGATCGTCGAGATGGAAAGACAGGTGCTCGAGGCGGAGGGAATCGAAGGGCTGATCCTGCGGCTGGGCTGGCTCTACGGGCCCGGCACCTACCTCGCCCCGGGCGGCTCCAACGCGGTGGAGACGACGAAGCGCCGCTACCCCGTGGTCGGCGCCGGGACCGGGACCTTCTCGTTCCTCCACGTCGAGGACGCCGCCTCGGCCTTCGTCGCCGCCCTCGATCGCGGCGTCCCCGGCGCCTACAACGTCGCCGACGACGAGCCGGCCCCGACCAAGGACTGGCTGCCCGTCTACGCCGAGGCGCTCGGCGCCAAGCCGCCGCGCCGGGTTCCGCACTGGCTGGCCAGGATCGTCGCCGGCGGCGTTCTCGCCGACGCGGCGGTGGAGCTGCGCGGCGCCGACAACGGCAAGGCCAAGCGGGAGCTCGGCTGGCAGCCGTCCTACCCGAGCTGGCGCCAGGGGTTTCGCGACGGGCTGGGCTGAGTCGGCCCTCTCCGGCGCTGGCGCCTAGGATGGCGCCGGTGACCGACCTCGACACCGCCAAGCAGACGCTGCTCGCGCAGCTGCGGGAGCACTCGCTGATCCTCGGCGAGGTCACCCTCGCCAGCGGCGCCAAGGCCCAGTACTACGTCGACGCGCGGCGGGCGCTGATGCGCCCGCGGGGCTTCATGGCCGCCGGCGCCCTGATCGCGGCGACGGCGCACGAGCTCGGCGCCGACGCCGTCGGCGGCCCGGCCACGGCGGCGATCCCGCCGGCCTGCGCGGCGCTCGCGGTCGCCGCCGCCGACGAGGCCGACCTGGTCGCCTTCTTCGTCCGCGGCGAGCGCAAGGAGCACGGGCTGCAGCGCTGGGTCGAGGGCCCGGTCGGCCCCGGCGCCCGCTGCCTCGTGGTCGAGGACACGGTCACCACCGGCGGCTCGACCGCGAAGGCGGTCGAGCGGATCCGCGAGGAGGGGCTCGAGGTGAGCGGCGTGGTGGCGGTGGTTGACCGCCTGGCCGGCGGCGGCGAGCGGATCGAAGCCGCGGCCGCGGCGCCCTACCGGGCCCTGGTCACGATCGACGAGCTCTACCCGGACCGCCCGGATCGGGGCTGAGGCGCCGGGGTGGAGCCGGACGCAGTCGAGATCCGCGTCGTCGGCTGCCTGATCGAGAAGCAGCGCACCACCCCCGACGCTTACCCGCTCTCGCTCAACGCGCTGCGCCTCGCCTGCAACCAGGCTACCAACCGCGACCCGGTCGCCGACTACGAGGAGGCGACCGTCTCCGAGGCGCTGCGCCGGCTCGCCCTGCGCGGCTGGACCCGGCTCGCCAGCGGCGCCGGCAGCCGCGCCCGCAAGTACCGGCACCTGCTGCCGGAGGCGCTCGGAGTCGACGAGGCCGAGCTGGCGCTGCTCGGAGTGCTGATGCTGCGCGGCACCCAGACGCCGGGCGAGCTGAAGCAGCGCAGCGAGCGCCTGCACGGGTTCGCCGACCTGGCCGCCGTGCAGGAGGCCCTGGCCGGGCTGGTCGAGCGCGGCTACGTGGCCCGCCAGGAGCGTCGCCCCGGGCAGAAGGAGGAGCGCTACCGGCAGCTGCTCGGCGACCTCGGCGAGGACCCACCGCCCGCCGCCCCGCCTTCCGAAGAGGGTCCCACCGCTGCGGGTGAGGACGCCCCGCCGCCCGCCGCCGGCGATCGCGAGGGCCTGAAGCCGGCCGCGGACTGGCTGACCCGGCTCGAGCGCGAGCTGGGCGAGCTGCGGGCCGAGCTGGCCGACCTGCGCCGGGCGCTCGGCGAGGGCTAGCGGCTGCGGCTCAGGGCGGTCCGAGGCCGACGGCGAGGATCCGGCGGCCGCCGGGGATCGCCGCGATCAGCTGCGTCTGCAGGCGGCCGCGGTCGCGCAGCAGGGCGCGGCCGCCGGCGCTGAAGGGGATGCGGAAGGAGTGCGAGCGCTCGCCGCTGAGCTGGAAGCCGCGGTGCCCGAGCGAGCGGGTGACGGCGCGGATCCGCGGCGGCGTGCCGCGGCGGTGGGGCAGGGCGATCTTGACCCGGGTCCGCAGCAGCAGCTGCCCGGGGCAGGCGGTGCCTTCCGGCCAGGCGCAGCTGAGGTTGACGACGACTCCCGTCGCGGTCTTCTCGAGGCTGGAGAAGGTCACCGCGACCGGCACCGTCGTCGATTTGCAGCCGAGCAGGCGGTCGGCGCCGCCGCCGGTGTTGAGGGCGTAGACGCAGATCGGCTGCGGGCCCGACTTGAGGGTGGGGAAGCGCGCGTCGAAGCCGTGCAGGGCGCCCGCCCGCCTGTACCTGGACCCGACGTCGGGGCGTTCCTGGTTGGCGACCGTCCCGAGTTCGTATTCGGCGACGCCGGGGGCGCCCGGCCGGCCGCCGACGTAGGCGCGGATCGCCAGCGGCTGGGTCGGCAGGCTGGGATCGAAGGCCCAGCCCTTGATCCGCACGTTTCCGGGCGCGGGGGAGCCGGTGAAGTCGAAGGAGCCGATCGGGTCTTCGCCGCCGCCGATCGGGGCCGCGGTGCCGACCGTCGCCGCGTCGACGTAGTTGTTGTCGATGTTGATCGTCACCCCGCCGTAGCTCTCGTCGTGGCCGCCGCGGTACTGGTGGATGCGCTGGTGCGAGGCCCAGGCGCTGGCGGGGACGTAGGAGTCGGCGCCGCTCGCCTGGCCGTTCCAGTTGGCGAACCAGAGGTTGTCCGGCTGCTCGTATTCGCCGCCGACCTGGGTCGCGAGGTCGGCGATCCCCGAGGCGCTGCTGCTGTAGACGCCGGACTGGTAGCCGAGCGAGTGCAGTTTCTCGGTCCAGGCCTGGAGGAAGGCGAGGGTCGCCGCGGTGGCGCTGGCGGTCCGCGCGTAGGACTCCATGTCGAAGTAGATCGGGCTGCCGGGGCCGATCGCGATCGCCGCCGCCTGGGCGACCGCGTCGACCGCGGCTTCTTCGCCCTGCGCGATCGCCCGGCTGGAGCTGAGCTTGCCGCAGCTGGAGCAGCTGCTGGTCGGCGCCTGCAGGCCGACGTAGGTCGGGATCAGGTGCCAGCCGGCGGCGGTCTGGGCACTGACCCAGCTGGGGGTCAGGTTGGGCTGTGAGCAGCCGCGGTTGAGGCCGCCGATGTAGACGCCGATCGCGCGGTAGGGCGAGTCGGCCCAGGCCGCCATCGAGCGCGAGGAGGGGGCGGTGCAGGCGTCGAAGCCGAGGCCGGTGAAGACGTTGCCGCCGGCGGAGGCGGTGGCGACCCGGCGCGCCGCCGGCGACGGATTGGAGCGGGCCGCGGCCGCGGCGCCCGGCGGTTCGACCAGGATCGCCCGGCGCCGGCCGAGGGCGGCGTCGGCCGGGCAGCGCTGCTCGGCCGACGGCGTCCCCAGGTAGACCGCGCGGCGATCGAGGCGCACGCACGTCCGCGGCCGCTCCCGCAGCCTGTAGACGGGCCAGGACCGCGGCGCCTCGACCCGCTGGCCGGCGAAATGGAGGACCCGCGCCGCCGCCGGCGCAGGCGCCAGCGCCGCCTGCCAGCAGGCCAGCACCGCAAGGGCGAGGAGGGCGCCGCGGGCGAGCAGCCCGGCGGCGCCGCAAGGTGGGTTGCCTCGTCGGCTCATCCGCTGCACTCTGGCTACAACCGGGTTCCCCCCCGGAAAGTTGCACCCCTGCGGGCGGGCGCTTGCAAGTCGCCGGCTTGGCTCCCAAAGCCCGCGATAATCCCCCCACTGCCCCGGTAGCTCAGTGGATAGAGCACCGACCTCCTAAGTCGGGTGTCGCAGGTTCGACTCCTGCCCGGGGCGCTCCTCCGGTGGGAATCCCTCGCCCAGGAAGCGTTTTCCGACCCCTCCGGCGAGCTCCGGATTTGTCTCAAAGTTGTAGCTATGAGAGCCGCTGGGGCTGCGCTACGGTGGCCGCGAAAACGTAAACGGCTCGGTTTCACGCAGGGGGGACACCGATGTTCAGATTGCCGTCGTTGAGGTCTCGCCATGCGCTCGGAGCGGTGACGCTGGCGGTTTCGCTGGGGCTCGCATCGCTGTTCGCCGCCACCGCCACCGCGGCCGGCCCCGGCTACCAGCTGGACTCCACCAAAGCGACGATCACGCTCAACGGCGAAGCCCCGTCCGGCATCGCCGTCGACCAGGCCAGCCAGACGATCTACGTCGCCGAGGCGAGCAAAAGCCTCTCCAAAGCCCAGCCGGGTCAGGTCGAGCAGCTCAACTCCTCCGGAGTGCCGAGCGGCAAATCGCCCTTCGGCACTGGGGGCGAAGACATCTTCGGGGGGGTCGCGGTCAACCCGGTCACCCAGGGCGTCTACGCCTACCAGGCGGCGGGATCCACGCCGATCGGCGAAAAAGGGGTCTCGAAGATGAGCCTCTTCTCCTCTGCCGGCGCCCTCCTCAACTCCTTCGCGCCGACCAACTCGAAGGTGGGCTCGCTGGCGGCGGACTCCTCCGGCCGGGTCTTCTTCCCCAACACCACCGCCAACACGGTCCAGGTCTTCAGCTCGACCGGGACCCTGGAAGCCACGGTCACCTGCACGGCCTGCACGGGGGGCGCTTTCAAAGAACCTTCGAGCGTGGCCCTCGACTCCGCCGCGAACCTCTACGTCGTCGATCGCGCCGGCGCCGGCCGGGTCACCAAGTTCGCGCTCTCCGGCGGCTCCTACGTCTACCAGTCGGTGCTGGTCAGCGGCGGCGAAGCGGTTGCCGTCGGCGTCGATCCCTCCACCAACGACGTCTTCGTCGGCAGCAACCCGTCGCTCGGCTACCACGTCACCGCCTACACCTCTGCCGGGACCGAGTTCGACGACTTCGCCACCGGCCTGGTCAGCGGCAGCGTGGTTCCCATCAACGCGCAGCTGGCGGCCAACTCGACCACCCACAGGCTCTACCTCAGCGACCCCGGCGGCAGCAGGCTCTGGATCTTCGAACGGGTCGCGACCATCCCGGCGCCGGTGGCGGCGGTCCTCGCGCCCACCTCGCTGGGCCAGGTCGAAGCGACGCTGCGGGGCAGCGTCGACCCGGAAGGGCACGTGCTGAGCAGCTGCCGCTTCGAGTACACCGACCACGCCGACTTCCTCGCGAACGGCTACGCCAACGCCAAAAAAGCGTCCTGCCCGGCGCAGCTCGGCTCGACCGAGAGCACGCCGATCGCGGCTCCGGTGACCGGTCTCGCCGCCGCCACGACCTACGACTACCGGGTGCTCGCCGCCAGCCACGGCGGTTCCGGCGAAAGCGGCAACCAGGAGTTCGCGACGCTGCCGGCGCTGCCGCCCGAAGTCGTCACCGAAGCGGCGTCCTCGGTCGCCAAGACGACGGCGACGCTGGCCGGCACGGTCAACCCCAAGGGGGGCGTGGTCTCCGACTGCCACTTCGAGTACGTCGACGAGGCCCACTTCCAGCAGAGCGGCTTCGTCGGGGCGGCGGTCAGCGCCTGCCCCGGCCTGCCGAGCGGCAGCGCCGCCAAAGCGGTCTCGGTGAGCGTCGCCGGACTCAGCGCCGGCACCGGCTACCGCTTCCGGCTCGTCGCGACCAGCAACTCCGGCACCACCGCCGCCCCGGACAGATCCCTGACCACGGTCGCCGAGACCTGCGCCACCAACCCGGCCCTCTGCCCGCCGGCCTCGCCACCCGCCTCGCCGCCCCCGGCGACGCCGCCCTCCGCGCCCCCGGCGCCGACGCCCCAGCCGAAGCCCCTCAAGTGCCGCAAGGGCTTCAAGAAGAAGACCGTCAACCACAAGCCCAAGTGCGTGAAGGTCAAAAAGGCGCAGCACAAGCGCTAGCCCGGGGGGCGCGGCGCCCTAGCCGTACAGGGTCTCGGCGGCCAGCTCGACCGCGCGGCGGTTCCAGAGCTTGACCTCCATGAAGATCTCGTCGCCGTAGCCCTCGAGGGCGTCGAGGGCGAGCAGGGTGAAGCGGTCCTTGGAGATCTCTTCCTGGTCGACGGTCTCGGCCTCGAGCCCGGCGGTGGCGGCGACGGCGCCGCGCACGAGGGGGCGGCCCCAGACCAGGGTGACCGCCCCGGCCCGCCCGTTCTCCCCCCGCCAGCGGCCGATCACGTCGTCGTTGAGGTCGATCCGCCAGTCCGGGTTGTCCTCGGCGAGGACGTCGGTGAAGTCGGCCTTGGCCTCGAAGTCGGAGGGGTCGCCGCCAGGGGGCTGGACGTAGGAGACGTGGCCGAACAGCTCCAGCTTGCCCTCGGCGCTGGCGGTGTGGGTGGAGCAGGGGACCCAGACGCGCCCGCCCCAGGCGCGCTCGGGGAACCAGTCGGGCGCCTCCGGCACCGCGGCTCCCTCGGGCAGGTCCTCGATCGCCTCGACGGCTTCGCGGAAGGCGGCGGTCAGGCGCTCGGCGAAGCGGCCGTGCGGGATCCCCTCCTGGGTGGTGTCGGCGATGAAGCGGGGGATCGGGCGTGGGTTCGGCGCCACCGGGTCAGGCCTCCAGGCATTCGCGCAGGTCGCGGGCGGCGCGCTCGGGCGGGTAGACGTTGATGTCCACCCCGGTGCCGAGCTCGAACCCGGCCTTGATCGTCAGCCGCGGCGCGACGTCGACGTGCCAGTCGAACTGCTCGGCGCCGCGGGGGGCGGTGCGGACCCAGAGGTTCAGCTCCGGCGGACCGTCGAAGCGGGCGGCGAGGACGCGCATCGCGGTCCGGATCATCGCCGCGCCGGCCGTGTCGTCGGCGAAGCTGGCGGCTTCGCGGCGCGGGATCACGCGCAGCTCAAAGGGGGAGCGCGAGGCCCAGGGGCAGATCAGGGCCGCCTCGTCGTCGATCGCGACCAGGCGCTCGGCCCGTCGCACCTCCTCGACCAGGACGTCGCCGAGCAGGCCGCTGCCGGCGGTGCGTTCGGCGTAGGCCCCGGCCCGCTCGCGCTCGCGGGCGACCGCGGCGGGGACGAAGGGCAGCGCGTAGAGCTGGGCGTGGCTGTGCTCGAGCGATGCCCCGGCGCCGCCGCCCTCGTTGACGATCAGCTGCACGTAGGAGGCGTCGGCGTGGACGCGCATGCGCTCGCGCCAGCTGGCGACGGCCGCCGCGAACTGCTCCTCGTCTAGCTCGGCCATCGCGGTCACGTGCCGGGGCGAGTTGATCAGCACCTCGTGGGCCCCGCTCGCCGGCCGTGAGGAGAAGAGGTCCGGTTCGCCGGTCCGCCGCGAGGCCAGCAGCGGGTCGCCGCCGCTGGCGAAGGCCCCCGCTTCGGCCCCGGTCGGCCCTGCCGGCCCGGCACCCTCGGCGGCACCCGGATCGCCCAGGGCGGGGTAGAGATTCGGCACCACCCGGGTCTTCCAGCCGGGGCTGTCGGCCGGCCCGCCGCCCGGGCGCAGCGCGTAGAGCTCGGGCGGGGTGCGGTCCTCGCGCCCCTCGCAGAAGGGGCAGCTCTCCGGACCCTTCGGCTCGCTGGCGCGGGCGGAGAAGTTGTCGGGGCGCTCGGCGCGGCCGGGGGCGAGGATCGTCCTCAGCCCGCTCAGCTGGTCTATGCGTATCTCGGGCGAGCTCAGGACCGCGAGGGGGGGAGGTCGTCGGGGATCTCGGGCGGCGGCGGCTCCGGCGCCGCCGCGGGGGTCGGCGGCTTCGCCTTGCTGCCCCCGGCTTTGTGGTCGGCGCGGCCGAGGAACGGCTCGAGCACGTCCATCGGCAGCGGGAAGACCACGGTGGTGTTCTGGTTGCTGCCGATTTCCAGCAGCGTCTGCAGGTAGCGCAGCTGCAGCGAGGCCGGGTTGGTGCTGATGATGTCGGCCGCGTCGGTGAGCTTCTGCGCCGCCTGGAACTCGCCCTCGGAGTTGATGATCTTCGCCCGCCGCTCGCGCTCGGCCTCCGCCTGACGCGCCATCGCCCGCTGCATCTGCTCGGGGATCTCGACGTCCTTGATCTCCACCGCGGTCACCTTCACGCCCCACGGCTCGGTCGACTCGTCGATGATCTTCTGCAGCTCTTCGTTGAGGCGCTCGCGGTCGGCGAGCAGCTGGTCGAGCTCCGCCTTGCCGAGCACCGAGCGCAGCGCCGTCTGCGAGATCTGCGAGGTCGCGACGAGGTAGTTCTCGACCTCGACCACGGCCCGGTTCTGGTCGACGACGCGGAAGTAGGCGACCGCGTTGACGCGGCAGGGCACGTTGTCGCGGGTGATCACCTCCTGCGGCGGGATGCTCAGGGTCACCGTCCGCAGCTCCACCTTGACCATCCGGTCGATCAGCGGGATCAGCAGGATCAGCCCCGGCCCCTTGGTGGCGATCAGCCGGCCGAGCCGGAAGATGACGCCGCGCTCGTACTCGCGCAGCACCCGCACCGACAGCCCGAGAGCGATCAGCCCGAAGAGGACGATGACAACGACGATCCCGCCGACTACTGCCATTCAGCTCGCTCCTTGATTGGGTTGGCCGAGGATCTTGTCGCTGCGATCTCGAGATCGATCGGCCATGGTCTCGGAGACCGGACTCACCACGAGCGTCAGCCCGTCGACGGCCTCCACCTTGACTCTATCCCCGAATCCGACCGGTCCTACGCCCTCGGCCAGCCGCGCCGACCACAACGTGCCGCGCATGAACACCTTGCCGGTCGGGTCGATCGCCGAGCGCGCCTCGGCCTCGCCGCCGACCATTTCCTCGGTCCCGCCGCGTTTGGGCAGGAAGCGGGTGGTCCGCACGACCTTGCGGGTGATGAAGAAGAAGGTGATCGCGGAGAGGACGGCGAGCGTGATCAGCCCACCGCCGATCCAGTCGGCCGAGTTCGAATCGGAGCCGAGCGCGAGGATCCCGCCGACCACCAGTCC